>TARA_R110000868_G_scaffold90110_1_pt1 | contig 33547 bp, 20 predicted proteins | sample TARA_R110000868 | Tara Oceans TARA_R110000868 (sample SAMEA4397489) | marine metagenome | biome: Polar Biome; feature: [SRF] surface water layer (ENVO:00010504); material: water (ENVO:00002006), including particulate matter (ENVO:01000060) such as... | depth 5 m | reverse complement strand
TATCGAATATTCATACTGTTTAAGGTAGTTTCTTTGAAGGGGATGTTGAATTTTGATAATTTTAATTTCTTAAATATAATATTTGATACGTTAAAGTAATATGGGTTTATTAAATATTAAGTAATTATAATCTTTCCTAGTACTAATGTTTTATAACCCCATTAGAAGTTTTTAATTTATAAGAAAATTATATTATTTAACTCATCGAATTATTTTTATAAGAATATTATTTATACGGTAAAGTTGAATTAAAGATTAATCGAAATATCAAAATAATATATTAATTATTGGAGTACTATATTATTTTTAAAAGCATGATGAACTAAACTATAGTATATGTTAAAATTTAAATTAAGTGTTATTTAATTCGATTGATTTCGCATTTTTTTTACCAATCGTATTTATATTATACTGGTTTGTAGCTAATAGAAATCTTAAAGTTCAGAATTTATTAATAGTAATAGCTAGCTCAATATTTTATGCTTGGTGGGATTGGCATTTTCTTATTCTAATTTTAATAAGTAGTGTTTTAGATTTTACTATTGCAAATCTTCTAAGAGATGAAAACATATTAGCAAAAAGAAAATTATTACTATATCTAAGTGTAGTAGTAAATCTCGGTTTTTTAGGGTATTTTAAATATTCGAATTTCTTTATTGAAAGTTTTAAAAATGCTTTTAAGTTTTTTGGACATGATATAAATTTAAGTACCTTAAATATTATATTACCGGTTGGAATTAGTTTTTACACTTTTCAAACTTTAAGTTACACAATAGATGTATATCGTAAGCAGTTAGAACCAACTAAAGATATAGTTGCGTTTTTTGCGTTTGTTAGTTTTTTTCCTCAGTTGGTCGCAGGGCCAATTGAAAGAGCTACAAATTTATTACCACAATTTTATAAAAGTAGAGTATTCAATTATAATCTTTCTATTAATGGTTTAAGGCAAATACTATGGGGATTATTTAAAAAAATTGTAATTGCAGATAATTGCGCCAAGTATGCCAATATAATTTTCAATAATTCAGAGGATTATTCTGGTAGTACATTACTTTTAGGAGCTATTTTTTTTACATTTCAAATATATTGTGATTTTAGTGGTTATTCAGACATTGCTATTGGTGTATCTCGGTTGTTTGGTTTTGATTTAAAACAAAATTTTGCTTTCCCATATTTTTCTAGAGACATAGCAGAATTTTGGCGTCGATGGCATATTTCTTTATCTACATGGTTTAGAGATTATTTATATATACCACTAGGAGGAAGCAAAGGCTCAACTTTAAAAAAGTTAAGAAATACCTTTATTATTTTTATTGTGAGTGGTTTTTGGCACGGTGCAAATTGGACTTTTATTGTATGGGGGCTATTGAATGCGATTTATTTTATACCTCTCTTGCTCTCTAATAAAAATAGAATAAACACAAATTTAGTTGCCGAAGGACGCGTATTTGCAAATCCGAAAGAAATGCTGCAAATTTTAATAACATTCTTTATGACAGTACTTGCTTGGGTTTTTTTTAGAGCTGATAATGTTACTCACGCAATTTCAATCATCTATAATATATTTTCTAGTGATTTCTTTAATTTACCTAAAGTTTATAGTGCCGACATCTTGTATTTAACATTATTTTTTTTAGTTGTGGAGTGGATTGGTCGATCTTATAAATATGCAATTGAAGGTATTTCTAAACTTCCGATCATTATACGATGGCTTTTTTATTTTGGCATAGTTATTTTATTGTTTGTATTCACAGGAGAACAACAAGAATTTATTTATTTTCAGTTTTAGGTATGGAAAAATTTTTTAAAAAAATTATTATTTTTATTTTATTTGGAACGCTAATAGGCGAAATTATTTCAAGAATTTTCGTTTTAACCTCGGATATACCAAGAAGGGAAATAGATAGTTTTGGAATTCAAAAATATATCCCTAATCAATATGGATTTTGGAAAGGTGGTAAGCATAAATGGCAAATAAATTCTAATGGATGGCCTGGTATATTACCGAAGTCAAGAAGTAATTTGATTGCAATTATTGGGGATTCTTACATTGAGAATTTTATGAATCCTGATTCTTGTCATCAAGCAATTTATTTGAAAAATTATTTTCCTGAAAATAATTTTTATGAAGCTGCTCGTTCTGGAGTTTCTTTTATTGAAGCATTCGAAATTACAAAGCAGATTGATACGTTAACGCCTATTTATCAATTAATCTATATTCAAGATTCAGATTTTAAAGAAAGTATTCTAAATATTCAAAAATTGAATGATATTACTCAATTGGATTTGGTTGAAAAAAAAATTGTTTATGGGGAGATAAAATCACCAGGTTCTAAAAGAATTTTATATGAAGTAAAATTTCTGTATTATTTATACCAAAAATTTATCACTAATTTTAGCAGAAAATCTAATAAAACTGGAAAACAGGAAAAGAAATTAAACAATAATTTAAAATATAAATTTTATACTGAATTACTTAAATATACAAAAGATAATTATAAAATAGATAATAAGATACTGGTTTTTCATCCTAATTCTGATAGTCTAATTATTGCAGAGGCAAAACGCCTAGGGTTTAATGCTTTATTGCTAGATTCTACAGGAGATAAAACTTGGACATTTGATTACGATGCTCATTGGTCTTGCTATGGACATGAAAAAGCCGCAAAACAGGTTGCGAGTTTCTTAGTAGACCTAAATAATAAGTAGTTATATAATGTACTTTTCCAATTTTATTGTCGTTATAAAGTTAAAAAGTGGTTAATAGAAAATTAAAAATCTATTCTAAAAATTTATAAGAAACATAAATGCTTAATAAAGGCATCAAATTTTTAATTGAAAATAAATTAGTTGCATTTATATTTTTGCTATTAATATTATTTTGGGGAGTATACAATTCACCATTTAATTTTGGTTTAAACAATATTCCTACTAATCCAGTATCCGTTGATGCTATACCTGATATAGGAGAAAATCAACAAATAGTTTATAGTTCTTGGCCAGGAAAATCTCCTCAAGATATTGAAGATCAAATAACATATCCATTAACATCATATTTGCTTGGAACTCCAGGCGTGAAGACTATTAGAAGCTCTTCTATGTTTGGATTTTCTAGTATGTATATAATATTTGAAGAGAACGCAGATTTTTATTTTAGTAGAAATCGAATACAGGAAAAGCTAAGTTCTTTGCCAAATACTACATTACCTGAAGGTGTAAAACCTATTTTAGGACCTGATGCTAGTGCCTTAGGTCAAATTTATTGGTACACTCTTGAAGGAAGAGATGAGAAAGGTAAGGTAACAGGTGGATGGGATTTACACGAGATAAGGAAAGTTCAGGACTTTTATGTGAAAAATTCTCTTTCATCTGTAAGGGGTGTATCCGAAGTATCTTCTATAGGTGGATATGTTCAAGAATATCAAATTGATATTGATCCTGAATTGATGAAAAAATATGGGATATCACTAAACCAAATAGTAAATGCTGTAAGAGAAAATAATAAAGACGTAGGAGCTAAAACTCTAGAAATAAATCAAGTAGAATATTTTGTTAGAGGTTTGGGATTTATAAAAAGTATAGATGATATTGAAAAAATTGCTGTTTCTAGTATTAATTTTACACCTATTTATTTAAATCAAATAGCGAAAATTTCTTTAGGACCTGAGGCGAGAAGGGGTATTTTAGATAAAGAAGGTGCGGAGGTCGTCGGAGGTATTGTAGTTTCACGTTATGGAGCAAATCCGTTAGAGGTAATCAATGGTATAAAAGACAGAATTAATGAAATTGCGTATGCAATGCCATCTAAAAGACTTGAAGATGGTAGAATATCGAAATTGACTATTGTTCCTTTTTACGATAGAACAGAATTGATTAATGAGACAATTGGTACATTAGGTAGTGCTCTTTACTATGAAATTTTGATAACTATATTAGTTGTTGTGGTTATGCTGCACAGATTAAGAATAGCTTCGTTAATCTCGTCTATCATGCCGATTGCAGTTCTGACTGTTTTTGTTGTGATGAAATTTTTTAATGTTGAAGCAAATATTGTTGCATTATCAGGTATCGCAATTGCAATAGGGACTATGGTTGATATGGGTATTATTCTTTCTGAGAATATAATTAGACATCTAAATGAATCTAAAGATTCAGATAAAATTGATGATGTAATTTACGAAGCAACGAAAGAAGTTTCCGGAGCCATTATTACCGCTGCAATGACAACGGTTATCAGTTTTATACCTGTCTTAGTGTTGACGGGCGCTGAAGGAAAATTGTTTACACCTGTTGCAATAACTAAATCAGTTGCAATTTTATCTTCACTTATTATTGCACTTTTTTTGATTCCACCATTCGCAGCAGTATTATTGAAAAATCGAAAAGTCAATAATAGTTCATTGTTGTTAATTAATAGCATAGTTCTAATTATTGGGATTTGCTGTTATTATTGGAGTATGACTCTTTCAATACTGATAATAGGATTTGGACTTATTTCAATTTTATTAATAAAAGAAAAAATCACTTCTACATTTGCTAATAAAGCAAGATTAGGAATTACAGTATTTGCAATTTTAGTATTGTTGGCAGTTTATTGGAGGCCTCTAGGACTAGGCATTGGTATAATATTCAATTTTGTAGTAGTTATTATTGTATGTGGGTTTATATTAGGAGCGATATTCTTTTTCAAAAAGAAATATTTCAAAATTTTAAAATGGGCTTTACAGCATAAATTGACTTTCTTGAGTATACCTACTTTCATATTCATTTTTGGATTGATTATAGCATTTAATACTGGAAAAGAATTTATGCCAACATTAGATGAGGGCTCTTTTCTAATAATGCCAACTACAGTTCATCATGCCGGAGTAAGTCAGAATAAAAAAATATTAGCTCAATTAGATATTGCAGTTGCAAATATTCCAGAAATAAAAACAGTTGTAGGTAAAGCTGGTCGATCGGATTCGCCTTTAGATCCTGCACCATTATCAATGTTTGAATGTGTAATATTTTATAAATCAGAGTATATTTTAGATGAAGCTGGCCAACCACTTAGGTTTAAAACAAACGAACATGGAAAATTTGAAACTAAATCAGGTAAATATGTTTCAATAGGAGCTGGAATAGAAATGCATGATTTAATCTTGGATGAGAATGGAGAATATTACAGAAACTGGAGAGCAAACATAAAATCGAAGGATGATATTTGGAATGAAATTGTACATAATACTGTCTTACCAGGAGTAACAAGTAGTCCAAGATTGCAACCTATAGAAACTAGAATGGTTATGTTGCAATCAGGAATTAGTGCTAATATTGGAATAAAAATTAAAGGGAATGATTTAGATACAATTCAGAATTTTGGTATTCAACTTGAACAAATTTTAAAACAAATAGATGGTATAAAAAGCAATACCGTATATGCTAATAAGCTTACATCTAAACCTTATTTACAAATTGATATAAATAGAGAAGAAATTGCACGCTATGGACTCTCTATTGGTAATGTTCAAGATGTAATAGAAATAGCAATAGGAGGTAAAGTGTTAACCACAACGATAAATGGTAGAGAGCGATATGGAATTCGTATTCGGTACCCCCGTGAATTAAGAGGGAATATTGAAGATTTAAAAGGCATATATATACCATTAAAAAATGGTAATACTATTCCTTTAGAACATGTAGCGGTTATAAAATATGAAAAAGGACCACAAACTATTAAAAGTGAAGATGGTTTTCAAATTGGTTATGTTGTTTTTGATAAAGCTGATAATCTATCAGAAATTGAAGCGGTAGAAAAAACAAAAATTATATTAAAAAATAAAATTGAAGATAAAACATTAATTATTCCTGAGGGGATAAGTTATCAATTTATAGGCAATTACGAAAACCAATTGCATGCGGAAAAAACACTTTCTTTTATTGTGCCAATTGTACTATTACTAATATTTTTGATTTTGTATTTTCAATTTCGATCAATAGCTACAACATTTATGGTATTTGTAGGTGTAACAGTGGTTTGTTCAGGTGGCTTTATTATGATTTGGCTTTTCGGACAATCTTGGTTCATGAATTTTAATATTTTTGATATTAATGTTCGAACTTTATTTAATATTCGTACCGTTTATTTGAGTGTAGCAGTTTGGATTGGATTTATAGCGTTATTCGGAATAGCAACTGATGATGGTGTTGTGATTGCTACTTATCTTAAGAAAGTTTTTAATACAAATAACCCTGATTCTATAGAACGAATTAGAGCGTCGGTTATGGAGGCTTGTTCTAAAAGAATAAGACCCTGTTTAATGACAACGGCAACAACAATTTTGGCATTGTTACCTATATTAACATCTCATGGTAAGGGCAGTAATGTAATGATTTCTATGGCAATTCCTTGTTTAGGAGGAATGATAGTTTCTCTGATAACATTATTTATAGTACCAGTATTATTTTCCTGGAGACAAGAAATTATATTAAAAAAATCTGCTTAATTGGCAAAATACTTATTGATTATGATTAAAAAGTATAGTGTATATTTTGGAATTTTTCTTTTAGGTATTGGTGTTGGATATTTTATTATTAATAAATCTTTACCAATTGATACTAAATCAAATAATAATTCTATTGGCGCATCATTTACTTGTTCTATGCATCCTGCTATTAATACTAAAGAACCAGGGAAATGTTCTATTTGTGGCATGGATTTAATAGTTAAAACTTCAGAAACAGAAGATTATTTAAACTCAAATTCGTTTAATCTAACTGAAAATGCTATACAACTATCTAATATCGAAACCATGATAGTTGGAAAAACATCAGGAAAAGGATATACTACGGCCCAATTGTCGGGAATAGTATCTTCGAATTTACAAACTAATTCTATACAGACTACTTTATTTGATGGAAGATTAGATAAACTAGAAATAAATTATATTGGTAAGAATGTCTCAAAAGGTCAACAAATTGGTGTAATGTATTCCCCTGAAATGTATGCAGCTCAAGATAAATTATTGACTTCAGCGTCCTATAAAGAATCTCATGAAAAATTATTTAATGCCGCCAGAAACACACTGGGATTATGGAAAATGACGGATAAGCAAATTGAAGAAGTTTTAAGAACAGGTAAGCCTTTGATGAATTTTCCACTTTATGCAGATGTTTCAGGTACTGTTACAGAAATAATCGCACAAGAAGGAAAATATTTTAAACAGGGAGATCCGTTATATAAACTTTCTAATTTAGGAACGGTATGGGCCATTTTTGATGTTTATGAAAATCAGATATCACAGATTAAAGTTGGTCAAGAGATTAGTATTTCTTCGCCTTCAATTAAAGGGGAGACATTCAAATCTACTATAGTATTTATTGACCCTATTCTTGATTCTGCTAAGAGAACAGTTTCAATAAGAGCAGTTTTAAATAATAGAAGCCAAAAATTCAAACCTGGTATGTTTGTTAAAGGAATAGTAAAAATGATTAGTTCTAATAATGAAGCTATTAGAGTTCCTAGTACGGCTGTTTTATGGACAGGAAAAAGATCAATAGTATATGTTAAAACATATATAGATCAGCCTGTTTTTGAGTTAAGAGAAGTTACTTTGGGTAATATATTTCCTGATGGTGATTATGAGATATTAGAGGGCCTATATTTAGGTGAAGAAATTGTAACTAATGGTACATTTACGGTTGATGCGGCAGCCCAATTATTGGGAAAAAAATCTATGATGAGTACCTCTTCCACAGAAGAAAACAACCAATTTACAGATTTAAATGATTTTAACAAAGCTAAGAATATAGACTTTGATTACGCTAATCTATTATATCTATATGAAGTTTTAAAAAATTATTTTGTAGATTCTAATTCCAAAAATGTAGCAGAGGCTGCAGACAGTATGAATAAATTTTTACGTGCAAATAATTTAAAAAAAAATGAATTTGAAAATATAAAAATAGAATTGAAAAAAATAGCAGCATCAAAAAATATTGAAAAACAGAGATATAGCTTTAAAATCCTTTCTAATGATTTATTAAAAATTCTTCCCAAGAAGATGTCAATAAAAGAACCATTATACATTCAATATTGCCCAATGGCAGATAAAAATAAAGGTGCATATTGGCTAAGCTTTACAAAAGAAATAAGGAATCCTTATTATGGTGACAAAATGTTGAATTGTGGAAGTATAACAGAAACTTTAAACTAATTTATAGAGAAAGTAGCGATGTCCGAATTTGATATATTTCCAGTTACATCTCGAGTTAAAATCTTCCAATAATAAGTCATACCAGAATTTACAGGAATATTATTCAATTGACTTGCGGATATATTAGCTGCAAATTCAGTAGGTGGATTGGATGTGCCAAAATAAACATCGTAATCGGAAATATCATTATCTAAATCACTTCCATTCCAATCTAAGTTTACTGTAGTAGTTGTATTAGGTAATGTTGCTCCAAGTACAGGACTTAAAAGTTCTGCTGGAAATGGGATAAATACATTTACTGCTTCTCCCGAATTATAAAAATTCCAAACATCACTAATCGCCGTTCTTGTTGAAGTCGTAGATGTGGATTCGACTTGCCAAGAATAAGGGATACCTCGACTTAAATAAATAGGCATATTTAAGTTTTCTGTCGTAAAAGTTTGCGATGTTTTATTAACTAAATTAGTAACAGTTATTACATAAATATCCGTATTTGCAGATTCATTCCACAAAAAATTTACTTCACTAATTTCTGAGGATATAATTGTACCTTCTGTGCATTCTGAATTATTGTTTGGGAATACCAGTACAGCTTTTGCAGGATAAGTTTCTAAATATGAAAAAAGATCATTATCCTTTTTGCAAGATAAAATAAGAAGTATTCCAATAAATACAATTGCTACTTTTTTCATTTTTTAATCACTTTAAAAACCATATTCTCTTTTCCTATTGTAACATTTAAATAATATAAACCTGATGATAGCACTTTAGGATAATAGGTAACTTCACCATTCTCAATAGTTGTGAATTGAGTATCAATAAGTTCTCCTGTAGCCGAAAATAATGATAATTCGGCAGTTTCAGAATAATTTGAACCTAAGAAAACTGTTACCTCATTTTCAAAAGGGTTAGGATAAACAAAACTGGAATTTGGAAAAAGTATAATTTCTTCAAATATACCTTGACATGGTAAATCGGTACTCACAACGATTGTAGTTTTTTCATTAGTACCAGGAATAGTTATTTGTTGTTCTTGTGTTGTAAATGTAATTCCATTAACATTAACTTTATAGCTAACTGAGCCGGATAAAACTAAATTTATGCTGTTGTCAAGTCCATTTAACTCTATTTGAACGGATAATAATTCAGGTTCTGAAATTATTATAGTTGAACAATTTACATAATTAGGAACTTCAGCAATCGTAAGGCAAAGTTCATAGGTGCCTGCTGCAAGAGCTGTAATATCAAGATTGTTGGTAAAAGAATAACTGTTTGATGAACTAGTACCAGTTAATAGAGCCGAATATGTATATGTATTCTCTGCTTGAATTGATATTTCTCCAGTATTACCACCATTACAGTTAACACTTGAACTTGAAATTTGAAAATTAGTATTTGGTATAACTGTTACAACACAACCTTGAGCATCAACATTTGATCCACTAGGTGTATTAGGACATTGATCTAAATTATTTGTAACCCCATCACCATCATCATCTAATTGACTTTGAGCACAACCATTAACATTTACAGTTTGACCAGTTGGTGTATTTGGACAAGTGTCCAGATTATTTCTTACCCCATCATTATCATCATCTAATTGACTTTGAGCACAACCATTAGCATTTACAGTTTGGCCTGCAGGAGTACTAGGGCATTGATCAGTACCGTTCGGAACACCGTCATTGTCATTATCTAATTGACTTTGAGCACAACCATTTGAATTTACAGCTTGTCCGGCTGGAGTATTAGGACATAAATCATTGTTATTCTTAACTCCATCATTATCAGAATCTAGTTGGCTTTGAGCACATCCATTCGTATTTACAGTTGCTCCAGATGGTGTATTTGCACATAGATCTAAACTATTTGGCACTCCATCATTATCATCATCCAATTGCGAAGCAGAACAGCCATCCGAATCTACAGTAGCTCCGGTTGGGGTATTTGGACATAAATCATTAGCATTTAATACGCCATCATTATCTCCATCAGTTTCAGTTGCTTGACAACCAAATGAATCTACAGTTGCTCCATTCGGTGTATTTGGGCATTGGTCAATATTGTTAGAGACCCCATCATTATCATCGTCTAATTCATTTGCGCCACAACCATTGGCGTTAACAGTAGTATTGTTAGGAGTGTTAGGGCATAGGTCAAGATTATTATTTATACCATCATTGTCATCATCTAATTGGCTATCAGAACAACCATGCGTATTTACTGTTTCTCCGAGAGGAGTATTAGCACATGTATCAATACTATTTACTATGCCGTCATTATCATCATCTAATTGATTATCAGAACAACCACTAGTACTAACTACATCTCCAATAGGTGTATTCGGGCAAATGTCTAGATTGTTGAATACTCCATCATTATCATCATCTATTTGGCTGTCTGAACAACCTACTCCGTTTACAGTTTCGCCCAACGGTGTATTAGGACAAGTATCTACATTGTTAAAAACACCATCATTATCGTCATCTAACTGGCTTTGAGCACAACCATTTGTATTAACAGTTTGTCCAGCTGGCGTATTTGGACATATATCATTAGCATCACTAACACCATCATTATCCGCATCTGGAGTTGGTGTAACCGATAATGTTAGGGTTGCAACGCATCCTTGTGTCGTGGAGTAACTATAAGTTCCTGATTGTGAAAGGCTAACGCTACCTAAATTGCCATTTACAGAATTTCCTCCGAAGGAAATTGTGAATGATACACCATCCTGAACTACACCCAAAGTTACTTCATCACCTTGATTAACAGTTACGTTTGTATTACCATTAGCAGCAATCCCATTTACCGTATATTTTGGTGTTATTTTATTTATACAACTTAGATTGGTTCCCCAAACAGCCATTCTATTAGAACTGGTAATTGCACCAGAAGAGGTAAAGTTTCCACCTACATATAATTTGCTGTTATTTTCTGTAAATAATAAAGAATAAATAACATTGTTAGTACCAACTGAACTATTTGTACCCAAAGCTTGCCAACCATTAGCATCGCTCCATCGTACAATGTTTTTTACTATTTTATTTTGGTTTAAAACATCAGATGCCGTTTCAAATACACCACCGGCATAAAGGTAAGTACCATCATGTTCCAATGCATTGACACTACCACTAAGTCCAAAATCAAGAGAGCTCCATGTTTGAGTTGATCGATTCCATTGTGCGATACGATTTACAGTTTGGCCTGCAGCTTCACCAAAATTTCCACCTGCAAAAATTGTTGTTGGCGTAATTTTAATGGCTTGAACAAAACCACTAGTGCCAGCACCAAGTGTTCCCCATGTATTTGTCGAAGCGTTCCAAGTTGCAATTCTGTTGGCAGATTTGCCTCCAGCAGACCCAAAATTTCCTCCAACGTACAATAAATTATTTTCAATGGCCAATGCACGTATTTCATTATTGGTGCCAGTAACACCTGTAGAAGCATCAGTTAACGCTGTCCATGTAGTATTAGACCAGAAGGCTATATTATCTACAGTTGTACCGCCTGCTGTGACAAAAGTTCCACCTGCATATAAATTATTATTTTGATCAAGGATTAATTTTGATATTGGTCCATTTGTTCCAGTACCTAATCCGGACCAATTACTACCATTCCAAACACCAATATTTGCTGCGGAAACGCCTCCAATAATGGAAAATTCACCACCAACATATATTAATCCAGTTGTGGTAATAGCAATATTATTAACTTTTCCGTTTGTACCACTACCAAAATTACTCCATCCTAAATTTGGATCAAACACAGCAATGTTATTTGCAGATATTCCTCCGGCAGTTGTGAATTCTCCACCTACATATAATTTGCCATCTGGAGCTTCTGCAATAGTTTCAACTATTCCATTTGTTCCAGAATACAAATTCGACCAATTTCCTACTCCGTTAACAGTAATATTAGTTGGTCCTGAAGTTGTACCTGTAATTTTGTAAATTTTCGCACTTCCACCATAACCACTGAAATATAATTCTCCTGACTCATCCAAGCCAAAACTTGAAACAGGTATACCATTTGTTTGAAATAATAGAGTAGGAGTACCAGTACCAGTTGCAGGATTATAATCTAACGACCAAACACGACCAGTTAAAAAGTCACCATATACATAATTTCCATTTAAAGTTGCATCAGTAATAGAACCACGATAAACATAGCCACCAGTTATAGATTGATCGCCGTTGTTATGATTATAAAAATAAACAGGGTTAATTGCGGGGGTTGTCGCCAATGAACCTGAGGGAAATGCTGTTGGAAGATTTCCTTCATAATGATCCCAACCATAATTTCCACCTTTTGTAATTAAATTAATCTCTTCAAAAGCTTCTTGACCAACATCAGCTCCCCATAAACGCCCTGTAAGGGTGTCAAAGGAAAATTTCCATGTGTTACGAATACCCCAAGCGTACAATTCATCTAAACCAGATATTCCTAATCTGGGATTATCTGTAGGATAAGCATACATATTGTTAGCAGATAGAGGGTTTCCTGCTCTTTTATCTACATCTATTCTTAGTATACTTCCAAATGCCGTATTTAAATTTTGACCATTGCCAGAAGGATCACCACCACCTCCTCCATCTCCAATAGAAATATATAAATAACCATCAGGACCAAAGGCAATTTTACCACCATTATGATTTGAATGTATTTGATTTTTAGTAAAAGAAAAAAGTACTTGTCCACTACTTGTATTGGCTATATTGGGATCGCTACTACTAACACTATATCTTTCTAACACAACATCTCCACCTGAACTAGTTGCACTTTCTCGAGTATAGTACACATAAAAATAACCATTGTTGGAGTAATTTGGATGGAATGCCAATCCTAATAAGCCTCTTTCTTCGCCGCTATTATAAAATACCTTAGACTGAATATTTAAAAAAGTTTTTACTTGAGTATTAGTTACCGTTGAAGAATTAGGAAAAACTTTTATATCACCCGGCTGCTCTATCACAAATAGCCTATTGGTGCCATCACCTGCATTTTGTATTTCTACTGGATTATTAAAGCTGATATTTGGAAATGCTGATTCGTAGCCAATTTGAGATTTTACATAATTATGACTAAAAATTAAATATATTAATACTAGTAGAACTTTTTTAGATTTGATCAAATTCACAGCAATTGGTTTAGTGTACAACAAAAATACGTTTAAAATAGCTTTATGGACGTTTTATCGGTGATGTATACTTCTTTTTTCGATAAAAAACATGGTAATTATACGCTATATTGTTTTGAATCTAAAATATATAATTATATAACAATAAGTTAGTTAGATTAAGTAGGTTTTACTTATTAAATTTGTAAGTAGGTGTTTACATACCATTTTTGAAAACAATAAAAAGCCCAAACGCTATAGGTATTGTCTTTTTTTGAGGATAAATGATTTAGAATTAATGTAGAAGTAGTATCAACATTAAAAATGTCTTGTGTTTTCAGAAATTTTGGCTCTATATATGATTCTAATTCTTTTCGTAATCCAGAACGGAGCCAATCGCCAACTGGAGAATTAAAACCTTGTTTACTTTTATCTAGGAATTTTTCAGGGAATTCATGTTCAAATGCTTTTTTAAGAATGTATTTTTTGTCCCACCCTTTCATTAGAAAACTTTCTGGGAGTGTGTTTGTGAAATTCCAGATTTCTTTATTTAGAAATGGAGATCTACATTCTAGCGAATTAAGCATACTTGTTCTGTCTACTTTTGGTAGCATTCCACCTTCTAAGCTTAATATTTTGTCAATAGCTCTAAATTCATTTACTGTAGAAGGTTTATGAATGCCTGTTTTGTCTTTATATTCCTTGAAAGGGTCACTTAGAAACTTATCTTTTAAAAGCAATTCTGCTAATTGATTTTTAGTATTCGCTAAAGAAATTATATCCCAATAAAAATCACCATCATAGTTAATAGTATCAAGCATTTTTTTGGCTTTGAATCTTTTTCCTCGCTTATCGTCTTTTGTTGAGAGTAGGGTAGAACCAATTTTTAAAAATGAATCGTGAATAAATTTAGGAACTAAATTGGTATATTTTGAATTTAGCTTACCAACATAATATTTGTTGTAACCCCCAAAAACTTCATCTCCACCATCACCAGTAAGGGTAACTTTAACATAATCTCTAGTTTTTCTTGAAACTAAATAAGTTGGAAGCGCTGCTGTATCTGAAAATGGTTCATCAAAATTTAATAGTATTTCGTGAATGTTATTTTTAAGATCATCTTCACCAATAATAAATTCATGATGATTACTATCTATTTGTTTTGCTATTAATTGCGATTTATCTGATTCATCAAAAGATTTCTTTTCGAAACCAATTGAGAAAGTATCAATTTTGGTGTCTTTCATTTGTGAAAGACAAAGCGAAATTATAGAGGAGTCAACACCACCCGAAAGCCAAGTACCTAATGGTACATCTGATATAGATCTACTTTCTACACTTTTTCTTACGAGAATATTTGTTATGTTTTTTGCGCTTTCAAATGAATAGTTCTCTACATTAGGTTGTATAGAGTTATCAATTTCTTTTATCTGAAATGATTTGTTTTCTAAATCATAGCTTATGTAATGATTTGCCTCAAGTTTATGAATATCTTCATAAATGGTATGTGGCGCTGGGATGTAAGTAAGTCTTAAAAAATGATTAAGTCCTGTTTTAGATATTTGTGGTTTCTTTTTTAAATCATTAATAATAGATTTTAACTCAGATGCCCATATAAAGTTATTTGCAATAGCGCAGTAATACAATGGTTTTTCACCAAAAAAATCACGAGCAATTAGCACTTTATTTATTCTTTTGTCATAGATGCTAAAACCAAACATGCCATCTAATTTAGCAAATGAAGACTCTCCTTCATTTTCATAAAGTTTTAGTATTACTTCGGTGTCACTTGATGTATTAAAATTAATACCTTTTTCAAGTAAAGAATTTTTTAGTTGTAGAAAGTTATAAATTTCTCCGTTAAATACAATAGTAATTTCACCATCTTCAGAAGTAATAGGTTGCATGCCAGAATGTAAATCTATAATTGCTAGTCTACGCATACCCATTGCAATACCATAGTTAGGACCCGTTTCTACAAAAATACCATCATCATCTGGTCCCCTATGAATAATTAAATTATTCATGGTGTTAATTCTGTCGTTAAGCTCTTTTTTAGAACTTGGTGAATTAGAAATAATACCGTTAATTCCACACATAAATATTAGTTATTACAATAAAATTCATAAAGATTTTTGGCATTCATTTCAATATCATATTTGCCATCAACAATATCTTCATGTGTATTTCTTCGATTATATTTTAAATTTTTAAGTGCTAATTCCGCCCAGTAATTCTCAGGTTTATCTAAACTACAAAAAGTTACTAAATTTGTAACTTTCACTTCACTAGTTATTGTATCTGACGCTATAATTTTTAAACCTGAAGCTTGTGCCTCAACCATTGTTAGCGGTAAACCTTCATATAGTGATGGAAATAAAAATAAATCGAAAGCTTGCATTAAATTAGGAATATCGTCCCTAACTCCTAAAAATCGAACATTACTATCAATTTCTAATTTTTTAACTTCTTCTTGAATTTTATTTTTTAAGTATCCTTGTCCTACTAATAGTAATACTAAATTATTATTTATTTCAAGCATTTTCTTAAATACATGAATAAGAAATATATGATTTTTTGCCTCAACAAAATTACCTACATGCCCTATGATTTCTTTATCCTGTAGATTTAAAATTTTCTTATATTCTTTGCTAAATTCAAGGTTATATGAAAATTGAGCACTGTTAACAGCGTTATTAATTATAGTAACTTTACCGTAATTTTTTTTACCAAAAAGCCAAATTCCAGCTTTTTGTCCACAAGAAAAATAATAGTTAGCTACATTAGGAACAAAATGTCTAACTACTGACTGTACAGAATCCTTTATTGTTGTTACTATATCGGTATTTTTTAAAAATATTTTTTTAAAAAATGGCTCAATAGACGTATGTGAATGAGCAATTCTAATGGAAACATTATTCTTTTTTGCAATTTTTAAAATTAAATAACTATAGGCATTCATATGTGAATGAATCACATTATACTCAGGATGACTTTGAAAGAATATATTAAGTGATTTAATATATTTAAAATAATTACTAGGACTTAAGGCGGGCATTCTAAAAATTTTCCCACCTAGTGAAAGTATTTCTGTTTCATAAATCCCCACCTCCTCTCGATGTACAATAAAATCGAACTGAATATTATTTCTGTTCATAGCTCTATAGTAATTCATTACCATGGTTTCTGCCCCACCACGGTTCATGGCAGTTAGAACTTGTAAAACACGAGTTGGCTTCATTCAGTTACTTTTAACAATAGTTCCTCGTAATTTTTAATAATAATATGAGAGTCATATTTTTTATATACTGATTCTGATACTATTTTTGGAGACCATTTATCGAGCGAATTTAAGATTAAGTTAGTTTTATTAATAAAATCTTCGGTGTTATAGGCAATATATCCGTTTACTCCATCTTCAATTATTTCATCAATTCCTCCTTTGGCATTAAACGCTATAACTGGAGTGCCAACTGCACAACTTTCTATTAATGCATTTGGAAAACCCTCAACATAAGAGCCCTGAAGAAATAAATCACTTTTTGATAAATATTTGGGTATTTCATTGGAATACGGAATGTGCGTAACTACATCCTCAAGTTTCAATCTTTTTATTTCACTAAAAATGGTATCTTCTTCAGGACCACTTCCTATAATCGTGTAATGTATTGGTAGGTTTATTTTTTTAATTATTTCAAGTAATCTTAAATGTCCCTTTTGTTTGGCAAGTCTACCTACTGTAATAAGCTCAAATTTTTGTTTATTAGTTCTATTTATTTTTTGTTTTAATATGAAATTACTGGTTATGGGATTATTGATTACAATCAGTTTTTCATCATTTATTTTAAAATTTAATAGTAAATCTGCCTTCATGTCATTTGATTGACAAATTATTTTATCCAATAGACGGTAACTTAAGGTCGTTAGTAATGGAAATTCTAACTTACTTTTATTAACATCATAATTTTGCAACACACTAATCACATTTACTTCTCTACCGATGAATTTAATTCTTGGAAAAAAAATTGAAATTAATCCCATAATAGTATTTAAATGACCTATTGCGCTAATTACAATCTGTGGTTTATTTTTTTTGATAAGTTTAAATATTAGAGGAATAGCAATTAATACTCTAGATTTATTTAAAAAAACTGTTCTAACTTTTTTGGTTTCAAACGCTTTATCTTTTTCATTGCCTATAATATAGAGTGTAGGCTCAAATTTAGTAACATCTAGGTTTTGCGCTATAAAAGAGATTACTCTTTCTGCACCTCCTGCCATTAAATTTGGAAGAATAAAAAAAACTTTTTTCTTCTCTTGCATACTTATTTCGTTATCTCTGGTTTAAAAGTTTCGTCTACAACTTTATCGACCATTTCTCTATAGCTAAGGTCAAAATCCATATCCTTGTTGGAAGTATAATTCTCCAAAACCTTTTTTTTATAGTCTTCATATTCACATATATATTTTGCAGGATTACCACCTACAATAGTGTTTGCGGGGACGGATTTTGTTACGACACTACCAGCTGCTACAACTACATTATCTCCAATTTTAACACCTGGCATAAGTATCACATTCATGCCAATAAAAACATTGTTACCAATAACTATTTTACGAAACAATTGTCTTCTGCCTTTTTCATCCTCAATTAACCAAGTGGATCCATCATGATTTATAAATCTTGTACCATTTGTTATTGTTACTTTATTTCCAATACTAATTAACCAAGGCTCTGAACCAAAATCTTTAGTAAATAATCTGCAGTTTTCGCCAACATTTACACCTAAATATTTTGCATATTCAAGATTACTCATTGAATAGCTTCTGTAGATAAATTTTATTTTTTCAAATATTTTTTTCATGCGAGTTCTATTTTTTTCTGTTTTAATTCTTTCTGAATCCACATTGAAATAAGTAGGATAAAATGGTGTGTAAAGTAAATATGTGAAACTAATAAAAATAATATTAGAACTACTAATTGCATGAAAATATTAGGAGCGTAATTGAATAACCTAATACTTGAAGTGAGGAGGTAAAAGTAAAATATAGTATAGACTAAAAAAGCCAGAATGCCAGCCTCTGCAATAATTAATAAGAAGGTATTATGAGTTCCTTTTCCATGCCTATCTGTTCCTCCTTGTGCAGTATTATAGCCACTTCCCAAAATTGGATTTTCTAAAATGTCATCATAATATTTAGCCCAAGTTTCTCCTCTACCTTCTTCATCTAGTTCTTCGGTAGTTACTTCTTCATTATTAGTAATTCGTTTTAATTGATCTATTCTTGCGTTTTTAACTTTAAATAATTCACTCATTCCAAGCAAAAGTAGAACCAAACCAAAACCATAGAAGAAAATTTTAATATTTCTTATATTGATATTTAAAGAGATTAAATTTAGTAAAATCCAAGTTGCTATAAATGTTCTAGAAAGCGTTAATAATCCCATGAATGTAAATACTAATTGGCCAATTAAACGTATGCGTTTATTCTTTATGGCATAACTTAAAGCATATCCTGAGCCACAAATAAAACTGGCTCCGTTGGGATTTATATAAAACCCACTAAATCTTCCGTACAATGCACTACCTCCAGGAATAAACAAAGCATGAATTAAAACCGTTATTGCACCTAGTAATAAAAATATGAATAATTCAGTTTCAGTTGTCCTCCGTATAAGTTCATAGCCGCATATGACCATAATAAAATATTTAGCAGCATTTGTTAGTAGATAACTAAACTCACCAATATATTGTAGACTTCCAATTAAGTAATAGAGAATTCCAATAACAATCATCCATTTATTTAAGGGGCCCTTATCTTTACACAATAAAAAATATAATACAAGTAATAGATAGGAAAAATAACTTAAAAGTGAGGGCAAAAGTTCACCATCCATGTACGCGAAAATCGCACCTGAAATATTCAGTAGGAAAATAAATAGAATGGCATATTTTAAGAATTTCAAAATTTTGTATTTAAGTTAGGTTTTTTTATTTGCTATTTATAAAGCGTTCTATAACTGCTATCCATTTTTGTTGAACTAGAGTTGCATCATATTTTTCCGTAGTTTTAATTGCTGCTGCTCCTAAAGACATTCTTAATTCCTTACTCTCAATTAATGAAATAAGGTGTTCTTTTAGTTTATCTTTATCATTCACAGGAATTAGATAGCCATTTTTACCATTATTGATCAAATCAGCTGGGCCAAATAAGCAGTCAGTTGAAATACAAGGTAAACCATAATGCATAGCTTCTAATAAAGCATTTGGAAAACCTTCTGTCCTAGAAGTAAAAACAAAAATTTTGGCTAAATTGTAATATTTGGAAATTTCATTAGTTGCTTCAATGAGTTTTATTTTATGCTCTAATTTTAATTCAGTTATTAACGCTTCCAAATTAGATTTATACTCTCCATTACCAACTATTACTACTTCCCAATCATGTATGTCTATTTCGCTTATTGCATTAATTAATATACTATGACATTTGTTTTTGGTTAATCTACCTACAGAAAGTATAATATTTTTTTTCTCAGAATCTAAATTACGTTCATTTGAAAGCTCTTGTGAGATAGGATTTGGTAATATGCCAATTTTGGAGGGCATTATTTTTTTAGAGTAGTAGTCTTTTATACCATTCGTTTGTAAAACAATATAATTTGCCTTTGGGTAAACAAGGGTTCTTAAAATTCTCCAAAATTTTGGAACATCCTCAATAATAGGATTATTACGTTCACTTATTATTGAAGGGATTCCAATAATTTTAGAGGATATTACAGTTATTATGTTTGCTGAAGTAATAAAGCCTATTGCTAAATTTATTTTTTCAAATTTTAATATTTGGATTGTTTTTTTTATTAGAGTATAATTTAGTTTTAATGAATCGAATATGTTTTTTGGTTGGATAATTTTATCCATACAATAAATAATATTTACATCAGGATTAAGTTTATAAAAAGGTTCGCTTTTTTTAAAAGTAATAATTATGACTTCGTAATTATCAATAAGTTTATTACTTAAATTCGAAATTATTCTTTCTGCTCCGCCACTGGATAATCCACCAATTATGAAAGCAATTTTCTTTTTTAAAGCCATTGGATTATCTATTAAAGATATTTAACTTTAATTGATTGAGTTTTATTACTAGAAAGAATATATAAATGTTCAAATATTTGGCTAGTTTTATTTTAGTTCCAACTTTGTTATGATAATGTTTATTTATTAGTTCTTTCGTTTCTTTTCTATGCTTGAAATCATGATCGACTTCATGATTTATATTTAATAATCTATAATGTCTAAAAAGTCTTTTTAACAAATGTGTTTGACTTAATAATAACAACTCTTTTTCAGACTGAAAATTCTTAATTATGGAATTGTTTAAATATATTGCAGCATCTAATGCGTCAAAGTCTTTTGTTGTATATGCACTTCTTGTAATACTATCAGGATTCAACCTATAGTTATAAAAGGGGAAATTGAAATAACCCAGTCTATCAGTATTTTTTAAGTTATCTATTGTGAAATAAACATCTTCCGAAATTTTACCTTCCTTAAAACTATAGTTGGCAATAATTTCTTTTTTATATAATCTCCGCCATACGGAAAATTTAGTTTCTCTTATAATTCTTTTATATGCAGAAATGTAATCTTCAATTAACAGTGAAACTTTTGTTTTGTTTGGAATTAAAATGGGTGCGTTCTCATTTTTTCTTTCGGAAACTCCACACTCCACAATTTTTAAATTGTTAATAATAGCAATTTCTAGCATCGTTTTGTACATATCTGGTTCAATCCAATCATCACTATCAACGAAACCTATAAAATCACCTGTTGCAATTTTTAACCCCGAATTTCTGGCACCGCTTAATCCTTTATTTTTTTGATGAATTACTTTAATTCTACTATCTATAATTGCGTATTTGTCGCAAATTAAACCACAATTATCTGGAGACTCATCATCAACTAGTATGATTTCTAGGTTCTTATAAGTTTGATTAATAACACTTTTAATACAAGTGTCTATATAATCCTCTACTTTATAAATTGGAATAATTATGCTTATTTTATAATTGTGAGACATAAATTATACTATTTTAAGCTTTTTTTTGATTGTAATTTAATACGATATAAATTCAATTTATAAAAAGAATTGTATAAACTCATTGGCAATAAGTTTATTAATAAATGATAGATATTAATAAACTCCAATTTAGAATTTTCCGAAATTAATTTTTTTATTTTCTTCAAATTAACTTTTTTGGGATCTAAATGTTGATTTTGTAAAAGAGCATGATAGTTATGTACAAGATTAGTTAAAAGGTTTCTACGTAAGATTTCTTTACTTTTGGAATTTTTTGTTAATTTTCTGAAGTTATTTATAGATTCATTAATTACCCACAAACCTTCTATTTTGGTTTGACTGTAATTACTTCTTTGGATGCTCTCACCTTCTTGAGAATAATTATAAAATGGAGTCGGAATGAAACCTATTTTTTCAATTTTAGACCAAACATGTGACATATACAATATATCTTCAAAAATTTTTCCTTTAATAAAACTTAAATCTTTTATTAACGTATGCTTGAAAATTTTATTTGTAGCGTTAAAAAAGCTTTTATAATGAAGTCTTTGTAAAGATTCGTCAAGAGTTTGAACTTGAATTTTATCTTTTTCAGGATTACCATATTTTATTCTACCATTTATAAGGAATGTACATTCAACAACTTCCAAATTATGTTTTTGAAGTACATCCATCATACTCTCGAACATATTAAATTCAATGGTATCATCACTATCAATAAAAGCTACGTATTTACCCGTTGCAATTTTCAATCCATTATTGCGAGCCATACTTAATCCCATATTTTCTTGATGAAGTACTACTATTCTATTTTCATTTTTTGCGAATTCATCACAAATAATACCACATTTGTCCGGAGAACCGTCATCGACAAGAATTATTTCAAGATTTTCATAAGATTGAGATAAAATACTCTTTATGCACTCTTCTAATACTTCTTCTACCTTGTAAACAGGAACAATTACAGATATTTTAGGACTTAGTTGTTTCATTAAGAGTTAAAATTTTATATTTATTCTTTTTAGCAAATCATTAAATCCTTTAGCAAACAAAAACATAAATGGTAATATAATTACAAACATTAAAAGGTTTAGTTGTATAGCTCGGAAAAACCATTCCAAATAATCGGCAGGCTTAGTATTCCATAAAAGTTCATATAAATAATATAAAATAAAAGTAGGGGTTAAAAAAGCAAAAATTAGTTTTAAAAAATGTGGCCAAAATCTTTTTAATACATTTTCATTAAATCCACTCTTAAACAAATAATAAGGTTTCCATAATACTACTATTAAAGTTACACTTATAGTAGTTGCCAAAATAATACCTGGAATTCCCCATAAGTAACCCAATAAAAGCGATAACAGAATATTCAATATAATCTCCACTACAGGTGCCCAAGTGTCTTTATATAAGCCATATGCATTTATAAAACTATCAATTGGCAATCGAGCAATTATAATTAAGTGATTTATACTTAAAATAAGTATGGTATTTGAACTTAAAACATATTTTTCCCCTAACCATATGATTATAAAGCTATCAATCAGGAAATACAAGTTCAAAGCTGTAATACCTCCAATTATAAATCTTAGAGTCATCATTTCCCAGAAAACTTTTTCAATTTGAGATTTATCGTTTTCTGCAATTAGATTTCCAATACCTGCATGTATTCCTGTGAAAGATTTACCAACAAGATTTTGAATCATTTTGTAAATCATGTCATAGTTCCCGAAAAAAGCCACACTTTGGATATTTACTAATGCGAAAATTAATATTTGATCTGTTCCGTAAGTTACAAAACCTGCTATTTTATGGACAAAAACTTGTTTTATTTTGGTGATAATAATTTTAGATTCCTCTAAAATATCTTTGGTTACTTTTTTCTTGAATTCCAGCCACGGGTATTCCTTTTTTAATACATGTCTAATTATTATACTATAAACTATTGAAAAAAATATTTCTAAGGATATCCACAAATAAGGGCTTTTAAAATAAAAAGCAACACCAGCTTGAAGAATCTGTCTGATAATATTTGTTGTCTGTAAATAAGAAGTTACTAGGTATTCTTTTTGATCAGCTTGCAATAAACTTTGATGAAAATTTACAAGGTATCCTAAAAGAGAAGAGAATAAAAATCCATAAAAGCAGTATAAGATTAAAAATAGAGAAAAGGAGGTGCCTTCAAAAAAATATCCAAAAAAGAATGAAGTTATTATTCCAATTCCAAGTGTAATAAAAGCGATTCTTTTATATAGATAACCAAGTAGCGAGATTATTCTTGATAGTTCAACTTTATCCTTGTTATATATAGGTTTATAAAGTGAAAAACCAATAGCAGTACCTATGCCAAGTTCTGCCAAATTTAAAAATCCAAGTATGCTTTGTAAAGTGCCAATAAGTCCTACAAATTCATCCCCTAAATACTCTAGGAAAATTTTTCTACTGAAAAATCCAACTATTGTATATAGGGCATAAAAAAAAAGATTTACCTTAATATTTTTTTTTAAATGTTTTACCCTTGACATTATTTTGAATTGGCTGTTTTAATCTTTAAAATTAATGGGGGCATTTACTTTAATGGCAAACGAAATACTATAAACGTGCGTCACTAATTTCTTTATTTAGAATACCTTTAACATCGTATAAAACTCCATTTGTTTTAACTAAGCTTCTAAGATCAAAATTTAAAAACTCTTTGTGAGCAACTGTCAGTACTACTGCATCGTATTTTTGTGACGGAAGACTTTTAGAGGTGTTTAATTTATACTCATGCATAACCTCTTCTTCAGATGCCCATGGGTCAAAAACAGAAACATTTGCTCCATAACTAGATAGATTATTAATAACATCAACTGCCTTAGTATTTCTTACATCTGGACAGTTTTCTTTAAAAGTAATACCTAAAACAAGAATTTCGGATCCTTTAACTTTGACATCATTTTGTACCATTAGTTTTACAACCTCAGATGCAACATATTTCCCCATCCCGTCATTCATTCTTCTGCCTGCAAGTATTATTTCAGGATGATACCCAAATTCTTGAGCTTTTTGTGCTAAGTAATATGGGTCAACTCCTATACAATGTCCGCCAACTAATCCTGGTTTAAATGGCAAGAAATTCCATTTTGTGCCAGCAGCTTCCAATACATTATGAGTATCTATACCCATTAGATTAAATATTTTAGCAAGTTCATTAACAAAAGCAATGTTTATATCCCTTTGTGAATTTTCAATAACCTTTGCTGCTTCGGCTACCTTAATGGTTGGAGCCAAATGAGTGCCAGCAGTTATAACAGAGGCATATAAATCATTTACTTTAATGCCAATTTCTGGTGTGGAACCTGAGGTTACTTTTAATATTTTTTCAACGGTATGTTCTTTATCTCCTGGGTTTATACGTTCTGGTGAATAACCAACAAAAAAGTCTTCATTAAACTTAAGCCCACTAACTCGTTCTAAAACTGGTACACATTCATCTTCTGTAACACCAGGGTATACCGTAGATTCATATATAACTATATCCCCTTTTTTAAGAACCTTTCCGACTGTTTCACTAGACTTATATAATGGAGTTAAAATAGGTCTATTGGTGCTATCTACAGGGGTAGGGACAGTAACAATATAGTAGTTGCAATCTTCAATATTTTCAATATTATTAGTACAATATAGGCCTTTCTCAATTTTAGGTGAATTCGACAATACAGATTTTAAGGTAGTATTGTCGACTTCAAGTGTACTGTCAATTCCTTTATTTAGCTGATCTATTCTTTTTTCATTAATATCAAAACCAATTACGGGAAATTTTGTAGCAAACAATCTTGCTAAAGGCAATCCTACATATCCTAAACCAATAATTGCAATTTTAATTGAGCTCATAATTGTTTTATTTTTTTCCTATTTGAAAATATTCGAATCCATCTTTTACCATTTTTGCATGGTTATATTGATTTCTACCATCAAAAATTATAGGCTCACTTAATTGTTTTTTTAATTCTTCAAAGTCTGGTGATCTAAATTCCTTCCATTCAGTCAATAGAATCATAGCATCAGCATTTTGTAAGGTTTCGTACTTAGAATCAAAATAGGTGACATTTGGCACATCTTTTAGGTAAAAATGTTGCGCTTCTTCAATTGCTTTGGGATCGTATGCTTGAATTGAAGCACCTCTTTTTACTAGTTCTTTAATAATATAAATAGCTGGAGCTTCTCGCATGTCATCTGTTTCTGGTTTAAAGGCCAATCCCCAAACTGCGAAAGTTTTTCCTGATAAATCAGTGCCAAACCTATTAATTACTTTTTTAGCAATTACTAATTTTTGATTATCATTTACATCTTCTACAGCTTTTATTAAATTCGCAGTATAGCCATTTTCTTCAGCAGTCTTCTTTAATGCTTTAACATCTTTCGGAAAACAAGAACCTCCGTAACCACTACCTGGATATATGAAACTGTAGCCAATTCTACTGTCAGATCCAATACCTATTCTTACCTTATTAACATCCGCGCCTACTAGCTCACAAATATTTGCAATTTCATTCATAAATGAAATCTTTGTAGCTAGCATTGCATTTGCAACATATTTAGTCATTTCCGCAGAACGTACATCCATACTAATAAAACGATCCATGCTACTTCTAAAAAATGGTGCATATAATGCTCGCATTTTCTCCGCGGCTTCATCACTATCAGACCCTACGACTACTCGATCAGGTTTCATAAAATCATTAATAGCATCACCTTCTTTTAGGAACTCAGGATTAGAAACGACGTGAAAGTCAATTACTGTATTTCTTTTATTTAATTCTTCAGTAATTGTAGCGCTAACTTTGTCCGCAGTTCCCACAGGAACCGTCGATTTATCGACAATTATTAACGGGTTTTTCATGTGTTGACCAATTTCTTTGGCAACTTGTAAAACATATTTTAAATCTGCAGATCCATCATCACCCATTGGAGTTCCTACCGCAATAAATGCAATATCACATTTCTCTAAATGGTTTTTAAGATTTGTGCTAAAATGTAAAGTTTTGTTTTTTACATTTCGATTTACCATCTGTTCCAATCCTGGTTCATAGATTGGAATATGCCCATTTTTAAGCTTTTCAATCTTATTTTTGTCAACATCAATACATGTGACAGTGTTTCCCATTTCTGCGAAACATGTACCGCTTACAAGGCCAACATAGCCTGTGCCAATAACTGTTAAATTCATTTTAAGTTTATTTTAAATTCGTCCAATACCAATCTACGGCTTCTTTTAAACCTTGCTCGATATTATATTTGGGTTCATAATTCAAATTATTTTTTGCTTTATCAATTGATGCTAATGAATGTGGGACATCCCCTTGCCTCGTAGGACCATAGGAGACATCAATTTTTCCTATAGTTGAATCATAGGCGCTTAAATATTTTTTCAATATGGACACCAATTCATTTAAATCTGTACGTTCTCCATATGCTACATTGTAAACAGTGTTTATTGCATTACTATTCTGAGTAGTTAACGCTCTAATATTCATTTCAATAACATTGTCTATGTACGTAAAATCTCTAGAATAACTCCCATCCCCATTTATAACAGGTGATTCATGATTCATTAACTGCATGACAAATTTTGGAATCACCGCGGCATATGCACCATTTGGGTCTTGTTTTCTTCCAAAAACGTTAAAATATCTTAGGCCTATTGTTTCTAACCCATAGGTGCTGCTAAAAATATTGGCATACAATTCATTAACATATTTTGTTATAGCGTAGGGAGACAAAGGCTTACCAATTATTTCTTCAACCTTTGGCATATTTGTAGAGTCTCCATAAGTTGATGAACTTGCAGCATATACAAACCTTTTTACTTTTGCATCGCGAGCAGCTACGAGCATATTTAAAAATCCAGATACGTTTACCTCATTGCTAGTTATCGGATCATTTATAGATCTTGGTACGGACCCTAAAGCGGCTTCATGCAATACAAAATCAACTTCTTTACAGGCAGAATTACAATCATTTATATTTCGAATATCTCCTAAAATAAAATTGAAGTTTTTATTCGTGAAAAGATGTGAAATATTCTCTTTCTTACCGGTGGAATAGTTGTCCAAACAAGTGACTTTATTGCCATTTTTAATTAATGCTTCACATAAATTTGATCCAATGAAGCCTGCACCCCCAGTTACCAATATATGCATTTTGGGGTTTAATTTTAGTTCTAAAATGTTCATAAATAAAGTTTTCGCTCGCAAAGATGAATAAAACTATTTAGATAATTATGTTTTTTTATATTAAGTCCTTAATAAATCCGATGTAATGAACATTTGACTTAAAATATATTTTATCATAAAAAACATGACAAATGTTAGTGTTTTTTATGCTATGAAAAATCATCTTTTTTGGTCGATTAAATATGTCTTTCACCGTATAAATTAAGCTCTTGCCTTATAAAATGATTAATTTTGTATATTATATTCAAGATAATCAGCGCGTTAAAGTAGAAACTATGAAACAATTTTACAATTTGAACATTTTGGTTGTATTTTTTTTATTTGCAACTTATGTTTCTTTTGCTCAGACTCCAAGTCAAGATGGGCAATGGAGTAATCCTATTCCCTTTGGTATAGTTCCGGTTGCTGTCGCGAATCTTCCTGATGGTAGATTAATAACCTGGTCTTCACAATTTAGAGATACTTATATAGGTTCGGGTGATGGCGCTACTTTTACAGAAATTTTTGATCCCTTTATGGGTGTTAATGGTCAGGCATTAGGTGAGTTTACTTCAAATACCGATCATGATATGTTTTGTCCTGGTATAAATAATCTTGCTGATGGACGAATTCTTTCTGCAGGAGGAACAAGTAGTACAAAAACAAGTATTTACAATCCAGCCACTGGCTTATGGAGCGTAGCTTCTGAAATGAATATCCCTAGAGGATATCAAGGAAATGTGACGTTGTCAGATGGTTCTGTTTTTACTTTAGGGGGTTCTTGGAGTGGTGGAGATGATCCTTTAACTAATGGAGGTAAGGATGCAGAAATATGGTCGCCAGAAACTGGTTGGACTTTACTGCCTGGAATTACTGGTGCAGATTTATTTACCAATAGTGATTTAGCTAAAGAGCTTCAAGGACTTTATAGAGTAGATAATCATGCTTGGTTATGGCCTGCTCCAAATGGGCAAATTTTTCATGCTGGCCCTGGAGAAATGATGCATTGGATTAATGTTGAAAATGGAGGATCTATTACATCGGCAGGTTTAAGAGGTAATGACACTTATTCTATGAAAGGAACAACAGTGATGTTTGATATTGGAAAAATATTAAAGGTTGGAGGGGCTGAATCATATGGTGGTACGGATCCAGCATTTGTGCCAGCTAAAGATAATTCTTATGTCATTGATGTTAATAACCCTAATAATGTAACAGTTACGGCAACAAATAATAATTTATTATTTTCTAGAACTATGCATAATAGTACGGTTCTTCCAAATGGAGAAGTTTTAGTAACAGGAGGATTGGATAGGGCAGAAGTGTTTTCAGATACAGGAGCAAGATTAACTGCTGAATTGTATAATCCAGATACCAATTCATGGAGAACAGTTGCAGGAATGGCAACACCAAGAACTTACCATAGCGTTGGAATACTAATGGTGGATGGTCGTGTATTTGTAGGTGGAGGTGGACTTTGTGATGGGTCGAACCCTGATGAATGTGTGAATCATTTTGACGCTGAAATTTATAGTCCTCCGTATTTATTTAATTCAAATGGTACTCTTGCTACAAGACCCACAATTGACGCTCCAGAAATTGCAGATTACAATACGTCAATTCAGGTTAATGGTAGCGTAAATGTTCAGGAATTTAATTTAATTCGTTTTTCTGCTGCTACGCATAGCACAAACAACGAGCAAAGAAGAGTTCCGCTTACATTTACAGGAACTAATGGAAATTATACTGTAGCTATACCAGATAGAAATTTATTACCTCCTGGTTATTACATGTTATTTGCATTAAATAATAATGGAGTACCAAGTATAGCAGAAACAATAAAAATTGGATCAGCTATTCCACTTGATAATAATCCAAATCTAGTTTTGAGTCTTGATTTTGAAGAAGGTTCTGGTGTTTCAATTGCCGATGGATCAATGTATGGTAATGATGCGATTATATCAGAGAGAGATAATTTTAAGAATCCAATTCCTGTAACGCAAAATTATTGGACATCCAATGGACTTTTTGGGAACGCACTTGAAATGGATGGATTAGAATTTGCGAGTAATAGTCTAGTTGAAATTCCATATTCTAGTTCTATGGCTACCATTCAAAATGAAATAACAGTAATAGCTTGGGTTTATAGGGACGAGAATGAAATGAACGCTGGTATTTTAAGTCATGATTATCCGGCATTATTTTTTGGTTTTCATAATAATTTATATAAATGGGAATTCCCGACAGATACTGGAGGATCAATCAATTGTTACGCAGGGTACGTTCCAACTAACAAATGGGTCCATATAGCAGCTACATACGATGGTCAAACAGCGCGATTATTTGCGAATGGTATTGAAATTTGCACACAATTTACTACGGGAAATTTTATTTTAGATACCACAAGTCCAAATTATTCAACATTCAATATTTCGGGTTTCTATGACAAGCAAACGCAATCTATTAGTGGTATTACAGATGAGCTTGATGGGAAAATAGATCAATTGAGAGTTTACAATAAAGCTCTTGGATCTGAGGAAATCCTAAATAATTATAGTTTAGGTCAGCTCCAAAATAACCCTGAAGTTACTGTTTGTGCACCTGGTACAATATTGCCTGAATTTAAAATAGGGGTTAATGGTCCATGGCAACAGGGTAATGAAATTGAAGCACCACCAGGTTCGGAAGTATTTATTAGAGCACAAGTAGTCAATAATGAAGAATATTTTGTTACGTTGCCTTTAATTAATAGTCCAACATTTAGCTCAGTAAATGATCTTCCTAATCATGCTATTGCTGGAGCTTATCAATTAGATACTTATATAAATAGTGGTGATGGAGGTGATGGATTAATTGGTACTTCGAACAAGGGGCGTTATATTTTAACAACGGCAAGCGGTTGTGCTACAATAATAACTTTAAACATATTACCAACTGGGGAATGTGATTTTGGTCCTAATATAACACCAGAATACAGATTGGATGGTACGTGGGATAGTGGTCTAAATAATTTGAGTGTAGAAGCTGGAACAGAAGTTGTTTTAAGTATTTTACCTAATGGTATTCCAATTACAATAAAAACACCTACAGGTTTAGTTGTTGCTGATGATCATGTATTCGAAAACGTGAATTCTACAAATAGCGGTACTTATGTTCTTACTACTAATGATGGATGTCAAACCTTTATTAATTTAACTGTTAATAATAGTCAATGTACAGGGACAAGTATTATACCTGAATATAGTATAGATGGAGTTGTTTCAAATGGAACAGGTACAGTTAGTGTAGAAGAAGGTTCATTGGTTATATTAAGTGCTACACCAACAGATTCAGGATTAGTAATTACTTTACCAGATGGTACAATAGTAGGAGATAATTATAGTTTAGGCAACGTATTAGTTGGTCAGAGTGGTGTATATACTTTTACTTCAAGTGCTGGTTGCACCTCTACATTAACATTAGATATAGTAGCGGTTGGAAGTTGTACAGCGACAAGTGTTGTACCGCAATACAGTGTTGATGGGGTAGTGTTTAGTGGATCAGGGTCAGTAAATATTGATGAAGGTTCATTAGTAGTGTTAAGTGCTACTCCATTAGATTCAGGATTAGTTATTACGTTACCAGATGGTACAACAGTAGGAGATAACTATAGTTTAGGCAATGTAATAGTTAGTCAGAGTGGCGTATATACTTTTACTTCAAGTGCTGGTTGTACATCTACATTGGATATGACAGTGGTTGTTCCTAGTAGTTGTCCAAGTGGTATTATACCGGAATATAGTATAGATGGAGTATGGGATAGTGGTCAGAATAATTTGAGTGTAGCTACTGGAACTGAAGTGGTATTAAGTATGTTACCAAATGGATTAGGAGTTACGATAACCTTGCCTGATGGCACAGTTGCTGGAGATGATTATACGATATCGAGTGCTACAGCAGCCTCGAGTGGTTCGTATATAATTACTTCATCAGAAGGATGTTCAACAACAATAAATCTTACGGTTCAATCAGGAGGAAGTGTTGATAATAACAATGGTAGTACTACTGAACCAAATATTATCGAAGAAATTTCACAAATTTCAGTTTTTCCAAATCCAATTGCAATTAATGGCTTGTTGTCGATAAATCTGAGTTCTAGAATGAATGAGGCCTTACATATAGGTATTTATGATACTTATGGTAAATTAGCATTTAGAAGTATTCAATCAACAAATCATAGAGATATAGTAGAATTAAATTTATCTAGTTTAAGTTCTGGTGTTTATGTAGTAGTTATAACAGAAACAGACAGTAATGCAAGAATATTTATGAAAAAAATCATTAAGAATTAATTTTTCTGATAAATAAAAAATCCCTTCAAATAAACTTTTTGAAGGGATTTTTTATTTACTTATAAGTTATAATATTTTTTAAACCAATCAATAAATTTTTGGACTCCTAAATCAATTGGGGTATTTGGACTGTAATTATAATCCGTAATAAGCTCGTCTACATTTGCCCATGTTTTTGAGACATCACCTGGTTGCATAGGCATAAATTCTTTATGTGCGGAGATGTTAAGGCGTTTTTCAATAGAATGAATGAAATCCATAAGTTTAACGGAACTATTATTTCCAATATTATATACTTTATATAATGAATTGTTTTTTATTCTTGAAATAGTTTCTTTTTCAATTATTCTAATAATTCCCTCTGTGATATCATCGATATAGGTAAAGTCACGTTCCATATTTCCATTGTTAAATATCTGGATAGGTTTTCCTTGAATTATTGCATCTGTAAATAAAAACATTGCCATATCTGGTCTGCCCCAAGGTCCGTAGACAGTAAAAAATCGTAAACCAGTTGTTGGAAATTTGTACAAATGACTATAAGTATGAGCCATTAATTCATTACTTTTTTTGGTGGCTGCATACAAGCTTATGGGGTGATCAACATTATCTGTAGTTTCAAAGGGTATTTTTTTATTCAAACCATAAACACTAGAACTGCTTGCATAAACCAAATGCTTGATATTGTTATTTCTACAACATTCGAGGATATTTAAAAAGCCTACAATATTACTATCAATGTATGCTTCCGGATTTTCAAGGCTATATCTAACTCCTGCTTGAGCGGCAAGATTACAAACGATATCAAATTTTTCTTGAATAAACAACTTCGGTAAAGATTCTCTGTCATCAATATTTAATCTGATAAATTGGAATTTCTTTAAATACTTATTACTGCTATTTAAACTATTAAATTTTTCAGCATCGATTTTAGAAATACCTAATTCTTTTAATCTAGCATATTTCAAATTTACGTCATAATAATCATTGATGTTATCCAGACCTATAACAGTGTGCCCATTCTCAACTAATTTTTTAGATACATAAAAACCTATAAAGCCTGCGGCTCCAGTTACTAATATTTTCATAGAAAATGTTTTATTTTAAGAATAACAAAGATGTGAAAAGTTCATGAATTATACCCAATAACTTTTGCTATATGGTTAAATATGAATAACCAAAGGATACATATTTTTTAATAACGTATTTATTTAAAATTTAGTTTTGAATGAAGTTGTATTTACACGGAATGTTAATGAAAGATGTAGTTGGTCGAAAAAACTATAAATTTTATGTTAAAAACTCAAAAGTTAAAATCTAAAATGCTCTTAGTGTGCGTAGGTAATGTTTTAATATGATTTAAGCTTAAAAGCAAAACTTTATGTATTTCGTCGAAAAAAAATGCTTTTCATCATTTAAATTAGGTTTTATTGTTAGTTTTAAATCCCAAATCTTAATATTGTTATGACATTTACCAATTTATTCCAAGTCCTAGGACGTTTTATGATTTTCTTATTTTTTTGTTTGTTTTTACATGGATGTTCCTCTGATGATCAACTTTTCACTCAACTTATTGAGGAAGATATAGCGGAAAATCAAACAAATGAACCAGCAAGTTCT
>TARA_R110000868_G_scaffold8081_2_pt1 | contig 33577 bp, 41 predicted proteins | sample TARA_R110000868 | Tara Oceans TARA_R110000868 (sample SAMEA4397489) | marine metagenome | biome: Polar Biome; feature: [SRF] surface water layer (ENVO:00010504); material: water (ENVO:00002006), including particulate matter (ENVO:01000060) such as... | depth 5 m | reverse complement strand
TGCTTGGGAACGCTCTGTAGCCGCTTCTGCTGCTGCCGCTGCTGTATCGCCTATTACGCCTGTCTAATGGCAATTACACTAACACACGCTACTCAAGCAGTTGGACCGGATGCTGGGAACGGAGAAATCCGTAAGCAGCAATGGAACGAGCCGCACACTGCGACCTTCACCGCTTCCGGAACTGGTGCCGTCGCTCGAACGCTCGACGCAAAGATCAGCGAAACCGTCTCCGTCAAGGACTTCGGCGCAGTTGGCGATGGCGTGACGGATGACACGGCTGCAATTACAGCCGCTAATACAGCAGCCTCTGCGGTTGGTGCGGTATTGCTGTTTCCTGCGGGCAAGTACCTGTTCACCGGATCAATCGCATTACAGCGCGTGACATGGCGCGGACCCAGCATTAGCCGCAGAAATGTCTCCAGCTACCTTAATGATGTTGGCGGCGCAATTATACTCCTTACAAATACATCATCTTCTCCATTCTTGATGACCGAAACTGGAGGCGTTGCTTTAGAAGGGCTTGGTTTCTTCTGGCCCAATCAAGACGGCACAACTACCACCCCCGTAACATATCCCGCGTTGATTGCCGGGCAATCGGGGCAGTCAATTGTCGATCTGACACTGCGCGATTGTTTTATTATAAATGCCTATGACGTTATCTCGACCGGAGGCGCAAACAAAATCGGCGCGGTTCGTATTATTGACTGCAAGATTTATGCCGTGCGAAGTCTAATTAGGCTGCTGGTTGGTGCGCCAGAGGTCATTCGCATTCAGGGATGTGATATTAGCGTAGGTCAGTATCAGAATGTTGCTGTGTTTGCCAATAGCGCAAAACTGCGGAATTGGACAGGCGCGAACGGAGCAGTAATTTACGTAGATGTTGCCGCATCGGCATATGTTACGGTTGATGGTTTGCAAATCGTTGACAATCTTATCTTTGGTTATCGCCATTTCATTGATGTTGTGACGGGTCGTCTTGATATCCCACTTATAGCTAGCAATCTGATTGATGCTTGCGGAACGGTTCTTCGTCTTGCGTCTGCGTCAGGTATGACAGGCGGGCGATTTGATAATGTTTATTACCTGTATCAAAATGACGGTTCTGGCGCAGCACCTATCGGGTTTGATATTTCAACAACGGGTATTGTACGGGGAGATTTTGGCGGAACTTGCGTGTATTGCGCAGGAACCTTTTTTGCAGTTTATGGTTCGCAAGTTGATTTAATCACCTTACGCGGAAATGTTTATGCTTGGGGTATGGGAACCGGGCAGGTTGGTGATGCCTACGCAGTGTACATTAATGCGCCAAACGCTACTATTAATGTAAATGCTGCTTTTCGTGGGGAATATGCCAACAGCATAGGCATATACGCCGGAGACGGGCGTTCTGTATCCCTAAGCGGTTCATTTGATAATACAAAAATTCCAATTTTAATCGACTCCACTTTTACTGGTCGCTGGATCGCATCCGGTGTGGTGACTAGCAACACTTCTGGAAGCAATGGTATTGACTGCCGCGTAACGGGTAAAGGGCAGGCGTTGGCTTGTTATCTGGATAAGGCTCCTACAGGCACGACACCAAAATTTGGTACGTTCACTTCAAATTCCGATGCAGCGATTACTGGATACGTGACCGTTATTGATGAAGCTGGGACTGCTCGCAAACTAGCGACCATAGCATGACCATGTGGACCCACTACTGCATCGTAGACCGCGCGTGGATCAGCGTCGGCAAGGGCGAGCCGTGTAACTGGTGTGGGAAGTGTGCTGGCAAGCCGGAGGCAATACCTCAGATAGGGATACTATAATGGCTAAGAAACCGAATATCAGTACAGTTAGTACGGGTTATCAGGCAACTGATACGATTAATGATAACTTTAATAATCTCAGGAATGGGTTTGATAATACGCTGTCTCTCGACGGATCTACACCGAATGCAATGAATGCTGACCTAGACATGAATGGTAATTCGATCATGAATGCTGATGGTCTGTACGTTAACGGTGTAGATATCTTTTCAATATACAATAGAGTCACGATTAGTACAGACTCTCCGACTGGTGGTATAGACGGGGATATCTGGTTTAAGGTTTCTTCTTAGAGGTAAAACGGAATGGCTGCTCTATCAAACTATGCTGAGAAGCTTCTACTCGACTGGCTTGTAACAACGGGGAGTGCTACTCGCCCGACAGGTTGGTATGTCGCTCTGTACACCGCTGCACCGTCTGACTCAGGTGGTGGTACGGAAGTCTCTGGATTTAACTACTCAAGGAAAGCTATTACCTTCGCTGCGGCTACTTCTCCAGATGGTACAACAAGCAATACAAACACTCTTCTGTTTACCGCTACTGGTGGTGCTTGGGGTACGGTAACACATCTTGGCATCTTCGATGCTGTATCGGCTGGTAATCTCCTGTGGCATGGAGCATTAACAACTAGTAAGACTATCGCAGATGGGGATTCTCTTGAGTTTCTATCTGCTGATATTGTTCTAACTCTTGCTTAACCGGGATGCCTGAGTTTCGCATAACAGAATCAGGTGACTCCAGAATTACTGAGAATAGTGATTCTAGAATACTTGAGAAGTTTGGTCCTACTCTAAATGGTATTAGCACTATTACGATTAATAGTCGTGCTAAATACAAGAGTAAGTTTCAATCTCTCTCTGCTATTGCTGATAGATTTACAGAAGCTGGTGACACAAGAGTTACACAAGCTGATGATATAAGAGTTACAGAACCGTTTAACTCTAACTCAGGTAGTTCTTCTCTTACTGCTTTTGGAGATAGAGTTGTATTTGACTCTGAGCTTTATGTAAAGTATCTTTCTAACTGGAAGATTGGTACACCGTATGTCAAATACCAGAATAACTGGATTCTACCAATAGCGGTTTATAAGTACTCCATAAATGCGATTGGTATCTTCGACACTGGCTTATTCGATACCGCTATTTTCGACAATAGGCTGTCACAGTTTGATAATAATTGGAAGAGGGTTGACTAAGAATGGCTAACATTAAAATCTCAGATCTAACAGCGGCTGCATCTGTTTCTGGGACACAGCAGTTTGAGGTTAACGAATCTGGTACAAGTAAGAAGGTTACCGGAGCACAGATTGCTGCTTATGTTGAAGGAGAAGTTTCTTCGTCTCCCTCCTTTACTGGTCAGGCTTCAGTTGCTGCTGGCTCTGCTGCTGCTCCCTCTGTTACGGTTACAGGTGATACGAATACGGGTATCTACTTCCCAGCAGCGGATACAGTCGGCATCAGTACTGGTGGTACGCTGAGAGTCTCCGTTGATTCTTCTGGTAGCCTTGTTACTGCTGGTAACATCGAGCTTGGTAATGCTTCTGATACGACTCTTTCAAGAGTTTCTACTGGTGTTATCGCTGTTGAAGGGGTAACTGTTCCCCTTAATAGTGTTACGAATACCCATACAGCACAGCAGATTGAACTTGGACACGCTACCGATACTACGCTTACTAGACTAGCAGCGGGTGTTATCGGTGTTGAGGGTAATCAAGTTATTACTGCATCCGGTACTGCTGCACAGGGTGATGTCCTTTACTATAATGGTACAGCATGGGTTCGACTCGCAGCGGGAACCAGTGGACAGTTTTTAAAAACTAACGGTGCTGCTGCTAATCCTGCATGGGCAAGTCAAACTATTGGTGGCATTACAGTTGTTTCTACGCTTACGACGACTTCCGGGGCAACCGCTGTTGCGTCTTCGCTTACCCTGAGTGGTTACAAGTTCCTGAGGATTAACTGGGTAGGAGTTTCGTGTTCTACTGGCAACCAGTATCTAACCCTAAACGGGGCAAATATTACACAACAGCTTGGAAACTTATCTTCCGACACTGTTACAGGTTCGGCAGAATGGGATCTATCTAGTGGAAAAGTCAACAGTGTGTTTGGAGAAGTTGTAGCAAATCCTACTCAGTCCATTACAACAGCGACAACCACTCTGACATTTGCTTTTACTGCGGGTAACTTTGACGCTGGAACCATTACTATATACGGCATAGCTTAAGAGTATGGAACAGTGGCAGATTGAGGTAGCAGAGAGGTTGGCTAGGATTGAGGCCAATCAAGAATACATGAAAGATGGTATTAAAAGTCTGCCTCAGTCTGAACAGTGCGCTAAGGACATTGCTGAATTAAAAGGTAAAGTAGAAGAACTCCAGATATTTCAGACAGCAATTAAAGAGAAGATTGCTTACATTGGTGGAGTAATCGTTATTATTGGTATGGCTATTCCGTATACCTTCCAATGGATTTCTTCTCATCTACACTGGAGAACACCGTAATGGATATTAACGCTTCGTCTGAAGCAAAGCTTAAGAGAGTCCACCCGGATCTAGTCAAGGTAGTTCGTCGTACTGCCAAACTGATTAAGGATAAGTCTTTTGGCTTTGTCATTACCTGTGGTTCTAGAACTCTAGAAGAACAGAAGAAGCTACTTAAGGCTGGTGCTACAACAACTCTGAACTCTCGCCATATCCCCGGTAAGGATGGTACTAGCAAGGCTGTAGACTTTGCTGTTACTATTGATAATAAGATTAAGTGGGATTGGCCGTTGTATGCAAAGCTTGCTGCTATCGTTAAGGAAGCTGCCAAGCTGGAGAATATTCCTATTACTTGGGGTGGAGACTGGAAGTCTTTTAAAGATGGTCCTCACTTTGAACTGCCTAGAAATAAATATCCGTAACTTAGGAGATTAATATGTTTTCATCGATGGATAAAGCTCTTGTTGCACTAATCATGTCTATTATCTTTCTGCTTAACTTCTTCTTTGGTGTTAACCTTGGAATTGTTAGTCAGGATACAGTTGCTACAATTGTTGGCCTTCTGACACCTATCCTTGTTTGGGCTATTCCGAATAAGCCCAAGGTCGTGTAATGTCTTGGCAAGAGATCCTTGCTATAGCCTGTATCATAATTGGGCTTATAGCTGGTGGTTATCTTGCTGCACAAAGACCAGCCTTCTGGGTTGAGTTCTTCACTAGAATATTAATTAGTTTTATTCCGTTTGCCATGAAGTACGTTGCTAAAAGAATGACTCCAGAAGAAGAGGAAGCTTATAGAAATTGTGTTCGTCGTGGTGGTGAGTGGGATCATTTCAGGAAGAGATGTAAATAGTATGGCTGCATTCCAGACAAAAGGTTTGTTCTACGAGACTACACTCCCGGATGAAAGACCAATCTTCGGGACATCTTGGACATTGAAAGAAGACGATCACCGTGCTGATGGAACTGTCTATAAGAGCATGAAGAAGGTTTACATTCAGATGGAGGATGTAACCGAGTATGACTTTGCTATGCACACCCTTGGTTCCTTTAAGCACTGGGAGAGAGTCCTTGAGTCTCCCACGATCAGGAAGCACGTAGACCAGTGGAGGAAGGAACTTAATCTCAAGCTTAAGGCTAGGGCTATGCGTTCTATTATTAAGGCTGCTACTGAGGATGAGAAGCTTTCCTTTCAAGCTATGAAGTACCTCGCTGATAACGAGTACCTTGATAAAGCTGGTAAGCGTGGTAGGCCCAGCAAGGATGAGATCAATGCTGAACTTCGTAGAGAAGTAGAAAGCAGTAAGAACTTCAAGGATGACGCTGAGAGAATTGGTTTGAAGCTCCAATAGTATGGCAAACCTTGATGACATCAGAGAAGCTGCTGAGCAGGATCTAATTACTTTTATTAGACTTGTTGCACCGCAGCGTGTTCTTGGATCTGTCCACGAAGAACTCTGCCGTTGGTGGAATCGTGAGGATGCTAAGACTCATCAGCTTACTCTTCTACCTAGAGATCATGGTAAGTCTGCCCTTGTAGCCTACCGTGTAGCTTGGGAATTAACCCGAGATCCTACTCTGAGGGTACTATATATCTCTGCTACATCTAACCTAGCACAGAAGCAGCTATCATTTATTAAGGCTATCTTTACTTCGGACATCCATAGGCGGTACTGGCCTGATTATGTCCACTATGACGAAGGTAAAAGAGAGAAGTGGACTATGACTGAGATCAGTCTTGACCATCCTAAGAGAAAAGCTGAGTCAGTCCGTGATCCAAGCATCTTTACTGGTGGTCTTACGACCTCGCTTACTGGTTTGCACTGTGACATTGCTGTTCTGGATGACGTTGTAGTCTATGAGAATGCTTATACCCAAGAAGGTAGAGACAAAGTTAAGTCTCAGTATTCTCTTTTGTCTTCTATTGAGGGCGCTAACGCTAGAGAATGGGTGGTGGGTACCCGGTACCACCCCAAGGATCTATACTCAGAACTCCTCAGCATGGAGGAGGACATCTACAATAGTTCCGCTGAAATCGTAGGGGCAGAACCTATCTATGAAACCTTCGAAAGGGCTGTCGAAAGCACTGGTGATGGTACTGGAGAGTTTCTCTGGCCCCGTCAGGTAAGGCACGATGGTAAAGCATTTGGCTTTGACATTCAGATCCTAGCCAAGAAGAGGGCGCAGTACTTAGATAAGACCCAGTTCAGATCTCAGTACTATAATGACCCTAATGATCCTGATAACCGTCCTATTGATTATGATAAATTCCAGTACTTCCAAAAAGAACACTTGACAAATACACATGGTTCATGGTATTATAGGGATCGAAAGTTAAATGTTTTCGCGGCAGTTGACTTTGCTTATAGTCTTAGACGTAAGGCAGACTATACCGCAATTGTAGTAATTGGCGTAGACTTTGAAAACAATGTTTATGTTCTTGATATTGACCGATTCAGAACGGATAAGATTTCTGAGTACTTTAGCCACATCCTTGAACTCCTTAATCGGTGGGATTTTAAGAAACTCAGGGCAGAAGTAACAGCGGCACAGGCTGCAATTGTACAAGAGTTAAAGGATAGTTATATCCGGCCTCATGGTCTTATGTTGAAGATTGAGGAGCATAAACCTACAAGACACTCTGGTTCTAAGGAAGAGCGTATGGCTGCGGTCCTTGAACCAAGGTACGACAATCTTAGTATCTACCATTATAAAGGTGGTAACTGTCAGCTTCTAGAAGAGGAACTTGTCAGCAACAACCCACCGCATGATGACATTAAAGATGCTCTTGCATCCTGTATTGAGATTGCGGTTCGTCCGTCTTCGAATATGCAGAAGAGAACATCGAATAATAATATAGTTTATTCTGAACGATTTGGCGGGGTTTCGCACTGATGGTTGGTACAACTTTAGACATGAAGCTGATTATCAGCCCCGACAGCGTTGCTACGGAGATCTCTGATAAGTGGCGTCTGTGGAACCAGCAGAGAGTTGGTAAGCTTGAAGAGTGGAAGGAACTCCGTAATTATCTTTTTGCTACGGACACAAGATCGACTAGCAATAGTTCCCTCCCTTGGAAGAATAGTACTACAGTCCCTAAGCTGACACAGATTAGAGATAACCTACACGCTAATTACATGGCTACACTCTTCCCTCAGAATAAGTGGATGAAGTGGATGGCTTCGGATAAGACGAGTAACGCTAAGATCAAGCGTGAGACTATCCAAGCTTACATGGAGAACAAGGTTCAGCAGTCTGACTTTGAAATCGTTATGTCTAAGCTAGTTCTTGACTACATCGACTACGGTAATTGTTTTGCTACAGTTGATTGGGAAGCTAACTATACTGAGCTTGAGAACAAGGAGATTATTCCGGGATACATTGGCCCTAGAGTAATCAGAATCTCTCCGTATGACATCGTATTCAACCCTGTCGCTGCTGATTTCAAGGCTACACCAAAGATTATTCGTTCTCTCCTTTCGATGGGTGAAGTTCGAAGGATGGTGCAGGAAGATCCTAATAAAGATTACATGGAGAAAGTCTTCAGCCGAATGATTGGCGTTAGAAACGCTATCCAAGGCTACTCTGATTCTGATCTCCATAAGAATGATGGCTTCGTAGTAGATGGCTTTGGTTCGATTAGAGAGTATTACAATTCCGACTACGTTGAGATCCTAACATTCTACGGGGATATCTACGATAAGCTTACGGATACTCTTATGAAGAACCGTATCATTAAGGTCATCGATAGATCATATGTCCTGTCTGATATGGCTAACCCCTCTTGGCTGGGTAAGTCTCCGATCTACCACGTTGGCTGGAGAGAGCGTCCTGATAACCTGTATGCGATGGGTCCACTCGACAATCTTGTTGGTCTTCAGTACAGGATGGATCACCTTGAGAACCTCAGAGCGGATGTCTTCGACCAGATTGCTTTCCCTGTCCTGAAGATTAAGGGTGATGTCGAAGACTTTGACTTCCAGCCGGGAACAAGAATCTATCTTGGTGATGAAGGCGATGTCGGTTATCTCTCTCCTGATCCGACAGCATTGAATGCGGATAACCAGATTGCTGTCCTTGAGAACAAGATGGAGCAACTTGCTGGTGCGCCTAGAGAAGCTATGGGTATTAGAACTCCCGGTGAGAAGACAGCATTCGAGGTTAGTTCTCTCCAGAATGCAGCCTCGCGTATCTTCCAGAACAAGACTCAGCACTTTGAGCGTATCTTCGTAGAGCCTATCCTGAACGCTATGCTTGAGGCTAGCAGAAGAAACATGGATGCCTCTGACGTTATCCGTGTTATGGATGATGAGCTTTCTGTCTCCATCTTCCAGACGATTACAAAGGAAGACATTACAGCAAACGGTAAGATCATTCCGATGGGTGCTAGGCACTTTGCTGAGAGGGCGCAGAGAGTGCAGAACCTGTCTCAGCTTTGGCAGTTGAAGTCTGCTGATCCTTCTGTTGCGGCCCACCTTAGCGGTAAGGAGTTTGCTAGGATCATGGCTGAGGAACTTGGTGAAAAGAGCCTCTTTGCTTCTAACATCTCTATCTATGAGAACTATGAAACTCAGAAGGTTGCACAGGAAGTCCAGCTTATCGCTGACGAGGAGAATGCAATCGCTATGGATGAGGGTATCTAGTGAAGACTATCTGGTTTATGGATCTTCCTAAAGACGAACAGGATGGTTTTAAAAGAGAAGTTAAGTCTGCTAAGAATGTCCTAGATAAGCTTGAGCAGATTGTTCAGAACAGAATTAAACAGATTGTAATTGCTGATGATTACGATAGTCCTAGTTGGGCTTATAAACAAGCAGACCGTAATGGTTACAACAGGGCTTTAACAGAAATTATAAACATCCTACACCTAGACCAAGAGGTAAAATAAATGAGCGATATTTTTAGTTCCGCGACCACGGAAGGTACGACAAGTGAGACACAGCAGACCCAGACAAAAGAGTCTTTTGTAGATCATTTGGTAGGAGATGGCAAGAAGTTTAGGGATATCGAAGCCCTTGCTAGAGGTAAGCTTGAAGCCGATAAGCACATTAGTGAAATCACTAAGACGCTTGACGAACTTCGGGCAGAACTCTCAAAGCAGGATTACGCTAAGAGCCTCCTTGAACAGATGAGCAAGGGTTCTGAGACTGGTGCAGAACAGCCTACTCCGGTAACAACCAGTTCCTCTAATACTGAGAACACCACTCAGAGCGCGAGTGACTTTGAAGCCCTTGTAGAAAAGGTAATTACTGCGAAGGAAAAGAGTAAGACTGCTTCTCAGAATGTCTCCGTAGTTGGAGAAGAAATGCAGAGGCAGTATGGTGATAAGTCTGCGGAGTATCTAAAGGCTAAGAGTCTGGAGCTTAATATGTCTCTCGACAGGCTTAAGGAAATTGCAGCGGAGTCGCCTACAGCTTTCTTTCAGTTGATTGGAGTTAAGAAGATGAACGAGAAGGTAACTTCTGGTACTATGACTACCCAGTCAACAATTCGTAGTGAAAACTTCAACTCTAATTCTCAGGACCGTGACTTCAATTTCTATCAGAAGATGCGTAAGGAGAATCGGAGTTTGTACTATTCCCCTAAGATTCAGAATACAATGGTTCAGGATCGTGAAAGACTAGGGGATCGTTTCTACAACACTTAACATAACATAAAGGAGATCAGATATGTCGGGTATGACAACTGGTAATGTATCTCTCCTTACTCGCGCTGAAGTTTGGTCGCGTGAGCTTAAGGAGATTCTGCGTGATGAGCTGATGGCTCAGTCGTACGTTCGTTGGCTTCAGGACTTCCCTGATGGCGACACGTTTAAGATCCCGTCGATTGGTCAGGCGTATGTCGATGACTACGTTGAAGACGAAGCGGTAAAGTATCGTCCTCTTGATACGGGTCAGTTCACCTTCCAGATCAACGAGTACCTCTCTTCGGGTACATACGTGACGAAGAAGGCTGAACAGGATATGTTCTACATGAACGAACTTGTCTCGCGCTTTGTGCCTGAGCAGGAGCGTGCTTTGATGGAGCATGTCGAGGAGGCCATCCTTGGTCTTCAGTCGCAGCAGACTGCTGGCAATGCTAATACAATTAACGGTGCTCCACATCGTTACGCTGCTAAGGGTTCTGGTGGTGTAATGGCTGTCGAGGACTTTGCTAGAGCCAACCTCTCGTTGAACAAGGCTAACGTCTCTGCTAACAACCGTGTGGCTATTGTTGATCCTTCGGTTGCGTACACCATTGAAACGCAGACGAATCTTTCGAGCATCCAGAATAACCCGATGTTCGAGGGTATCGTCTCAACAGGCATTGCAACGGGTATGCGCTTTGTCCGTAACGTCTACGGCTTCGATGTCTATACTTCGCAGCGTCTGGCTACAATTGTTACTGAAACCCTTACACTGGGTGATGGTACGGGCAGTGCTTCTCGGGCTGGCTACAAGGCTAACCTGCTCTTCTCTGCTGATGGTGCGGTTACTCCGTTCATTGGTGCTTGGAGACAGATGCCTGAGGTCGATACTGAATATAATAAGGACTTCCAGCGCACAGAGTTTGTAACTACCGCTCGTTACGGTGTCAAGCTCTATCGTCCTGAGAACCTTGTTACTATTCTGTCGAATCCCGCAGTTTAATAGGAGGATAGAATATGGCTGATTGGACAAACTCGGACGGGCTTGAAGTCCGTTTCGTTAACCCGGAAGCGGGCCAGCTTGCTGCTGGTCTGAGCACAATGGGTGCTATTAAGACACTGGAACTGGATCTTGATTTTGTTGCCGCATCTATTACTGCTGCTTCAGATTCTCAGGCTGCCTTTATTCCGGCTGGTGCCTTCATCGTCAATGCTTTTGTTATTACAAAGGTAGCGGCGGCGGGTGGTACCTCAATCTCGATTGGTCTTGCTGCTAAGGATGGTACAAGTGCTGCTCCTGCTGCTATTTTGTCAGCAACGCTTGGTGTAACAGCTAGCTTTAATGCTACAACCAAAGTTGTTCTGTGTGATGGAACCAATGCTGTTGCTGCTTCTGGCATCTACACAAAGTTCTCTAACACGATTGACGGTTATGTCTATACGACTAAGGTTGGTACGTTTACTGCTGGTCAGGCTAGGCTTATCATCAACTACATCGAAAGAGACTAATACTCTCGTTGAGGGGGAGCTTACTAACGTGAGTAACGGTTCCCCCTTGACACTTCTGAAAGAATCGATATAATAATACTAATGGTCCTCCGGGGTGAACTATAGATGGCTAACGTACAACATTCAAGTTTAACAGATCCCAATATCCACGAACCTAAGGGTATCTCTAGTGCCTCCGCTAACCAGCTATACCTTTCTAGTGGTAGTGGCTCTGGTACATGGACTAACGCTAATAGGTTCCCCGGTACAGGCTGGGGTAAATATACTAATACAACATACGTAGGGGCTACGGGTCTAGCAATTAGTACTACTCCTATCCTTATTCCCTTTACGACAGATGATACGGTATCTCAGATTCCGATTACTCTTACAGGTACAACCTCAAGTCTTATGAATCTAAGTACTGAAACTCTCCAGTTTGTTACTGCGGGGGATCTTCATTCTATTACCTTTACAGCTAAGGTTCTTACTTCTACTTCTACTACCCATATGGATCTAAGTATTTATGGGTCTTCTGATGGTACTACTTATGGTACACTCCTTGGTGAAACAACAGTACCCTTATCTAAGGGTGTTGGTCAGGTTATTACAGAGTCTGCCCTATTCCCAGTTACATCTAATATGGTGTCTCATGGCGCTAGGATTTACCTTGTATCTAATGCAGGAACAACCAGTATAATTAATATTGGTCTGATTACAGCCCGTGTACATAAGGCTAGATAAAGAATGGCTACAGTTAAAATGACATTGTTGGAGATTGTTCAGGATGTTCTGAATGATCTAGACTCTGATGAAGTTAACAGCATTTCCGATACAGTAGAAGCAACCCAAATAGCTAACGTCTGTAGGAGTGTATACTATGATGTAATTACAACTGTTGATCTTCCTGAACATACGGAGTTGATGACAGTAACTGGTCTATCTGACTCTTCCCGTCCTAACTTCATGGATGCAGGTGACATCACTGAGATTAAGGAGTTGAGGTATAATGTATCTGAGACTGCTGGACAACTTGAATACAAGCTTATCGATTATATTTTACCGGATGAATTTATTCAGAGAATTGTCAAGAGGGATACCTCTTCATCCGAGATAATCATTGTTACAGATCCAGTATCAGGAATTTCTCTCCCTATCGATAACAGCAAGATGCCTGACTATTACACCTCGTTTGATGATAGTTATCTCTGCTTCGATAGTTACAAAAGCTCTGTAGATACTACTCTACAAAGCAGTAAGACAATGGTACTAGGGATTAAGCTTCCGTCATTCGATCTAACTGATGGTGCTACCCCGGATATGGATGACACGATCTTTCCCTATTACCTTGCAGAAATTAAAGTTAGAACTCAGTCGCTCTTTAAGGGTGGACCAGATCCCAAAACAGAACAGTTTGCTAGAAAGCACAGATACTTCCAGAAGAACAATCGCTGGAAGACTGGAGAACAGAGGGTACTCAATGACTATGGTAGAAGACGATAGCGACCTTATCGTAACTGAAGATAATAAAGAGGGTACAATTTTGAATGTAACCTCTCCTAAAAGAAAGACGATGTACACTATTTATAAGCCTAATGATGTCTATAGCATGTTCAAGATTAAAGCAGAAAATGGTCTTGTACCTGAGCATCTCTCTGGTTATTACACAAATAGAAAGACAGCTTTGTCTGACCTGACATACTGGTTGGTGCATACACCCGAAAGTAAAGAAGCTAAGTGGGATAGAATGTTCGGTGAGGAAAAGGCTCCTCCTCCGAAACTAAAGGAAAAGAAGAGTGGAACCACAGCAGTATAGTCAGAAAACTGTAAATACTTTTATTAAGGGGCTTTATACTGAAGCCTCTGTAATGACCTATCCTGAGAATACTTCTTCAGATGAACTCAACTTCGATCTTCTTATTGATGGTTCACGGCGCAGAAGAAGGGGCATTGCCTACGAAGATAACTTCCAGAATAGCACCTTCGCTGTAGCCGCTGGGGATCTTCTCCATACTGAGAGTTGGACTAGCGTCTCTGGTATTGGTGGTACTGAGTTCCTCGTTGTCCAGCATAACAACATGGTCTACTTCTACGATAAGTCATTGGACACTATCTCTGCTGGTCAGAAGTCTTTCAGCATTGATCTGAATAATTACTCCGCTAATAACAGCTACTCTGTCTCTAGCTCTTATATCAATATCGCTTCTGTTACTGGGTACCTAATCATTGTATCCCCAGCTATCGAGCCTATCCATGTAGAGTATATTCCTACTGACGATAACATTACAGTGAGTAAGATCAAGATCCAGATTAGAGATCTTGAGTATCTTGGCATGTCCTCTAATATCACCTTTATCTCTAGGACAAGCAACCTCGTTACCATTACGGTTAATACTCCTCACTATTATAATGCTGGTGATACAGTAGAGATTGCTTCTAGCATCTATCAGTTCAATGGTATCTTTACTCTTGTAGGCGCTCCGACTAGCACGACCATGACTTACACTCTTGCTGGAGCAAACTTCAGCAGTACCGCAGCTACTGGTCGAGCTATTAAAGAAGTTGCGCCTGAGACTCCTCCTACAGCTATTACGAATAACTATCTCTACGATCTCTTTAATCAGGGATGGTATTCTGATAATAATGGTAGGTCTGGTAATGCATTCGACTATTGGGACAATACAAGATCAGACTTCCCTCCTAGAAACAAGTCTTGGTGGACCGGAAAGAATACCGATAACAATCAGGATATTGACCAGTACTTAAAGGTAGAGTTTGGTAATACCCTTGCACCGAATGGTCATTATATTCTGGACTTCTTTAACCAGAATAGATCCGCTGTATCAAATGTTAATAACCTTACGACGATTGTTGAGACTGCACGGTTTAACTCTGTAGCACCGTATGCTGGTCGTGTCTGGTATGCTGGCCTTGAATCCGCTAAGAATGGTGGCAAGATCTTCTACTCTAAGACAATCGAAAGTGAGAAGGACTTCGGTATCTGCTATCAGAAGGAAGATCCTACATCTGAGGATACTCCCGGTCTGGTAGACTCTGATGGTGGGTACATCATTATCCCTGAGGCATCCAGCATTCAGGCTCTCTTCACGACAGGCTCTATTCTGTATGTCCTCGCTTCGAATGGCGTGTGGATTATCGGTGGTGTCGATCAGGTCTTTAAGGCTACGGAGTACTACGTTAGCAAGATAAGTAGCTTCGGTATCTCCAGTAAGAGAACTCTTATTAACGTAGCAGACTCTCCTGTCTTCTGGGGTAGCTCTGGTATCTATACAGTTGCGATTGAGAATAATACTCCCTACGTTACAAGCATGTCGGATAACATTCGCTCCTTCTACGATGCTATCTCTCCTAATAAGAAGAAGGATGCTACGGCTGTCTACGATAGACTGGGTAAGCGTATTATTTGGATGTACTCTAGTGAGACTGAGACAGTAAGTAATAAGAAGTCTAAGGTTCTAATCTACGATCTTAACCTTCAGGCTTTCTTCCCTTGGGAAATAAAAGATGCTACGGGTACCAGCCCCTACCTTTACTGTGGCTTCTACCTGTCTGGTCTTGGCTCTGCTGAGGTAGACTATAACATCTTGGTTGGTGTTGATCAGGTCATCGACTCTAGTACTAATACTGTTATCGAGAGTATCTCTTCTACTTCGACTGTCAACTCAGATACGAAGTTTTTTGTTAGGACTGATGATGGCTATCTTACTGTTGCTAACTTCACTGATAGGTCTTTCCTTGACTGGGGTTCTGCTGACTACTCTTCTTACGCTGAGACAGCCTACGACTTCTCCGGTTCGGCTATGTTCAAGAAGAATGTCCCGTACATCGTAAGCTACATGAGGCGTACTGAGGAGAACTTTATTCCCTCTGGTGAGGGGTATGTTTCCGACTATCCTTCTGGCTGTATCCTTACTGTTAAGTGGGATCTCTCTATTGATAGTTCTCGCTGGAGTACCCCTAGCCAGCTTTATCGTATGGTGAATTACCCTACAGTTAATATAGATGATTTGACTTTTTCTTATCCTTATGATACAATTGTAGCTAGAACAAAGATAAGAGGTAAGGGTCGAGTCCTACGTATGCGCTTCGAAAGCGAGACAGGAAAAGACCTAAACCTAATTGGCTGGGAAACTGTTGATGCGAGTAATACCAGTTATTAGGTATTGTCAAGAAGAAGACTATGAAGAACTTCTTATCCTTATAAAAGAAGCTGTCAATAAAGCTCTCCCTCATGAAGAGTTTGAAGAAGACAAGATTAGGGATCTCTTCGATAACGCTTTAATCAATGACCAGTATACTGGGATAGTTCTTCTTATAGACGATAAAGTCTGTGGTTATGTCTTAGGTCTATTTACAGACCAGTACTTCCATTCAAAGAAGATAGCCTACTGTCTTTCGATCTATGTATCAGAAGAGTATAGACAGTATGGGTTAGAAATGATGAGATCCTTCGAAGCTTGGGGTAAATATAAGGGGGCTAAGACCCTCTCAATAAGTGCATTTAAAGGATTAAGCCCAGAGAAACTTAGTAAGGTTCTTAATAGAATGGGCTACACTGAACAAGAGATTGCATACTGGAAGGAAGTATAAGATGGGTGGAGTTGTTGGCGGTATCGTCGGTGCAGGAGCTAGCATGAAGGCTATGCAAGCACAGGAAAAGGCTATGAAGATGCAGCAGAAGGCTGCTCAGGAACAACTTAAGATGCAGAAGATGCAGGATCTCCGTGAGAGAAGAAAGATGCTGAGGGAGGCTGCTATTGCTAGAGGTCAGACTGTTAACATCTCCGCTCAGATTGGTGGTGGACAGGGTAAGTTCTCAGGTAGCTCTCTCATGACTGGTCTTTCCGGTCTTCAGAGCCAGACTCTTTCGGGCCTTGGCTTCCAGCAGACTTCTCGTAGGTCGGCTGAGGTACAGCAGAAGTATCTTAATAAGGCTGCTCAGTATGAGATGGATGCTAGTAAGTGGGCTGGCTTTGGTAGCATGGCTCAGAATATCCTTGGGGCTTTTCCAACCCCTAGCTTTGGGTAAGGAATAAATAATGGGTCTTTTTGATGAAGTCTTTGGTAGTCAGGAAAAAGAATATCAGGTTGTAGAAAGCCTCTTTCCTTCTGAAGAAGAAGTAACTAAAGACATTGTTAAGTCACAGAAGTACAAGCTTTCTCTTGCGGAGAGGTACGCTAACCATGTTGGCACCACCGTAGAGGAAGCTTTGTCTTTTGTAGAGATTGATAAGCAACAGGAACTCCTCTCGACTAATACGGACTTTTCTTATACTCCGGTAATGAATAAGGCGTATGCAGAGGGTGCTTCGCCTGAAGAATTTAAGATGAGTATGGATATCTACAAGAGGAACACAGACTATCTCCTTAGCTCCGGGGATAGTAAGGATGTCCTAGAAGATATCATTATAGATAAGTTTGATCCTAATACAGATAACTTGTCTATCTCTCTTGCTATTCTTAGAGAACAGTTTGAGGCTATTGCACCAGATGAGAATGTCCTTGGTCTTGCTTCTTCTTTCTTGGGTACTATCGCTAGAGAAAGCACAGTCGGTGTAGCCGAGAATCTTCTTGGTGCTACAGGGACAAGCATGTCTGATTGGAAGGGCAAGTCCCAGATTGGTAATGAGAAGTTTCAGGCAATCATGGAAGAGCCTAGCCTAGAGAGGAAGAAGCTTCTCGCTAGACAGATGGCTCTAGAGGCTAGGGACATTGGTGTCTTCGGGGATAACACTCTTAACTACTGGTCACGGTTTGCTACTATTGCAACTGCTGGTAAGGGAGAAGCTGAAGCAATCTGGCTTGGTGTGGATCTCCTTGGTCTGGTACCCGTTGGTAAGGTTCTGGGCGTTACTGGTAAGGCTGCTAAGACTTCTGGTACAGCAGCAAAGCTTACCCTTGCAACGGATGCTCTTGAGGTAGCAGAGGCTACTGGTGGCAAAGTAGCAGCTAATAGGGTACTTGATAGTGCCTTGAGCAATCCTGCTACATCGATTAATACAGCGAAGCATACGGCACCTTCATCTTCTTCAGTGGCAAGCAATGGCCTTGGTCCTACCATGAAGCCTACCCTGATGAATGAGGTGGCTAACGATTATGCTGAGACTCTCCGTAATGCCTATAAGGGTATGTACAGCGAGGACATGATCCAAGCCGCTAAGTCTAGGAAGAAGGTACAGCTTGAGAAGGCTACGAAGTACCATGTTCTAGACATTGCTGAGAAGGACATTGGCTTTGATAACTACACCGTTGAGATTACAATGGGTAAGGACAATGGTCTTCCCTTCGTAGACAAAGACAACGCTGAGAAGTTTGCTAAGAACCTTGGTGGTAGAGTAGAGCCGTATGGTACTAACTCTGCTGGTACGGCCCCTGAGGGCTTTGTAGTGAAGCTTGATAGAAACCTGAACATGAAGGGTTTGGCTAGTGCTACTGAGCTAGGTAAGCTTAGGTCTTCCATGTTTGATATCTTTGCTTCTCCTGAGATTACATCTAGTAAGGATCTCAATACTGTCCTTAAGCGGGGCCTTGACAAGATTGGCTTTGTCGAGAATGAGATTATCAACCAGCATAAAGCTTTGTTTAAGAAGATCTCTAAGGAGGATGCTAGGGGTATCGATCAGGTTATCTCTAAACTGAACACTGAAGATCCTCTCGACGGTGACTGGTATGATATCAGTACTTTTAAAGATAAGTTCTATAACCAGACTGGCCGCTCTGCAAGCAAAGAAGTAATTGATGGGTATGTCTCCAGTTACAAGCTTGCTGAGACAGCGCGATGGCTAGAGGCTGACCGTATCCTGAAGAGAAGCACTGGTGAAAAGATTGACCAGTTTGTTGGCTCTGCTGATGGTAAGGCTTTCTATCGTATGAAGAGACTCCCTGCTGGCGCTCTCCCTCGCCTTGAGGAGTATGCCCAGAAGTATGTCTATGATCTTAATACGGGTAAAATTATTGATAGAAAGTCCTTTATGAAGGGTGGTAAGAATAAGAACCTTTACCAGATTGTTGATGTAGACAATGCACCTGAGGTGAACGGTAAGAAGGTTCTCTATGCTACTGGTAGCCTGAAGACTTCCCGTCCTCTCTTCCCCTCTGATGTAGTCCCTAGAACTGCTGGTGGTACCAGACAGACAGGTAATATCCACGGCTTCCTTGTCTCTCAGAGGAAGACTGTCGACCTCTCTGACAATGCTGTAAACCTTACACCGACTGTCTTTGGTGTGGGTAGGACAGCACAGGAACTCGTTAAGATGGGTACTGAGGTGAATACTCTGCTGAAGGGTCTTCGAGACTTCGACGCTGGGACCATCAGTAAGGAGATTATGAATGGTCTGATTAAGGCTAGCAATAACTTTAATCCTAGCATTGAAGATGTCGATGGCCTTAAGGCTTTCATCGATAAGCATGGGATTAATGCTGCTGAGGATATTCAGATTGTAACAAAAGATATGCCCCTGCCTGAAGTAGGTGTGGCTAGGTTTGAGAACTATCGTCTTGGTAAACTCACGACATACGATGAGCTTTATAGCAGGGGTTCTAGACAGAACGCAATGATATACGGCTACGACAATAAATCCTTTAAGCAAGTCGATGCTGTTAGGGGTATCGAAAGAGACTTTGCTAAGGGTACTAACTACATTGCTGAAAGAGAGTACTCTGTAAAGGCTGTTGAAGGTTTCCTAAACTCTGCTATCCAGAATAAGCTTATCCTTAACTATGAAGATATTAAGAAGAAGCCTTTTATTCAACAGTTGAAAGAAGCCCAGCTTGCTAACTCTGAGGCTGGTGACAAGCTTAAGACAGAGAGAAGAGTTATCCTGAATAGACTGAGTGAGAGCAATGAGTTTTCTCAAGCTTGGAATAGAAGAATGACAGGGATTGGTGAATGGATCTTTGATGCAAAACTTACAAAAGGTTTAGACATCATCGATAAGATGAGTATTAGACCTGATGTAGCCTTAAGATCCTTTGCCTTTGACATGAAGCTTGGTCTTTTCAACCCCGATCAGTTTGTTGTTCAGGCTTCCTCTGCCTTGAACATCATGGCTATTGCCCCAATGGATGGGCTTAAGGCTGCGGCTTCGTATCTCCCGCTTAGAATGGCTATGATTAACCCTGATCCGAATGTACTGAAGGCTTTGTACAAGAGGTCGAGTTCCTTCATTGGCATGACTGAGGGTGAGTTCCTTGAGTCTATCGACTACATGAGAAGGTCCGGTAGGTTCCAAGTTAATCAGAACATCTCCGAGATTAATGGTACCTACGATGTTACAAGGGGTATGATTAATAAGGTTAGAGAGCTGGGTAGAACTCCCTTTAACGAGGGTGAAAGAGTCCAGAGACTGATGGCTACTAACGTAGCTTACCGGGAGTTCAGGAAAGCTAATCCTGTCCTTGATGTCAATACTGATGCTGGCTTCAGGATCATGGATGACTTCATTACGAACCGTGCTGACAACCTTACTATGAACATGACAAGATCTTCAGCAGCTTGGTGGCAGCAGGGCTTTATGTCTCTTCCTACCCAGTGGTTGGGCTATCAGGCAAAGCTTATGGAGAACATCTTCTTTAGTAGGAACCTGACAGGGGCAGAAAGAACTAGGCTGGGTTTGGCACAGGTTGCCCTGTTCGGTGGTGCTGGTATCCCGCTTGGTGGCTTGGCTGTAAATGCTTTTGTGGATCAAGGCACAGAGGGTATTGACAAGGATGCCTATACTGTGTTAAGGTATGGGTTGATTGATTACACTCTGTCTAATATTATCAATGAAGACACGGCTATGTCCGGTAGACTTGGTGTCGGTGATGGCATCCTTCAGGTCTACGAAGATTTCATGGACAAGAACTTTGCTGAGTTAATCGGTGGTCCTTCCCTGTCTATTGCTACGGATACAGGATCTTCGGCTATAACTCTAGTTGGCTCACTCTTTAATAGTGATATCAGCCTTACCCAGTATGACGCTAGTAAAGTCCTGAGGAATATCTCTACGCTAGATAAGGCTGCTAAGGCTTACTACCTGATGCAGACAGGTGAGTTTATCGACAAGAAAGGTCGTACTCTAGCAGAAGGTATGAGTCCTTGGAATGCTCTGTGGAATACCCTTGGTACTCCCTTCCAAGAAGTAGAGTTGTACTATGATGTTCGTCAGGCTTTGTATTCTGAAAGTCAGATGGTTAAGGGTGTAACAGACCGTACTAGAGAGCTTGTCAGACTCCAGAATGATTACATCATGCAAGATGACATGGCTTCTGCAACTGGTCTTAGAGATGAAATTCTTTCTCTCCTTGCTCCATTGACTCCTGACCAGAGGAGAAGTGTTATTAACTTGAGCAGAGAAAGTTTCAGAACTCTCGCTAAGACTTCTATTATGCAGGATGCAAAGACGGCTAATCAGGGCCTCAGTATCCAGCTTCAAAAACTTATCTCTAAAGAGGGACAATAAGAATGGCTATCTTTAAACCTGAAGTGAGAACTGTCGAAGGTTCGAATGTAGGTACATATAATCCACCGACTGTTGATTACTCTGGTTTCTACTCTGGTATTGGTAGGAGTATCGGGTCCAGTATCTCTAGCATGTTCGATGCTTCTGGTGGTAAGAGCGGTAACTCTGAGGGTGATAAAGAAATGATTGCTCTCCAAGATGTCACCTCTCAGTGGCAGAGAGCTTCTGAAATTGAAGATCCAACTGTTCGTTCTGTTACTCTTAAAAATATTCAGAAGAATGCATATCTTGAGTATCCTAAATACCGGGAGGGTATCAAGGGTATCTTCTCTGAACTGTCAGGCTTTATCTATGAAGGCACTGGTGCTGATCCTGACCAGCTTGTTCAGGCTAGTACCTATAAGTGGGCAACGAGTACATCTGAAGGTCAGTCTGCTGCTGTTGTAGCTCAGATGAAATCTGGTGGTGATCCTCTTCTTCAGGATCAATACATTAAGGATGCTTACCTTCAGGATCTCTCTTATAAGAATCAGGTTGCGGCTACTGAACAAGAAGCAAAGCTTATGGAAGCTGACGATAAGAAGAGAAAGATTCTTTTTGGTACCAATGTAAGACCTCTCTTGCAGGGTAAAATTGATAGTTCTTTTGCTCAAGACATTTCTAAGGAAGTTGTAGATAGACTTAGACAGGAAGCTAGAACAAATAATCTTGATGAGGTTACTTTCCTTATTGATTCTTTGACAACTACAAGAAACCAGAGGCTTGCTGAAGTTACAAATGAAATTAATCGTATGGGGCTTGATCCTACAACGATTAATCCTGATAGCTTTATGGCTGGTTATGATTCTACTTTGAAGAGACTTACTCAAAATAAGGATCTTATATCCAGATCTATGCAGACTATGACTGAGAATCAAAAAGCTCAAGTTTCTAGTATTATTAGAGATCCTTCATTGAGAAGTGCTTACAATAAAGATAATCCTTTTGTTCTCTCAGAGCTTCTTCTCCAGCCTGAGAACAAGGCTGACCTTGCAAAGGTTTCTGAATTGTCTATTGGCATTGCTGGTAATGGTATGACTCCGAATGTTTCTGAGACAAGCCTTGGTACAGAAGACATTGGCGATTCACCTAGAAGATTTGCAGAAGTCTATAAGGGTATGGCCCCAGAAGAAGAACTTATGAAGATCTTTAATGCACCGAGAGATACTAAGATCGCTCTTGGTAAACTGGGTATTAACTCTATCAGGACTTATAAGAACGATCCTACTATGCCTGAGAAGACAGAAGCAGCCTATCGTAATATCGGCGCTATGTATGTTACTGCCTTGCCCAGCATTGATGTTGAAGGCTCTAGCTATAAGTCTGCTAATGTTAGGAACCTTATTGGTGACATGGCCTTTACTACAATCGACAGCATTAAATCTACAAACCCTAACCTTGGCAATGATCTCTATAACAAGATGAATACTTATGCAGCTAATGCTGTAAAGAAACTGACGGATTCTTTTAATGTAAATATGGATGTTATTAAGGATACTGAGTTCTCTCCCTTTATTCTTGAGATGGATAAGAATGGGAACCTTGCTCTTAATGTAAACTCTGATGCTCTTAATAGCGACATTAATCTTAAGAAAGCAATGGGTGCCTATCGCTACGAGACAAAGGGTTCTGGTCGTAGTGTCAAGACAGTTGGTGTTGAGATGCTTCCTACAGAGACAGACCCCATGAAGATACTGTCTAACTATGTTTCTATTACAGAGGGTGCTAACTCTAGAGAGATTATGGATATCATCCAATCTCTTAAAATTCTTGCTTCCCAGTCCAAGAAGATCCCTCCTGATATCAGAAGCAAGATTGATCCGATTGAGATTATCAAACAGAACGTAACAGTCTTGGGTAAGTAAGATGGGTATCTTTGCACCTGAATTAAATACAGCAGGGTCTTCAGTACAAGCTGTAGCTCCTCCTGTTAATCTAACTGAGGACCAACTTACTAATATTGGTAAGGGTATTGCTGATATTATCGGAGGTATCATTCCTCCTAAGCCTGCTGAAGGTCTAGTCAGTGACCAAGAGACAGAGGAAGACTACGTAATCCCTGAGGGTACTCCTCAGACTACGCCAGCTTCTAGTACATCCGGTCTTCCTATCGAAGCACAAGCCTTCCTAGATGCTATTGCTTCTGCTGAGGGTACAGGTGGTGACTATAACATCATCGTCGGTGGTAGTAAGTTTGATAGCTTTGAGCAGCATCCGGGTATAGTTGGTCTTAAGACAAAGGCTGGCCCTAGCACTGCCGCTGGTAAGTACCAGATTACAAAGCAGACATGGGATGATCTCCAGAAGAAGTATCCTGATCTAACAGACTTCAGTCCTGACAATCAAGATAAGGCTGCGTTCTACCTAGCTACGGATAGGTACAAGAGAGGCACAAAGGGTAGAGATCTCGCTGCTGATCTTGCTGCTGGTAATACATCGTACCTTAGAGAGAGCCTACAGAGTACTTGGACAGGTATCCGTGTAACGAAGGACTTCGAAAAGACTATCGATAATAACACTAAGAGTCGTTCGACTACAGTCCTTAAGCCTGTCGGCTTTACCAATATGAAGTACTCGAATGAACAGGCTATCAGAAATAAAACTGTTGCTCCTGAACTAGAGCTTAAGCTTGATGTTGCAGTAAGCACTATCCTTGGTACTGGGTACACCGTTGAGATCTTCTCAGGTGGACAGGAGAAAAAGGGTAAGGGTGTACGTAGAACAGGTAGCATCCGCCATGACGTAGACGATCTTGGTCGTGGTCTAGCTGCTGATGTTCGTATCTATGATCCCGCTGGTAAGCAGATTACAGATAGGACTCAGTTGGATAAGGTAAGGGACTTCTGGATACAGAAGAACTATGGGTCTGTCGGTACGTATATGCCGGGGGCTGGTATTCACTTTGACATCTGGACAAAGGATAAGCTCCTCCCCGGTATGTCTTCTACTTGGAGTTATTAATATGCCATTGAATGCAAAAGGTAAGAAGATCATGACTGCTCTTAAGAAGCAGTATGGTGACAAAGCAGAGGATGTCTTCTACGGTATGAAGCAGAAGAAGAAGATCACTGGTGTAGAAAAGATTGATAAGGACATGGGTAAAAAACCAGCAAAGAAAGCCCCTCCTAAGAAGCCAAAGGCTAAGAAAGTCTAATGGCTATCGAGTATAGAGGTGAGAAGTTTGCTGGGTACAACAAGCCTAAGAAAACACCGAATGCTAATAAGTCCCACGCTGTCCTTGCTAAGGATGGTAGTCAGGTAAAGCTTATCAGGTTTGGTCAGCAGGGTGTCTCAGGTTCTCCTAAGAAAGCTGGTGAGTCTGAGTCCTACCGAAAGCGTAGAGAAAGCTTTAAGGCTAGACATGCAAAGAACATTAGTAAGGGCAAGATGTCTGCTGCTTACTGGGCGGATAAAGTCAAATGGTAAAGCGGGGATTGTACGCTAACATCAATGCCAAGCGTAAGGCTGGTAAGAAGATGCGAAAGAAAGGTGAGAAGGGCGCACCTACAGATAAAGCCTTTAAACAAGCTGCTAAGACAGCAAAGAAGAAGAAATGAACACAACAAGTAATACTACAGATTTAAGAAGGAGTTCTATTATGCCGGGTAAGGGTCAACTGTACAAGAAGTCTATGAAGCACGGTGGTAAGGAAGAGATGTCCGAGATGAAGGGCAATAAGTACCGTGGTGGTAAGAAGGAAGAGATGGCTGAAATGAAGCCTATGAAAAAGAAGAAGCCAGCTAAGAAAGCTGCTGCTAAGAAGAAGGGTAAGTAAGATGGCTGCTCCAAGACCAAAGAAGACTACTGTCGTTAAGAAGAAGCCTCCTGTCATTAAGAAGAAGCCTAGCTTCCTTAAGAAGGATACACCTCGTCCCGCTAGGGATCTTAAGCCGGGAGACATGAGATCTCAGGTAAATGAGGGTCCTAAGAAGACTGATGTTAAGTCACCCGCTGAAACAAGAAAGTCTATCAGCCGTAAGCAGACTGGTACATCCCGTCCTGCTAGAGGAGTTGAGTCGGGAAGTCTTCGTGATAAGGCTCTTAAAGAAGCACAGGCTAATGCGCGTAGTGCTACAACACCTAAGACTAGTAATGCTGGTCTACTGAGATCTTTTGGTGCAAGAGCTGTTGGTGCTGCTGGTGCCATTGTAGACCCAACTTTTCTGAGTGGTAAAGGTGAGGGTAAACTCAATAATGATCCTGTAACAAGATCTCTTGAAGCAAGCAGCACAATGTCTGCTATGAATAAGAAGATGAAGAGGGAGATTAGGCAAGGCCCAAAGCTTGCTGTGACTGGTGTTAAAGAAGGTATTATAGGAAAAACAAGGTCTCTAAGGAATAAGACTGGTCAAAATAGACCTGAGTATCCTACATGGAAGAATAAGCCAAAGGCTTCTAAGAAGCCACTAGAGAATAGATTGATGAAGCCAGCTCCCGGTACTAACTATAGCGGGCAGAGTAAGGTAAGCATGTCTGATGGTGGTGTCAATAACCCGAGTGGTAAGTCCTCTGGGGAGGCCCTTAGAAGGGCTGGAGCGGGTACCTATACGGCCTCTTATGATGTCAAGGCTAAGAAGGCTACCACTTCTAATACTGCCGCTACGGCTGCTGCTGCTGGTTCTGGTGGTACATCTCAGGTTGCTGGTGGTAAGGCTAAGGCTAAGGTTGGTAAGCAGACTAGATACCAGCGTAATGAGACTGCTATGGAACAGAGGAAGAGTTCTTCGGGCAAACCCAAGAAGTCTATCTTCAGTCTGTTCAGAAAGGGTTAAATAAAATGGTTGGATTTGGTACTGTCGATATGATGCGTAATGCATCTAGACAGAAGAAGGCAGAGACTGCTGCGGCTAAGACTCCAGCAGGAGCAACTGATAAGCCTATTACGAATACCTCCGGTACTGCTGGTGCTAAGAAGACTGATATGAAGCAGACAATGAAGCAGATTAAGTTTGGTGCACAGATGGCTGGGGGTATGGGAGCAATGGCTGGCTTCCTTGGTATGCCTTTTACAAGGAATGTGCAGGGTACAGCTATGGTTGTTGATCCTCTTAACCAGCAAGTTGTTGGTAAGGGTTCCTATGTTAAGGCCCCCAAGGAGGCTACCGTTGGTGGCTTTCCAATTAGCCCTTCAGTTAAGAAGCCGACTACTCCGGCTGGTACAGGTATCGATGCTCCGGCTCCCGACACGGGGTGGAGACCGTCTGGTACTAACTCTGCCCTTGGTCTTCAACAGACACAGATGGGGATTCCTCTCCAAGAAACCGTTGGCGTCTCGAAGAGGAAGCGATAATTAGAACTCGTACATCTTCTTAAGGAGTCTATCTTTAGCTAAGTCAAGCTGAAGGTAGACTTCCTCAGGAGAGATATCCTCTGACCAACTAACCTTGAAACTGTCTTCTTTCCATCCTACAAGGATAAGACTTTCATACTGGTCAAGGCCCTCTTTAAGTAGATCGTTAGGTGTAACCCCCGGAGTTTCCTCTGGGGGTTTATCTTTTGTGACAAGCTTGATGATGTTCTTAATCTTACCAGTATCGTCTTCCATCAGGTGAGATCCACAATTTCACACGTACCACTGGAACAAGCAAGAGACTGACTAGCCTTAGTCGTATCTTCCTTCTCATAGTCTGAGAGCTTAGACCAATCAATACTCTCTGGCATCTTCTTAAGGAGTTCTTCGTACTCTTCCTTAGTGCAATCTTCATACGGTGCTTGCTTATAGATGTGATCCGAATGAGGAAGGAAGCTTAGACCAGATGCAACATTGAAGTTATCATAAAGCCAAGAGCCAACAGTAACCCACTCGTCAGGCTTAACAGAGACGGTGATGCTGGGCTTATGCTCACACCAGAACTCAGCGTAGATCTTCCAGAGATGGAGGTGAACAGTAGCTGAGATATCATGACGGGTAATAGCAGTATCAGGAGCTTTAACAGGGAAGCTGAAGACAGTTGTATTCTCAGGCTTCATGATGTCAGGCTCATGCGGGATCTCCATATCCTTCATGAACTGGGTAATAGGATCTTTGTTATCACCACGGACACGACGAATATAGTAAGTGTTGTGCCGGGGATGGATACCAGAGGCAGAGTCAACAAGCTGGGATACAGTACCAGAAGGCTTGACACAGGTAATAGCAGTAGACACAGGGATTCCAAGCTTACCAGCCCACTCCTTATTAGTATCGATAGCAGTCTGCTTCAGTGCAGTCAAAGCAGCAGGAAGATTACCATGAGGATTGATACCATTCAGGATATCGTGGTCCATGATACCAGTCAACGATACACCAAGGAGTCGTTCTTCCTCAGTGTTCTTAGTCCAGATCTTCCTGAGGTAGGGGAAGTGGGTATAGGTAGCCTGAATGGTACCAAGGATAGTTGCAAGCTTAACCTTACGCTCAAGCTCAACGAGGGTATCATCTGCACGGACTACGACCTCAGTCAAGTTACAGAACTGATAGGGACGAAGGATGATCTCTGAGCAAGGGTTAGTACCAAACTCATGGTTATGCTCACGCCTACCGTTCTTACCCGTATGGTTCTGTGCAGCAATACGCGAGAACATACCACGCTCACCAGTACCAGAGTCTACGAGGCTGGCCCACTCATGCAAGAAGGTACTAGCATCAGGCTTCTCAGTGTAGGCTACAGAGTTATTAGCAAGGCTACGCTGAGGATTAGTCTCCCAGAACTGACCTGTCTTAGCGTTACGCATACGATCATCAGAGAGGTTAGACAGAGAGATCATAGCAGAACGACGAACACCGCCGACTACAACAACCTCACCGATCTTGCACATGATGTCATGGCACTCAAGAGAGTTAAGCTTACGGCCAGCAGCGTTCTTAAAGATGGAGGTAACGAACCGGAACAACTGGTCAAGGGGTTCAGGACCAGAGGCACGACCACCGAATACCTTCAACCGAGAACCAGCAGGGCGGATCTTGCTCATGTCCCACTTAGCAATCTCACCTGAATAGAGGAGAGAGATAAGCTGACGGAGAGCCTTAGACCAGCCTTCCTTGCTGTCTGAGACAGAGATGATAGTCTGAGAGTCGAACATCTTCTCAGGGATTTCAGGCAGCTTAGAGACATACTGACGCTCGACTGAAAAGCCTACACCAGTACCACACATCAGGATAAACATAGCCTCATCGAAGGACTTCATGTCATCGACAGGGAGGTAGGAACAGTTATAGGCACAGGTATTGTCACGCTCAAGAGCCTTACCAGCGGTCATCATAGCCCGCATACTGGGCATGATCTCAAGGTTAAGGATAGCACTACGGATCTTATCGTAGGTATCACGGTCATCATAACCGATCTTACTGGATACGACATTCTCCATGAACCGATCTACAGTCTCTTCCCAAGACTCACGACGATTCTCACTATCAACCCAACGAGCATACCGTGAGGTAGCAATAAAGGTCTGATAATCAGTTGGGAGATTCTTCATTGGAGTATTCATCGATGTTCCTTACATTCATCTTTTGACGTTTATATTCTTTTTCAGATTCTTTTATACGTTGTCTGTACTGCCCTTCCTCTAACTCTTTAGCATCAGGACTACGGTTATTGATTCTCTTCTGAAAACTTTTCTTTCTCCAGCCCATTGTCTATCTCTTTTAACTTATCGAAGCGTTCAATTATGATATCTTCAAACCTATCATAGAACTCTTCTGGGTCTAGGTCAAGAATTTCTACAAGTTCAAGAACAGAGAATCGATCAAGGATAAGTTGTTTAAGTTCGAAACTCATCTTTAATCCTGTCCATGCTAATCCACTCATGGTCATACATACCGTTATGGACACCACGTTTAATGATTACTCCCGGCCACCACATCTTGTTAGCCTCCCCTGCATAGTCATGCTTCCTATCGATGTAGCAACCTACGACTAGGCCCAGAAGTCTTCGTCCGTCAGGTCCAGTCCTCTCTGCGAAATCTCTAGTGTGAGTGTGGCCCTGCGTACAGGATACGAACTGTTTGGTGAGTAGAGTGTATGCTTGATGTTCACCGCTTGTAGCTCTACCCATGACCCCCGTTGGGAAATAGTGAGCGTAATAAACACCGTCGACTTCAACAGGTTCCAGAAAAGGGTAAGCTTCCCAGCCAAAGTCTTCGTATTGTAGATCTTGTACGGAGATGGTTCCATCCAAGACAGCATCCTTCTGGATAGCTTTCTCAATCCTAGCATAGTCATGGTTCCCTGTTGTCATGATAAAGCGAGGTAGCTTCTTCTTAGTCTCGCGGATAGGCTTGAACATAAGTTCCTGTGCGATACAAGAAGACTCGATATCCTTCTTGTACCTACGTCCTTCGAAGCCCTTCGTACCCCTATCATAGGAGCAGAGGGAAGGCATGTCAGCCCAGTCACCGATACAGATAACCGTATCAGGCTTGACACTAGCGATGAGCTTACCAAGGTAACTGAACCTAGACAAGTCCTCATCTGGTGCTGCATGAGGGTCAGGAATAATCAGATGAGTGTTACTCAATATCTAGATCCTCTTCATCAAGAAGACCAACTGCAATGCAGAGGTCAACTTCCATTTCTTCTAGTGCTTCAGCCCACTCAGTATCATCATCGTACATATCACCATCATCATACTTTGTTTCAAGGTAGACCTTAACAAGTGCCTTCAGTTCTTCAAACTCTTCTCTAATTGTCATGATACTCTCCTGTTAATGAATGGTGCTGGTAGTAGGACTCGAACCCACGACCTCCTGATTACAAATCAGATGCTCTACCACTGAGCTATACCAGCTTGGCCTACCCTGCACGATTCGAACGTGCGACCGATAGCTTAGAAGGCTATTGCTCTATCCAACTGAGCTAAGGGTAGTTAGTCAGGTACTCTACCGTAGTTCTTATTAGTACTCAAGTACAAGTATGTACGCTTTGCCATCTCAGTATCGTCTCTTAAGATCCTGCCAAGAAGGACATGGTTGCAGCGGTAACATAGCAGTCCACGGATCTCTCCATTCGTGTGATTGTGATCGACTGCAAGGTTCCTCCTTGGTCTGATCTTGTCAGGATGTCGTTGACATATAGCACAAGTTCCTCCTTGGAGTTGAAGAATCGTGTGGTATCCATCCTTTGTGAGACCAAAGTCTTTAAAGATCCTGCGCCATCTTGCTGGACTATCATTGAGTGGCTTCTTTGTCTTCGTAGACTTTCGGTTCTTCCTCAACATGGGTTAGCCATACTGGGCCAGTACTATAGATAAACTTTCTGAGTGGTACATCTGAATAACATTCTTTCTTAAAGGAACAATAGGAACATCCAGTAGACAACTTCATGTTACCGGACTTACCCATTGGTTCAGGTTCGAAGCAACGGGTAGGAGGTGCACTTTGACTAACTACTTCCTTAACATGAGAGATCCTAGCGTTGATGTCAACCCTATCACTATCTTGCAGTGTCATAACAGCGATGTTACCATTCTGCTTGTCTACTGCTACGTAGGCACCATCGTTGATACCCGTACCAGTTAGGTACCCGGACAACTGGGGAATGTATGCGAAGGGATCATCGTTACGAAGGCTACCATCCTTAAACTTCTTAAAGGAATAAGGGGAGGTACTCTTTACATCGATTAGAACACCATCGATAACAGCATCAATGTGACCAACAATACCATCAACAGTAACTTCTCGCTGTCGATCCGACACAGTGTGACCCGACACCTCAGAGAGGAATAGGACAACCTCTTCGATAATGTCGCCATATAGGAACTTAAGGTATGTCGGTCCATTAAAGTCTTCCTTCGGAATGGAACTGTTAACTTCATACCACAGCATACGATCAGGCTTACCAATGTTGGACATCCTGAGTGTACGCTTCTCTGTCTTAGGCTTCATCCTATCTTGGATAAGACCAGCAAGACGATGCCCAAACTCAAGGCATGCCATAGTAATATCTTCCTCAGTACCCTCTTCAAGTAGGCGGTGGATATCCTCAGCAAGGGTGTTAATAGAAGCCATTACCGATTGTCTCCATTGCCCTGTAGCGTACCATTCTCCTGCCTCTTGCCCAACTTCTCTAGATTATGTAGGGCAATTGAACTCATGGGAAAACCATGATGACTAGCAAGACATGAGAGATACCATAGAACATCACCCAGTTCTGCAAAGATCTTCTCCTTGAACAAGGGAGTGTAGTCTCCAAAGAAATGGTCAGACTCACTAGACCAGTACCGTGGGTCACGCCGTGCTGCCTTCTGCATAAGGGACATAACCTCCCCTACTTCAGCAGCAAGGCCATAGGTAAGGTGATCCTCACTGTCAACAAGCAGAGTAGTAAGAGCCTTGTTCTGGTAAGTATCAAGATCCATCTGACAACTCCTTAATCAATCGGTTCAAGTACCACTGTGCTTTCTTGAGATCTTCTAGGGGCTTCTTCTTGTACCTCCAGCGATGAAGATACTTCTTTGTGTTACCCTCAAGGTAGCCAATGAATGTTTCGAATGGCATGTTGTCCTTGAGGTAGTCGATGCACTCAACCTTGCCAGAGTTGTAGTGGGAGGGAGACTCCACTGAATCCCCCTCCTTTGGTATATCGTTCATAGAGTAGTATAGCATTAAGCTTCGATCTCAAACGATACCGACTTGTTCTTCTTACTTACGTTAGTAGCCTTAACCTCAGGAGGCGGGAGTTCAGCAGACTTAGGGAAGGGATCATCTCCTTCAGGAGTATCCATTGCATCAGAGAACTCGTTAGGCTTGCTGTACTCTACAAGCTCAACGATCTTAAGCGCACCGAACTTCTTCTTCTTGTTCTCTTCATCCCAATCAAGCATCTTGCCAAGCTTAATTACCTTACCATACTTAGGGGTATCGTAAGCACGCCAGTACACGATGCACTCGGAGTCATTACCAATCAAAGACTTCGTACGCTTACCGTTCTGATCGATGATAACCATCTCAGACTCGAAGCCTTTAAGATCCACGACAGCATTACGAAGAGTGAGGAACTTACCACCATTGTTAATGCGTTCCTTCCCATCCTTGATCTTACCATCAAGACGGAGTTCGATAAGCTTCTTCTCAATCTCAGGGGTAATAGCGAGGTTGATCTCGTAGTTACCAAACTGAGAAGGTTCCTGCACATGAGCGAAGTAAACCTTGGTACGGAACTCACCAGTAATAGTCTTCGAAGCAGTAGTCATTCGAGTAGTCTCCGCTAGTTGTTGATAGTCATATATTATCATGTCTTGGTATATTGTCAATGGGTTTCTGCCCAGTTGTTACCGATCTTGTACTCTCCGTCTAGTGGACAATTCAAATCGAAATGCTCACCAGTATCTATAATAGACTGTACTTGCAGCTTGCCTAACTCTTCTGCCTTGCTCTCCTCTACTTCAGTCTGCCATTCGTCATGGACCCAGACTGTCTGCTTGAACTTGATCTTATTCTTCTTAGCCTGAGTATACCATAGGAAGTTAGCCATACGCATGATGATAGTCTCACCACCTTGTAGGTAGACAGAGAGAGCCTTATGGTCGGACTCAATCTTGATACGCCTACCGTCAAGGCTGACGAGGTACCCACGCTGTGCAGCCATAGCAGCCTTCCTCTTGAGTTCCTTCAGTGCAGGAATGGACCGGAGGAAGTTATCCATAGCATCACCAGCCTGACGTACAGAACAGTTAAGGATCTGTGCTACCTTAGCCTGACCAGCCCCAAGCAACCAAGCATAGATGAATGTCTTAGCTGTTGGTCTATCCTTACAGTACTCGCCTAGTGCGTTCTTATTAAAAGTATGAATGTCACCCTCAAGAAGTGTCTTCGTATACTCAGGGTCGTTCATGTAGTGGGCGAGTACACGAAGTTGTATTCCCGCAGCATCTGTTCCAACCAGCTTAAAGCCTCTTGGGACAGTCCAAGCCTCTCTGCATTCGTATGCAAATAGTCCAGATAAGCCACGTTCTGTGGTGATAGAGGGGATGTTTGCCATGTTGGGGTTCTGGTGTGAGGCTCTATGGGTAACGGTACCGGGAATGATAACTTGTCCGTGGACTCTACCATCTCCGTCCATTCTGTTAAGCCAGTCTTTTGCAGTCTTCCATCTTGTTTCAAGGATCTTCCATTTCTTTAGATCTTTAATACACTCTGGCATAGGAGTACCATCAGGCATACTATCAGGAATAGTATTAAGATTTTCCTGACAGATCTTCCAAGACTTCCCCGTCTTAGTCTGCACTGTCGGCTTCCAACCAAGCTCATCAAGACGCTTTACAATTTGATTTGGTGAGGCAAGGTTGAAAGACTCGACATCATCTTTAAGGCGCTTACCTGTCTTCTCTGAGTACCGCTCAGTGACGATAGGTGGGAAGAACTTTATCACCGACTCTTCGATACGGTTAGCCTCTGATAATGCACCAGTATAAATGTTAAGTGCAACATCTTTATCTAAAAGAAAACCATTCCTGATTTGCTCAGAGATGATGTACTGGGTAGCATGCTCAAGGCGAATAGACTCAGCAGAGAAGCAAGAGAGCATACGATTAAGGTGCTTATAAGTACGCTCAGTAATATGAACGTCCCTCTTGCAATAGACTTTCATCTCTTCTGAGTAGGCGGAGAACTCCTTGAACGAGATCTTTGCTTCACCGAAACGGTTACCCCATGCTTCCAATGAGTGGCCGTCAAGAGTTGGCTCCCACATTCT
>TARA_R110000868_G_scaffold113100_1_pt1 | contig 33613 bp, 22 predicted proteins | sample TARA_R110000868 | Tara Oceans TARA_R110000868 (sample SAMEA4397489) | marine metagenome | biome: Polar Biome; feature: [SRF] surface water layer (ENVO:00010504); material: water (ENVO:00002006), including particulate matter (ENVO:01000060) such as... | depth 5 m | reverse complement strand
AAAAGATGAAAAATTACCTTCTATAAACAAAGTATGCTTAGAATTTTCATTGTCTCGCGACACTGTTTTACAGGCTTATGAAGAATTGAAAAAAAGAGGAATAATCTATGCTATTCTTGGAAAAGGGTACTACATAAAAAGCACCGAGATAAGTACTAAACAAAGGATTTTCTTATTATTTGAAGAGCTAAATATTTTCAAAGAAGACATCTACAACTCTTTTTTGGAAAACATTGGAAAAGAGGCCCAAGTTGACATCTTTTTTCATCATTTTAACATTCAGGTTTTTAAAAAACTAATAAATGAAAGCAATGGGAACTATACTAAATATATTATAATGCCAACCAATTTAGTGGAGGCGGCATCTGTTATAAAAACCCTACCGGTTAACGATGTTTACATCTTAGACCAAACAAATCCCGATTTAAAATTATATCCAGCGATATACCAAAACCACCTCAAAGATATTTACAATGGTTTACTTAAAGGAAAGTCAAAATTAAACAAATACGAAAAACTTATCTTAATATTTCCCGGATTTAGGGAACCATTAGGAATGAAAATAGGTTTTGAAAACTTTTGTAAAGACCATAATTTCAGTTATGAAATAACAGCTGATTTTAAAAATAGAGAAATAAAAAAAGGAGAAGTATACATAATTCCAACGGATCGAGATCTGGTAAGTGTAATTGAAAAATCAAAGTCTCAAAACTTATTATTAGGTAGTGATTACGGTATTATTTCCTATAACGAGACCCCATTGAAAAAGATTGTTGAAAATGGTATCACAACTATTTCTACCAATTTTGAAGCTATGGGTAAAATTCTTGCACAAATGATTCTGCAAGGAAAAAAAGAACAAATTGAGAATAAAAGTGCCTTGATTATTCGAAATTCTTTGTAAAAACCAATTCATTTATTTCTACTGCTGATCCACAAAAAATCAGTTTGTCTATTTTTTATTGGCTAAAAAAATAAGATTCTTATTTAAAAAAGTTATAAAAATAATTTATTTGTTATTGTAGAATAAATTTATCTACATTTGCAAATGTATTTTTTACACTTATTATTTTTTCAACAAGATGCAATACACAATTCCTCGAGTTTAGTTGATTTTGTTTCTAACTAATTAGCAAGAAAAATACACCTAATTTACTTAATTTCAATAGGTCATATAGAGCGAGAAAAAAATCCTACTATAATATTGAATTGACACTTTGCATTTTTAACTAATTACAACGAAATATTATAACTATAATTATGAACCAAAAAATTGACCAATTAGCTGCAGATAATATAAGAGCACTCGCCATTTCAATGGTGGAAAAAGCCAATTCAGGACATCCAGGTGGTGCAATGGGTGGTGCCGATTTTATGCATATTTTGTATACAGAATACCTCAACTTTGACCCATCTGAAATGGACTGGCCTTATAGAGATCGTTTCTTTATGGATGCTGGACATTTATCAGCATTAATGTATTCTCAATATTATTTATTAGGAAATTACAAAAAAGAAGACCTTCAACTATTTAGACAATGGGGCTCCGTAACTCCCGGACATCCAGAAGTGGATGTATTGAGAGGGATCGAAAACACTTCGGGACCATTAGGACAAGGTCATACTATGGGTGTAGGAGCTGCTATAGCTGCTAAATTTCTTGACGCAAGATTCAAAGGACTTTTTGAGCATAAAATATACGGTTTCATTACTGATGGAGGTGTTCAAGAGGAAATTTCACAAGGGGCTGGTAGAATCGCTGGACATTTAGGATTGAATAATTTCATTATGTTTTATGATTCTAATGATGTGCAACTTTCGTCTATGACTGATGAAGTAACATCCGAAAATACAGCGATGAAATATGAGGCTTGGGGTTGGAAAGTAATCACAATTGATGGCCACGATCACACTCAAATAAGAAAAGCACTTAGTGATGCACAGGAAGAAGCCGAAAGACCTACTTTAATAATTGGGAAAACAATTATGGGAAAAGGTTGTGTTACAGCAACTGGCGCTATGTATGAAGGAGAATGCGAATTGCACGGAAAACCTATAGGTGACACCAAAGCAGATTATGTAAAAACACTCCTAAATCTAAAAGCAAACCCCGAAGATCCATTTGCTATTTATGAAGAAGTAGCAACACATTACTCCAAAATACTTGAATTAAAAACAGCAACATCAGCCAATAAAAAGATTAAAATCGCTTCTTGGAAAAAAGAAAATCCAGCACTTTCCTTAAAACTAGAGTCGTTTTTATCTGGTGCTATCCCTGATTTAGATTTAAGCAGTGTCGTTCAAAAACCAAATGTAGCAACAAGAGAAGCTTCCTCTGCAGTACTTGCCTATTTAGCAGAAAAGGTAGAAAATATGATTGTTTCATCGGCTGATTTATCGAACAGTGATAAAACCGATGGGTTCCTTAAAAAATCATCGGTCTTACAAAAAAATAATTTTAGCGGTGCTTTTTTACAAGCGGGAGTGGCGGAATTAACAATGACTTCAATCGCGAACGGAATTGCTCTTCATGGTGGTGTTATCCCAGTGGTAGCTACATTTTTTGTGTTTTCGGATTATATGAAACCAGCCATTCGATTAGCAGCTATTCAAGAATTGCCTGTAAAATATGTTTGGACACATGACTCGTTTCGCGTTGGTGAAGATGGCCCCACACACCAACCTATTGAACAAGAAGCACAAATTCGCCTGATGGAAAAAATTAAAAACCATTCAGGGAATCAAAGTCTATTGGCTTTACGTCCTGCCGATGCGATTGAAACATCAGTAGCTTGGGATATGGCATTAAAAAATACTAAAACTCCAACTGGTTTAATCCTTTCGAGACAAAACATTCAAGACATTCCTGCGCAAGGAACTTCAAGATACGAAGAAGCTACAGAAGCCTCAAAAGGAGGATATTTAGTAAAGTCAACTCAAAATCCAGATATCACATTAATCGCAAATGGATCAGAAGTAGCGACACTTTTAGCGGCCGCAACCCTACTAGAAAAAGATAAAAATCTAAAAATAAATGTAGCCTCTATCATTTCTGAAGGTCTATTCAAAGAACAATCTAAAGCATATCAAGAAAGTATTATCCCAAAAGGAAAATTGGTTTTCGGATTAACAGCTGGACTTCCAGTAAATCTTGAAGGCTTGATAGGCGATAGCGGAAAAGTGATAGGACTAGCCCATTTTGGATATTCAGCACCAGCTGCTGTATTAGATGAAAAATTTGGATTTACCAGCACACATGCATGCGAGGAAATCCTAAAATATATTGAAGAAAGCAAATAAATAAACAAAAAACTAAATAATTAAGACATGAAATTTTTTATAGATACAGCAAATTTAAAAGACATCAAAGAAGCAAATGATTTAGGAATCCTTGATGGAGTAACCACTAACCCATCACTAATGGCAAAAGAAGGGATTACTGGAGCAGATAATATCATTGCTCATTACGTAAAAATATGTGAACTAGTTGATGGCGATGTTAGTGCCGAAGTAATTTCAACTGATTTTGATGGAATGGTTGCCGAAGGAGAAAAATTAGCCGCTTTACATCCTCAAATCGTGGTGAAAATCCCAATGATAAAAGACGGGATCAAAGCAATAAAATACTTTTCGAATAAAGGAATAAAAACCAATTGCACTTTGGTGTTTTCGGCAGGTCAAGCATTACTGGCGGCCAAAGCTGGTGCAACTTATGTGTCTCCTTTTATTGGAAGATTAGATGATATTTCGACCGATGGACTTACGCTTATAGAAGATATTAAATTAATTTATGACAATTACGGTTATGAAACTCAAATTCTAGCAGCTTCAGTACGTCACGTCATGCATATTTTAAATTGTGCTAAGATTGGTGCCGATGTAATAACGGGTCCATTAAGCGCAATTGAAGGCTTGCTAAAACACCCACTTACAGATAGTGGTTTGGCTACATTTTTAGCCGATTATCAAAAAGGAAATAGTTAAAAAAAAAATCAGAGCTAACTTATTTTAGCCATTTTATTTCATTAAGTAGTTCTAAATTCAAAAGGAATAATCAAATATCTTGAAATTGTAGTAAACAAAGTGAATGCGATTATTCTATATCTCACGATTTAACTAACCAAAAAAAGGAAGCCTCATTAAAGAGACTTCCTTTTTTTATATTCGGAAATTAATTCTATTTATTATAGATTCAACACAAAATCATTTAATAATTTCGCATCGTATTTTTCTTTATCAAAAGTATAGAGATACGATCCTTTTCTAGAAGACATCATATCTTTCTCCTCCAGTTTTATCAAAATGTCCAATGAATTTATTTTACTGATAAAATTTCTTTTATCCAGCTCTTTGCTTAAAATTGCTTCATACAATTCTAACAATTGACGCATCGTAAATTTTTCAGGTAAAAGTTCAAATCCAATTGGTTTAATTGAAGTTCTATAACGCAGTCTTCTAATAGCATGTCTCAACATGGAATCGTGGTCGAAAATTAATTTTGGAACATTCGAAACACTAAACCATTGTGCATGATAATTTTGAATCATCTCTGCATTATGATTTTCAATATTAATCAATGCATAATAAGCTACAGAAATAGTTCTCTCCACTGGATCACGGTCAATCTCACTATAGGCGTGCAACTGTTCCATATAAATATCCTGAAGTCCAGTATAACTATTTAGAATTCTTATTGCAGCAGTATCTAATACTTCTTCTTTTTTAAGAAAGCCTCCTATTAAAGACCACTTCCCTTTTTCTGGTTCAAAATCCCTTTTAATCAAAAGTATTTTTAAACCTTCATCATCAAAACCAAAAATGATACAATCTACTGCTAATAATACTTTATCAGCAGAACTATAACTATTAAGCATACTCCTTTTTTTAGGGTAAATATATAAACTTCCTAATCCGTTTCATAATTTATTAATGTGGTTTTTACACTTCGTAATTTATTAGGGAAAAATCACAGCTAAATTATGTCCAAAAATTGAGATAGTATTTATTTTAATTTTGGATATTGTTCTTATCATTAATAAAAGAAGACCACTATCTCTTTTTTAAGTTAATTCAATAAATGAAGCACTTTATTAGCGTTTTACCATTCCAAAATACCAGCATTTTATTAAAAAAGGATGCTGAAATAAGCTTTTATTACACAATACTACCCTGATTTATAGTTAAAAACGCAAATAAATCCTGATTTTATTAACAATTATCCACTACTGATTTTTCGGATAAATAATCGCTTTTTTAATGAAAAAGCTATCTTTTATATAAATAAATTATCAAAACGTTATCGTTTTTTAAAAAATACACAATATTTAAATGTTGATTTTACACTTAATTTACAATATGTGTTTTTTTCTGGTTATTTTTTTATCAATTTAATTTGTTTTTATAGTTTATTTTTAATTAAATTTACAAATGTAAAAAACACACTTATAAATAACCAAAACAAATTAGAATGAAAACAAACCAACGATTATTTTTCTATTGCAATTTTGTATTGCCAAGAAAAGAATGGCTATTAGTAATAATAGTTATGTTATTTTCTTCTTATACTCTTTCTGCCCAAGAAGATAAGACTATAAAAGGGGTTGTGAAATCTGCAAAAGATGAAATGCCAATACCCGGAGTAAATGTTTTAGTAAAAGGAACCAACACTGTTACTGTTACAGGACTAGATGGGGAATATGCAATAAAAGCATCACCAAAAGATATTCTTGTTTTTTCCTATTTAGGATATTCAAATCAAGAAATGATCGTGGGTAATAAAACACAACTAAACATCGCATTAAGTGACAACTTAAATAAATTGGATGAAGTGGTTGTTATTGGGTATGGTACTCAAAAAAAATCAGACCTTACAGGATCGGTTAGTGTAGTTAACATGGATAATGCTAAGAAAACGGTAACCTATGATGCTGCAAAAATGCTTCAAGGTCAAGTAGCTGGTGTAACCATGCAAACCTCAGGAGAGCCAGGTGGATTTGTTAATATTAAAATTAGAGGAATTAACTCTTTTAGTAACAACAATCCTCTTTTTGTAATTGACGGTATGATTGTAGACAGTCCGTACGATTTTGCAACTGGTGAAATTGAATCCATGCAAGTTTTAAAAGACGCTTCGTCTGCCGCTATTTATGGAGTTCGTGGTGCAAATGGCGTAATCATTATTACTACTAAAAAAGGAAAAGCAGGTAGATTTGACATTAAATACAAATCACTTGTTGGTTTTCAAAATGTAGCCAAAAAATGGTCTCTTACGGATAGAGTAGGATATCAAAATATTACTAGTGCTGCTGAGGTTAATGCTGGATTAACAATTGCTCCAGGTAATGATCCAAGCAGCCCTTATTACATCAACAATGTAGATACAAACTGGCAAAATGCTGCTTTTAAAACTGGAATTATCGAAAACCATTCCCTTACTTTTAGTGGTGGTGCCGAAAGTTTAGGTTACAATATGAATGTGGACTATTTCAAAAATAGCAGCTACATCGATTCACCACAAGATTATAAAAGAGTATCTACTACTTTGAATCTAACAGGGAAAAAAGGAAAGTTCAAATACGGTTCTAAAATAGGATTTACACAATCAGGTAAAGAAAATTTTAATGAGTACAACGCGGGTGAATCTCCAATTAGTGATTTATTAGGTGCTATTCCCACAATGCCCGTTTATGATGCGAACCGTTTAGGTGGTTATGGAGGAACAACAAATTTAACGCAAAGAGCTATTTCTATGAACGTTATTGGTTACAACAACTTGATAACAAATACTGGAAAAAGAAATCGTTTTATTGGAGATATTTGGGGAGAATATGAAATCGTTAAAGGTTTAAAATATAAAATTGATGCTAGTTTTGACAGATTGGATTGGCAAAACAGAAAATTCATCCCGCCAAGTGATTTAGGATGGTATTATCTTACTACAAATGATGAAGCTTCTCTAGACGTTTCTACAGGAAGCCAATCAAGAACTTTCTTAAATAACTTACTTACTTACGAAAAAGAAATTGGAAAACATAAATTTGATGCTTTAGTAGGTTGGGTACAAGAACATAGTGATAATTACAATCACTGGTCAAGAGGTGTTGGATATACTCCAGGAGAGATTAGCCATTTAGAATATGCTGATAATACTAGTGCTGGAGAATATGAAAATTCAATTACTGGTGTATCCTATTTAAGCCGATTAAATTATGCATATGATGATCGTTATTTGTTACAAGCTAACTTTAGACAAGACAAAACATCTCTTTTTAGTCAAAAATACAATAAAGGTAATTTTTACTCTTTTTCAGGTGCATGGAAAATCAGCAATGAAAAATTCATACACTTACCAGAATGGGTAAGCAATGTAAAATTAAGAGGTGGTTATGGTATCTTAGGTAATAACACCATACCAACTTACTTTTTCGCAACTACAACTAATAGTTTTGCTGGTTATGATTTCAATAATGCATTGGCTCCAGGAACAACTGTAGTAAGTGCTTTAGATCCAAATGTACACTGGGAAGAAACAAGAACTACGAACGTCGCTCTTGAATTAGGATTACTTAATAATGACCTACAATTTACAGCTGAATACTATGTTAAAAAATCAACAGATCTTTTAATTGGAGTTCCGTTACCGTTTTCTACAGGTGCTTTTCCAGCAAGTGTAACTACCAACGCTGGAGCTGTTCGAAACAATGGTTTAGAATTTTCAGCCACTTACAACAATGATCATAATGCTTTCAAATATAGTATCTCAGCTAACTTAGGTACTTTGAATAATAAAGTATTACAAATTGGTCTTGATGGAAACCCAATTTATGGTGCTGCTTCAAAAACAGAAGTAGGTAGATCAATTGGTGAAATATATGCATACGAAACTGCTGGAATATTTCAAAATGCCGCAGATATAGCTGCATCACCAACGCAAACCAATGCAGGTGTTGGAGATGTAAAATTCAAAGATGTAAACGGAGACGGTATGATTAGTGATCTAGACAGAACGTATCAAGGTACTACAATCCCTAAATACAGTTACGGTATTAACTTTAGTAGTTCATATAAAAACTGGGACTTCTCTATGTTTTGGCAAGGAAGCGGTGGAAACAAAGTCTTTGATGGAATGTATCGCAATTTAATGGCAGGACAATATGGAAACCATAGTATTGACGAACTAAATTACTGGACACCTACAAATACAGACACAAACGTTCCTCGCCCAATTATTGGTGATCCAAATGCAAATACAAGAGACTCTAATCGTTTTATTGAAAAAGGAGACTACATAAAATTGCAAACTATGCAAATTGGTTACGAAATTCCACTTACAAACATGAGCTTTATTCAAAAGGCAAAAATATATGTAAACGGTCAGAATTTATTAATAATCAGCAAGTATAGAGGGTATGATCCTGATTTTAATAGTAATGATGGTTTGTTCTCAAGAGGATATGATGGGGGTTCATTCCCAAATCCTAGAACTTTTTCTTTAGGACTTGAAGTGAATTTTTAAAAATAACCAAACAATTTAAAACGAATCAAAATGAAATATAAAATATTTAATTATCTAACTGTTTTCTTCTCAATAGCAGTCGTAACAACGAGTTGTGTAAATGATGGAGATCTAATTCAAGTTGACCCAAATAATAATGCGGTAGATTCTTTCTGGAAAACGGATCAAGATGCTATCCAAGGTGTAAATGCTGCTTATGGTAGTTTACTAACTGATGGAACTTATATGAGAAGTACTCCTTTATTATTAGACTTAAAAGGAGATGATACAAGAAGTAACAGTCCTTGGGATGCCATGTACAATGTTGGGCGTTTCAACTCTAATGTTTCAAATTCAGCTATTTATGGTTGGGCTTACGAAACGTATTACCAAGGTATTTATCGTGCTAATCAAGTACTTACAAATGTTCCAGCCATTGAAATGGCAGATGCAGGTCTTAAAAATAGAATTTTAGGTCAAGCCTATTTCTTAAGAGGATTGTATTTGTTTCATGCCGTAAACATGTTTAAAAACGTACCATTACCTACAGATATTGCTGTTTATTACCCACAAAAAAAGCAAGAAGAAGGATGGGCACAAGTGATAGCCGACTTTAAAGCAGCTGCCGATTTGTTACCAACAACGTATGATAATGTTACGGGATTAGATGCAGGTCAAAAAGGACGCGCTACAAAAGGAGCTGCTTTAGGATATTTAGGAAAAGCCTACTTATTTACTAAAGATTTTGCAAATGCTAAAATTGCATTTAAACAAGTAATCGATTTAGGCGTTTATTCCTTAGTATCTAACTACCGTGATAACTTTACAGACAGTAATGAAAACAATTCAGAATCATTATTTGAAGTACAGTTTAGTAGAAATGCAGGTGGAGTTGACTTAGGTTGGGGTGGTGCTCCCGCTTCTGGATGGGGAAAAACATCTGCAAGAGCCATTACTTATGGCCCAAGAGCTTTTGGATGGACAGATGTGCAGCCAACAAGAACATTGTTTGATGAATTTCATGATGAAAAGACAACATCTGGTGCAGTAGATCCTCGATTAGATGCAACCATGTTTTATAATAAACCAGGTGGAATGCAATTGTACGGACAAGATTTCGCTACTTTTTATGCAGCAAACCCTGGAGATTTAAATGATTTATTTTGTAGAAAATATGAAAACTCAGATGGAAACTATGCTAATGAATACGACTGGCGTTCAGGAATCAACGAGCGTTTGTTACGATACTCTGATATCTTATTAATGTATGCTGAATCATTAAACGAAACAGGAGATACTCCAGGTGCTTACACCTATATTCAAATGGTTAGAACGAGAGCTGGATTGCCTAATTTAGCTACTGTAAAACCAGGATTAACACAAGCTGGAATGAGAGATCAAATAGGTCACGAAAGATACTTAGAATTCCCTCTTGAAGGACACCGTTTTGATGATATTCGCCGTTGGGGTTGGTTACAAGATCCTGTAAAGCTTGCTTGGTTAAAATCAAGAGATGTAGAATTTAATTCTTATGCATCAGGAAGAGAGTATTTCCCAATACCGCAATTAGAAATGGATAACAATCCTGGTACCATCCAAAATGAGGGGTATTAATACAATTTGATTGAATTAGTTAGAAATGTTAATATCACATGATGAGCCTTAAAAAAGTTTACCATGTGATATTATTACTTAAATAAAATATGAAAAAAGCGTTATTATTATTAGTTTTTATTTTTTGCAACCAAAGTATTTTTTCTCAAAAAGAGACCACCATACTTTCTATAAAAAGTAATGAAAGTGCACCTATAATAAACAAAAACATCTACGGTCATTTTGCCGAGCATTTAGGACGTTCTATCTACGGAGGTTTTTTTGTGGGTGACACATCCAAAATTCCAAATACAAATGGAGTGCGAAATGATATTGTTGAAGCACTAAAAAAATTAAAAATTCCTAATTTAAGATGGCCTGGCGGTTGCTTCGCAGACACATACCACTGGAAAGACGGTATTGGACCAAAAGAAGAAAGACCAACCATGGTAAACAAATGGTGGGGAGGAACAACTGAAGACAATAGTTTTGGAACACATGATTTTTTAAACCTATGCGAATTGCTTGGAGCGGAACCTTACCTATCTGGAAATGTAGGAAGCGGAACGGTGCAAGAACTTTCAGACTGGGTACAATATGCCAACTTTGGAGGTAAAAGTCCAATGAGTGATTTACGTAAAAAAAACGGACGTATAGAACCTTGGAAAGTAAAAATCTGGGGAATTGGTAACGAAGCTTGGGGTTGTGGCGGTAATATGACTCCCGATTACTATGCAGGGGAATACCGTAAATACGCCACTTTTATGTCTGATTGGGAAAATACCGGTGGCTTGATGCGTATTGCATCTGGAGCAAGTGATGCCGATTATAATTGGACTGAAACGTTGATGAAAAATATTCCAGGAAATATGTTGGGTGGTGTAGCAATGCATCATTACTCAGTTATTGAATGGAATAAAAAAGGGGATGCAGTAGATTTTACGGAAGGGCAATATTTCACAACGATGAAAGAAGCTATAAAAATGGATGAATTGATTGTTAAACATGGTGCCATCATGGATAAATACGATCCAGAGAAAAAAATTGCTTTGGTTGTAGATGAATGGGGAGGTTGGTATGATGTTGAAAAAGGAACTAATCCTGGCTTTTTATACCAACAAAATACGATGAGAGATGCTGTTCTAGCTGGAGCAACTCTTAATATTTTCAACAACCATGCTGATCGTGTTCGAATGGCAAACCTTGCACAATGTGTAAATGTTTTACAAGCCGTTATCCTTACAGATAAAGCCAAAATGATTTTAACACCAACCTATCATGTAATGCAAATGTATAGTGTACATCAAGATGCTAAACTATTACCAATTACTTTAAACGCTCCATTGTATGCTTATAATGGCGAAACACTTCCTGCTTTATCGGCTTCGGCTTCAAAAGATAAAAATGGATTAGTTCATATTTCATTGGTAAACGTTGATACTAAGAAGGAACATAAAATAGAAATTGATCTAAATGAACTTGGAATCAAAGCCGTTTCTGGAAACATATTGTCTTCTCCAAAATTACAAGATTACAATTCTTTTGATAACCCAAACAAAATAAAACCAGCAGTTTACAAAGGTTTTGAAGTAAAAAAAGGAAAGTTAACCATAGTTGTACCTCCTTTTTCTATAATAATGTTAGAAAGTAAATAAAAAAGAATACAATGAAAAAATTAAATTCTATTTTAAAATTAGTCCCATATCTAGTACTGTTGCTGGTTGTGGTTTCAATAAGTAGTTGCTCCAGTAGTGACGCCCCTACTCCAGATCCCACTCCTACACCTACTCCCACTCCCACTCCAGTTACGTTTCCAGGACCAAGCTATGCAGATAATTATACGTCAATAGCAGCTTGGGGAACTAATTCACAATGGAATTTAGCCAATGTTCACGACCCCTCAGTAGCCAAATGTGGTGATTATTACTATATGTATCAAACAGATGCTTCCTATGGAAATGCAACTGATGGACATGGCCATTTTTTTTATAGACGTTCAAAAGATCTTGTCAACTGGGAATTTATGGGGTCTACTATGACTACTGCTCCTGCTTGGGTAAAAGATTCTTTGAATAATAAAAGAGCTCGTATGGTTCCTACTCTAGCTGCAATACAAACTCCAAACTATGGGTATTGGGCACCTTGTGTGAGAAAAGTAGGTAACAAATACCGTATGTACTATAGCATAGTAGTCGACAATCCTATAATTGGAGCTGATTTTACCTACTCTTGGAGTGAAAGAGCATTTATTGGAATGGCTGAAACCGACGATTTAGCTTCGAATGTTTGGACAGATAAAGGGATGGTTGTATGCTCAGAACCAGACGGATTAAAACCGTATTCTTTTACCGGTGCAAGAAATTGGGAAGATGCTTATTTCAAATTTAATGCTATTGACCCTAGTTTTATTGAAACTCCCGCAGGAGAACAGTATTTAATTTATGGTTCATGGCATTCTGGTATTGCTGCATTAAAATTAGATCCAACAACAGGGAAGCCTTACCAACTGAAAACTTTAAGCGATTATGGAACACGCATTGCTACTCGTAACGCAACTAGTCGTTGGCAAGCATCCGAAGGACCAGAAATTATATACAATCCTGACACCCAATATTATTATTTATTTATGGCCTATGATGAACTTTCTGTGGCTTACAATACTCGTGTCGCTCGATCAAAAAACATCACAGGCCCTTACTTAGGAATGAACGGAGCCAATGTTACTAATGGAGCCGATTGTTGGCCAATGGTAACGCATCCTTATGGCTTTAATAATCATACGGGATGGGTTGGAATATCACACTGTGCTATTTTCCAAAACCCAGATACAAAACAATGGTTTTATGCCTCACAAGCTCGTTTACCTGAAGGTGTTCCTGGAATTAATGTATCAAATGCGATAATGATGGGACATGTAAGAGAGATCCAATGGACAGAGGATGGATGGCCAGTAATCGCTCCTGAGCGCTATGCTGCAGTTCCTGCAACAACCATTACTGAGAGCTCTTTTATAGGTCAATGGGAACAAATCACAATGAATTACCAATACAAAGTCATTCAAAAATCGGTTACTATTTACTTGACGGCCGATAAAAAAGTGAGTGGTGGAATTACGGGTACTTGGTCTTATGACAGTACAAACGCAGTGCTTACCGTAAACGGAATTAAATGTAAAGTTAGTGACGCTTGGGATTGGGAAAGTGCCACTCGCAAAGTAACAATAACCTATTCAGGACTTACAGCAACAGGATTACCGGTTTGGGGTAAAAAAATAAACTAATTTGCACCTCCCATTCCTGAAGTAAGAAGAATAAATCGAGCTACCAGCATATAAAAACTGGAACAAAAATAAAACACAAAATGAAAAATATATTTTTAATCCTATTTACACTTGTTCTCCTTTCATCTTGTAAAACAATAAAAACAGATGGAAATAGCGCTTCCGCAAATGGGGAAAAAACCAACACTTCAACAACCTTTAACAATCCTATTATAAAAGGGAAGTATACAGGAGATCCAGCCGCGCTTGTTTACAAAGACAAAGTGTATTTGTATGCGGGTCATGATGAAGCTCCAAATGATTTCAATTTTTATAAAATGAACGAATGGCTGGTTTATTCCTCATCTGATATGATTCATTGGGAAGAACATCCAGTGCCTCTTAAAGTAACTGATTTTGCTTGGGCCTCCTCTGATGCTTGGGCGGCGCAAGTAATTGAACGCAACGGTAAATTTTATTGGTATGTTACTGTTTCTCATGGAACCATCAACGGCAAAGCCATTGGAGTAGCGGTTTCGGATAGTCCAATAGGTCCTTTTAAAGATGCATTAGGAAAAGCACTTGTTACCAACGATATGACTACTCAAACCAAAATTGATTGGGATGATATTGACCCAACTGTAATTATTGATGATGATGGACAAGCCTATTTATTTTGGGGAAACACTGTTTGTCATTATGCCAAATTAAAAGAAAACATGCTTGAGTTAGATGGCCCTATAAAAACCATCTCCCTACCTAATTATACCGAGGCACCTTGGATTCACAAGAAAAAAGACTGGTATTATTTATCCTATGCATATCAGTTTCCTGAAAAAATAGCCTACGCCATGAGTAAATCTATAAATGGTCCTTGGGAATACAAAGGCATCTTGAATGAAATAGCTGGCAACTCAAATACCAATCACCAAGCTATAATTGAGTTTAAAGGAAAAGATTATTTCATTTATCATAATGGAGCGACCCAGCCAGACGGTGGTAGTTTTAGAAGATCTATTTGCATTGACAGATTGTATTATAACGATGATGGTACGATGAAACGAATAATTATGACTTCAGAAGGGATTCAAAAATAAAATAAGAATAATGAAAACACATCAAAAAATACAACTCTTACTTCTTCTATTGATCGCTACTACTTCATCATGGGCACAAGACATTACTGTTCATGATCCAGTGATGATTAAACAAAAAGACACCTATTATATTTATTGTACAGGGCAAGGCATCAGTGTTTTTAGTTCTAAAGATTTAAAAAACTGGAAACCAGAACCACCGATATTTAAGGAAAAACCAACCTGGGTGGATGCAGTAGTCCCTAATTTTAACAATCACATCTGGGCACCAGATATTTCTTTTCATAACAATATCTATTATTTGTATTATTCGGTTTCTGCTTTCGCAAAAAACACTTCGGCAATAGCCGTAACCACCAATACTACTTTGGACCCAAAGGATCCTGCTTACAAATGGGTAGATCAAGGAATTGTAATTCAATCCATCCCAAATCGTGATTTGTGGAACGCCATAGATCCCAATTTGACATTTGATGAAAACAATGTTCCATGGTTGGCTTTTGGTTCTTTTTGGAATGGCTTGAAAATGGTAAAATTAAATCCAGATTTAAAATCCATTGCTCAACCTCAAGAATGGTACACCATTGCAAAACGCCAGAGAACTTTTGAACTAGATGACACTGATCCTGGTGATGGCGCTCTAGAAGCACCCTTTATTTTCAAAAAGAACGGTTATTATTATCAATTTTTATCATGGGATTTGTGTTGTCGAGGAGAAAAAAGCACCTACAAAGTAGTGGTAGGACGATCTAAAAACATTACCGGTCCCTATGTTGACAAAGATGGAAAAGCATTAAACGAAGGTGGAGGAACCCTACTTATTCAAGGCAATGAAAACTATTATGGTGCAGGACACAACGGCGCTTATACTATGGATGGAAAAGATTATATTATTTTTCACGCCTATGATGTCAAACAAAATGGAAGACCTGTCTTAAAAATAAAACAAATGCAGTGGGACAATGCGCTTTGGCCAATTGTGGAACCTCTGAATTAATAAAATAAATAGCAGTTAAAATGACATTCAAAAAAACAATTATAGTAATCGCCAGTTTAGCAATGACCGTTTATGGACAGGGGCAACAACTAATTAAAAAGACAAAAGCAACAACTTTAGGTTATTCAATCACGCCTGTAAATATTCAAAATGTAAAACTTACCGATAAGTTTTGGTTACCCATTATTAAAAGGGTTCAAGAAAAAACAATCGAATATGCTATTCAAAAATGTGAGGAAGAAGGACGCATGGATAATTTTTTGATTGCGGGTGGTAAAATGAAAGGTGAAGTAAAAGGACAAATGCCTTTTGACGATACCGATGTTTATAAAATTATCGAAGGTGCTTCAAACACCTTGATTAGTGAACCCAACCCAAAACTGAGTATATTATTAGATTCTCTTATTGGTATTATAAAAGTAGGACAAGAAAAAGACGGCTATTTAACCACTTGGAGAACAATCAATCCCGCAAAACCACCAGCACCTTGGGTTCCCGTTATAGAGGGAAAGCGTTGGGAATCGTTACAAATCAGTCATGAATTGTACAACTCAGGGCATCTAATTGAAGCTGCAGTAGTCCATTATGAAGCGACTGGAAAAAGAAATTTCTTAGATATTGCAATAAAAAATGCCAATTTATTAGTTGCCACTTTTGGAGATAATGCCAATCAAGTGCATGGAGTTCCTGGACATCAAATCGTAGAAACAGGTTTGGTGAAACTGTATCAAATAACAAATAACAAAGCCTATTTGGATTTGGCGAAATACTTTTTGGACAATCGAGGCAACCCAAAAAATCATGCACTATATGGTGCGTACTCCCAAGATGATATTCCTGTAATTCAACAAAAAGAAGCAGTGGGCCATGCTGTAAGAGCAGTTTATATGTATGCTGGAATGACCGATATTGCTGCTATAGAAAACGACAAGAACTACCTTAATGCCGTGAATGCTTTATGGACAAACATGGTCACCAAAAAAATGTACATCACTGGTGGAATTGGCGCTATACATGACGGCGAAGCTTTTGGTGCAAACTATGAATTACCTAACCTTACGGCTTATAACGAAACTTGCGCTGCTATTGGTGATGTGTATTGGAACCATCGATTACACAATCTAACTGGCAATTCTGATTATTATAATGTAATTGAACGCACCTTATACAATGGCTTAATTTCTGGAATTTCATTAGATGGAAAACAGTTTTTCTATCCCAACGCACTAGAATCAGATGGAGTTTACAAAAACAACAGAGGCTCTTGCACTCGTCAATCGTGGTTTGATTGTTCTTGTTGTCCAACTAACCTGATTCGTTTTATTCCTTCGATTCCAGGATTGATTTACTCGACAAGTAAAGATGTACTTTATGTGAATTTATATGCTTCAAATAATGCAAAAATTACTCTAGATAAAACGGAATTAGAAATTGCTCAACAAACCAATTACCCTTGGGATGGCACAGTTACAATCACTGTTTCACCAAAAAAAGAAAGTGAATTCACTATCAAATTGAGAATACCAGGCTGGGCAAGAAACCAAGTCTTACCTGGCGATTTATACAGCTATAAAAATGCTTCAGCTACAAAAACCACCGTTTCTATTAACGGAAAACTAATAAATTACCAAGAAGATAAAGGATACATCACAATTACTCGAAAATGGAAAAAAGGCGAGAAAATCGCACTTCATATCCCTATGGAAGTAAAAGAAGTAGTGACCAATAGTAAAGTCGAAAGTAACATGGGCAAAGTAGCTCTAGAATATGGTCCAATAGTGTATGCTATTGAAGAGATTGATAATTCAAAAACATTTGATCAAATAACTGTCAATGCAAAAGACACCTTTGAAGTTAAAAAAGAAAATAATCTTTTGGACGGGGTAAATACCATTCAAACGAAAAATTTAAAAGCCATTCCGTATTATTCTTGGTCTAATCGAGGCGTTGGAAAAATGAAAGTTTGGATCGACTATAAAGAATAAAAAAACGGAAGAAATAGAACAATCATTCAATTTTAAAGTTCGATTCAACAACTTTAAACATTAAAAAAACATTAAAAAAATGAAACTGAATCTAATCACTAAAATTACGCTATGCGGGCTTTTATTAAACGGCTTTTATGGTCAAGCACAAAAGACAAATCTAGTAGTGAATACCTCTAATACTGTTACAAAAATTCAACCTACGATGTATGGTGTGTTTTTTGAAGACATCAACTTTGCTGCTGATGGCGGATTGTATGCCGAAATGATAAAAAATCGTTCCTTTGAATTTGATACGCCACTTATGGGATGGGAACAACCCAATAGTGACACCCATTCTTTCAATAACGAATCGGGGATTGCGACAACAATTAAAGCATTAGAAAATAAAACAAACCCTAGCTTTTGCAGAGTTCTTGTGAAAAATGATACGGGATTTGAAATGATCAATGTGGGATTTAGAGGAATGGGCATTAAGAAAGATGCCCAATACAATCTTTCTCTAAAAGCGGCCAATCACAATGGCGCCATCAAAAAAATCATAATCCAATTTATTGATAAAGACAAGAAAGTATTAGGAGAAACGAGCATTGTTCCTACATCAAATGATTGGAAAGAATATTCAGCACAATTAACGGCTATTCAAACCGAAGCCAAAGCACAACTAAAAATTACTTTTGAAGGAACCGGAACTATTGATTTAGATATGATTTCCCTATTCCCAGAAGACACTTGGATGCATCGAAAAAATGGAATGCGTAAAGACATCGTTCAGTTACTTTATGATATGAAACCCGGATTTCTAAGATTTCCAGGTGGTTGTATTGTAGAAGGAAGAACTTTGGCGCAACGTTACCAATGGAAAAAAACAGTGGGTGATGTAGCGAAAAGAGAAACTTTAATTAACCGTTGGAATACTGAATTCAGTCACAAACCAGCACCCGATTATTTCCAAACTTTTGGATTGGGATTTTTTGAATATTTCCAACTGGCCGAAGATTTAGGAGCCCAACCCTTACCTATTTTAAGTTGTGGAATGGCTTGTCAGTTTAACACGGGAGAATTAGTTCCAATGGAAGAGTTAGATCCTTATGTTCAAGATGCTTTGGATTTAATCCAATTTGCTAATGGTAGTGTTGAAACTCCCTGGGGTAGAGTACGTTCAGAAATGGGACATCCAAAACCATTCAATTTGAAATTCATTGGTGTAGGTAACGAACAATGGGGCCCAGATTATATTGCTAGATACAAAGTTTTTGAAAAAGCCATAAAAGACAAATACCCAAATATGACCATTGTCTCAGGTGCAGGTCCATTTCCAGAAGGAGATTATTTTGACTATGGCATGCAAGAACTTAAAAAATTGAATGCTGAAATTGTAGATGAACATTATTATAAAAACCCGCAATGGTTTAGAGAAAACGCCACTCGTTACGACAATTATGATCGAAAAGGGCCTAAGATTTTCGCAGGAGAATATGCCGCTCAAAGCGTTGCTATTGCAAGCCCAGACAACAAAAATAATTGGGAATGTGCATTTTCTGAAGCCGCTTTCATGACTGGCTTAGAAAGAAATGCCGAAGTGCTAAACCTAACTTCTTACGCTCCATTAATGGCACACGAGGAAGCTTGGCAATGGACACCAGATTTACTTTGGTTCAATAATTTAGAAGCCTATGGATCTGCTAATTATTATGTACAAAAATTATTTGCAACTAATAGAGGAACCGATTTAATTAACATTACCAAAGACGGAAAACCAGTTACAGGTCAAAATGATTTGTATGCTTCGGCTGTAAAAGATGTTGTGAGTAAAGAAGTAATTGTAAAATTAGTCAACACTTCCGCTACTACACAAGAAGTTAATGTTGATTTAAAAGGAAGCAAGTTAGCATCCAAAGGAACACTTACCACGCTGACTAGTGCAAACTTAGAAGATGAGAACTCTTTTGCCAATCCTAAAAATATTAGCCCAACAGAAAGCGAAATTAAAGTGAAAAATAACAATGCATTGACAAGCCTTCCAGCCTATTCAGTTACTGTTTTAAAAATTAAAATGAAGTAATCGCAACAAAATAAAAATGATTCATAAATTTATTAGCTAATGCTATCAAAAACAACCGTTTTGATGCCATTTTAATAAAAATTAGAACCCTAAATTAAATTAAGTGTTTTTTATACACTTATAAATTATTTATATTATATTTGTCATTATAATTAAAAGAATCTAGAATGAAAAATTACGTTATAGGATTAGATTACGGAACAGATTCTGTTCGAGCGATTTTAATTAACACTGAAAACGGGCAAGAAATAGCATCCAATGTTTGTCATTATGCGCGTTGGAAAAACAAAGAGTATTGCAACGCATCCATCAATCAATTTCGTCAACATCCTTTGGATCATATCGAAGGATTAGAATCCACCATAAAATATGTAGTTCAAAATAGCAATATAGATCCTTCATTAATAAAGAGTATTTGTATTGATACCACAGGATCTTCTCCAGTACCTGTTACTGAAGATGGAACACCACTAGCTTTGACTAAAGGTTTTGAACACAATCCAAATGCCATGATGGTATTATGGAAAGATCATACTTCAATCAACGAAGCCAATGAAATCAATGAATTATCTGCCAACTGGGGAGGAGAAAATTTCACCAAATATGTTGGAGGAATCTATTCGTCAGAATGGTTTTGGGCAAAAATATTACACATTGCAAGACAAGACGAAGCTGTAAAAAGCGCTGCTTATACTTGGATGGAACATTGTGATTTAATGACCTATTTATTAATTGATAATAAAGATTTAAAATCATTCAAAAGAAGTCGTTGTGCAGCAGGTCATAAAGCAATGTGGCATGAAGACTGGAACGGTTTACCATCTGAAGAATTCTTAGGACAATTGCATCCTTATCTTGCTGCACTTCGTGGAAGATTATATAATGAAACCTATACATCTGATATTGTAGCTGGAAAATTAAGCCAAGAATGGGCCACAAAACTAGGCCTTACGACAGACACTTTAATTGCGGTTGGAACATTCGATGCGCATTCTGGTGCTGTAGGAGCAAAAATTGAAGAAAACACTTTGGTTCGCGTTATGGGAACCTCAACATGTGACATTTTGGTTGCTTCAGAAGCGGCTGTTGGAACAAAAACGGTTCGTGGAATATGTGGTCAAGTAGATGGTTCAGTGATTCCTGGTTATGTAGGACTTGAAGCAGGTCAATCGGCTTTTGGAGATTTATTGGCTTGGTACAAAGAATTATTACTATGGCCAACTGAAAATTTACTAGCTACTTCTACCCTTTTAACAGCGGATCAAAAAGCGCAACTAATCGAAGAAATTAGTGATAATCTAATTATAAAATTAACAGAAGAAGCGGAGAAAATCCCTGTTTCCGAAAGTATCCCAATTTCGCTTGATTGGATCAACGGAAGAAGAACACCTGATGCCAATCAAGAAATAAAAAGTGCTATTTCTAATTTATCATTAGGAACAAAAGCTCCTCATTTATTTAAATCTTTGGTGAATGCCATCTGTTTTGGATCTAAGAAAATTGTAGATCGTTTTGAAGAAGAAGGTGTAAAAATAGATACCGTAATCGGAATTGGTGGTGTGGCAAGAAAATCACCTTTTATCATGCAAACTTTAGCCAATGTGTTGAACAAACCTATCAAAGTGGCCGCATCAGATCAAGCACCTGCTCTTGGAGCTGCCATATATGCAGCAGTTGCAGCAGGTATTTATACTAATGTAATTGAGGCCAGCCAAAAAATGGGAAGTCATTTTGAAAGCGAATATTTACCTCAATTAGACAAAGTTGCTGCTTATAATAAATTGCTTTTGGCATACGAGAGACTTAGTGTATTTGCAGATCCATCCCTTAAAAAATTAGAAGATGAAGTCTATGTATAATGATTTAAAACAAGAATGCTACGAAGCGAATATGCAATTGAATGCATTGAATTTGGTTGTTTATACTTTTGGGAATGTAAGTGCGGTAGATCGAAAAAATGGCGTTTTTGCCATAAAACCAAGTGGTGTTCCTTATGAAGATTTAAAACCTGAGGATATTGTCATTGTCGATTTTGACAATAACATAATTGAAGGAAACATGCGGCCTTCATCGGATACAAAAACACATGCTTATTTATATAAAAACTGGCCTAATATAGGCGGTGTAGCACATACGCATGCCACCTATTCTGTAGCTTGGGCACAAGCACAAAAAGACATCCCGATTTTTGGAACTACGCATGCCGATCATTTAACCTCCGATATTCCTTGTGCAGCTCCTATGGCTGATTCACTTATCGAAGGAAACTATGAACACAATACTGGAATTCAAATTTTGGATTGTTTCAAAGAAAAAAATCTTTCATATGAGGAAGTAGAAATGATTTTAATAGGCAATCATGGTCCATTTGCTTGGGGTAAAACCGCAGCAAAAGCGGTATACAACAGTAAAGTATTGGAAGTTATTGCTGAAATGGCACATTTAACCTTACTAATAAACCCTGATGCACCAAGATTGAAAGATTCGTTAATAAAGAAACATTACGAACGCAAACACGGAAAAGATTCGTATTACGGACAATAGAAAAGTTTCAATTTTCAGGTTTTTTTAGTTTCAAATTATTGAAATAATACATAAACCTGAAATTTGAAACGGGAAACTCGAAACAAAAAAACAACAAAGAAATGATAGATATATCTCAAAAAGAAATTTGGTTTGTAGTAGGAAGCCAAGAATTATACGGTGAAGAAACACTACGAAAAGTAGCTGAACATTCACATCACATTGCAAAAGGGTTAGATGCTTCATCACTTATCCCTTTGAAAATTGTATATAAAGATGTGGTAAAATCCCCTGCTCAAATTACAAATGTATGTTTAGAAGCCAATTCGAATAAAAACTGTATTGGTATCGTAGCTTGGATGCATACCTTCTCTCCTGCTAAAATGTGGATTGGTGGTTTAAGTATTCTTAAAAAACCTATTTGCCATTTACATACACAATACAACGCAGAAATTCCTTGGGGTTCTATTGACATGGACTTTATGAACTTAAATCAATCAGCTCATGGAGACAGAGAGTTTGGTTTTATCATGTCTAGAATGCGCAAAAAACGCAAAGTAATCGTAGGACACTGGGAAGACCAACGTGTACAGAAAAAAATAGGTAATTGGACTAGAGTAGCTTTGGGTTGGGATGAATTACAAAACTTAAAAGTGGCTCGTATTGGTGACAATATGCGTGAAGTTGCCGTTACTGAAGGAGACAAAGTAGAAGCTCAAATTCGTTTTGGAGTTTCAGTTAATGGTTATGATTCTTCTGATGTGACTAAACATATCGAAAAAATAACAGACCAACAATTAAACGATTTATTAGCTGTTTACGAAGCTTCTTATAATTTGACCTCATCCTTAAAAGAAGGTGGTGCACAAAGACAATCACTTGTTGATGCCGCAAAAATCGAATTGGGATTGAGAGCATTCTTAGAAGATGGTGGTTTTGGCGCATTTACGGATACATTTGAAAATCTAGGTGCTTGGAAACAACTTCCAGGAATTGCAACCCAACGCTTAATGGCGGATGGATATGGATTTGGTGGTGAAGGAGACTGGAAAACAGCAGCCATGGTACGGGTTTTAAAAGTAATGAATGTAGGTCTAGAAGGGGGTACTTCGTTTATGGAAGATTACACCTACCATTTTACTCCTCAAAAATCCTATGTTTTAGGATCACACATGCTTGAAATTTGTCCTTCAATCGCTGATGGGAAACCTTCTTGCGAAGTACACCCTTTAGGAATAGGTGGAAAAGAAGATCCCGCTCGTTTGGTATTTAATTCACCCGCTGGTGAAGCGATCAACGTATCATTAGTAGATATGGGAACTCGTTTTAGATTGATTGTAAACGAAGTTATTGCGGTTAGACCAATGGCTGATTTACCTAAGCTTCCTGTAGCAAGAGTATTGTGGGATTGCAAACCCAACTTAGATATAGCAGCTACAGCATGGATTCTTGCTGGTGGCGCACACCATACGGTATATAGCCAAGCGGTAACAACTGAATTTATGGAAGATTTTGCCGATATTGCAGGCATCGAATTGCTTGTTATTGATGAGAAAACAACGATACGTGACTTTAAAAATACAATAAATGCAAATGAAGCGTATTATCATTTGTTCCAACATGGAATGTAATAGCTAAAAAAAACTAAAATTATGAATATAGTAAAACGTTGTATTTATGGATTTTCCATAGTAAGTTTGGCCTGTATGAATGTTCAATGTAAAGGCAATAAAAAAGTGGAAGAAACTACGGTCGAAACTAAGACTACAGATTCAGTATCTATAGCAAAATCAGAATATGGTACTACGTCAAAAGGAGAAAAAGTAGATCAATATACGCTTACAAATCAAAAAGGGATGGAAGTAAAAATCATCACTTTTGGCGGTATTATCTCTTCTTTAAAAGTCCCAAATAAAGCCGGAAAATCGGAAGAAGTGGTTATTGGTTTCAATTCTCTGGAACAATACATGAAAGACAATCCTTATTTTGGAGCTCTTATTGGACGATATGGAAACCGAATTGCCAAAGGTAAATTTACCCTAGACGGAAAAGAATACTCTTTGGCTATTAACAATGCACCAAATGCATTACATGGCGGACCAGAAGGTTTTCATAGAGTTATTTGGACTGCCGAAGAAGCAAAATCTGGCGATAGTGCTGCTCTAAAATTGAAGTATGTAAGTAAAGATATGGAAGAAGGCTATCCAGGAAACTTGACTGTTTTTGTAACCTACACTTTGAATAATGACAATTCTTTAGACATTCTTTATGAGGCGACAACCGATAAGAAAACAGTGGTGAACTTAACAAACCATTCTTATTTTAATTTATCATCTGATTTTTCTAAACCTGTTTTAGATCATGAAATCACAATTGATGCCGATAAATTAGTACCTGTTGCAGCGACACTTATTCCTACTGGTCAATTGACAGATGTGACTAATACCCCATTCGATTTTAGAAAACCTAAAAAGATTGGAGCTGAAATCGAAGCCAAAGACGAACAATTGAAAAACGGATTGGGGTACGACCATTGTTGGGTACTTAATAATCAAGACAAAGGAGAGCGTTTAGCCGCTTCGGCATATGATGCAGGAAGCGGAAGATTGCTTGAAGTTTTCACAGATCAACCAGGAATTCAATTTTATTCAGGTAACTTCTTGGATGGAACTTTGCCAATGAGAAATGGAGGAACCTATGCACGTAGAACGGGTTTTTGTTTAGAAACGCAACATTATCCAGATTCTCCAAATCAAAAAGATTTTCCAACTACGGTTTTAAACCCTGGCGAAAATTACAAAACAACAACAAAATTTAAGTTTTCAGTAAAATAAACACATTAGAAATACTAACTATTATAGATTAATTTTTCTATACCTATAAATAAGTTAAGTGGTTTTGGTTTAAATATGGAACTAGTTAGTAACCCCAGAAGTAATATTTCTGGGGTTTTTTATGCGATAAACTTGTCAAATAAAATGCAATTAAGGCTGTTCTAATAAAATAATAAAACCTCCAGTGAAGCAGTATTTTCTAGCCCTGATCGAAGCGGCATCCTTTCCTGCCATTGTTTGGCAGGAAAGATATAGCGTAGAGCAGGAAATAGCTCCTAAAAACAGAAAACCTCGAAAGCACGAACTCTCAAGGTTTTTTACAAATTAAAACGTATTTAAAGAACCTAAATCTTGACTACAAATCCTCCATGAGGTTTCATGGTTAGGTTTAGTTTAGTCTTCTTAGATACTGGATTTTGTTGAAATCCTTTTTCGTTTTCAGAGATAATAAACCCATTCAGATTAGTCACAAAAGACAAATCAATTTCGATTTTCTTGACTGTGCTTTCACCATTAATCCCTACAATATGCCAAACGCTATCTTTTTTACGGGCCATAATAATGTACTTTCCAGGGTATCCATCAATGAATTTAGAGTCGTCCCAATTCGTAGGGATATCTTTTAAATAATCAACTACATACTGTGGCATTTTGGCCATTCCTTCTGGAATTTCGGCAATATGTTGCAGTCCAGATAAGAATAAAACGGGCAATGCTAGTTCGAAAGCTGGAGTGGTTTTTCTAGTAATATTAGGGATGGAATCCAGAACCATTGGCGTAAAATCCATAGGATCAAAAACATTACGGGCAAAAGGAAGCATGCTACAATGAGAAGGTGCTAAGTCAGCAATTTCTTGAAAGAAGGTAATGTATTCGTACCCTTTTACAGCTTCTGTAGAAACTAGATTGGGATAGGTACGTTGCCAACCTCTAGGCAAAGTAGCACCATGAAAATTCACCATCAAATGGTGAGCAGCAGCATCCGTAAGCATATCATGGTAATAGTTGATCATGGATTGACCATCGCCTCCAAAAAAATCAACTTTTATACCGGCAATCCCCATATCGGCCAGTTTAGTGAATTCACTTTCCCTATCGCGATGTGTCAACAACAAACTTTTAGGATGGTAATCGGTACTGTTCCAAGAACCTGACGAATTGTACCAAACCATTAGTTTTACGTTTTTACCTTTGGCGTACGCCACTAATTCTTTCATTTTATCAAAGCCAATTCTGGTGTCCCAGTCCACATCAATTAAACAATATGGCCAATGCATTTGTGAAGCATAATCGATAAATTGTACAGTAGTATCATAATTTACTGAATCGTCTTTTAGCAAAGCCCAACTCCAAGAGGACAAACCACTTTTTATAAAAGAAGTATCTATAGGTAGAGACGGCTCAGCAAGATCTGTCCCCATCGTACTTTCGGTTATTGTTTTTAAAGAACCAATAGTTAGTGTTCTCCAAGGCGTGAACCACGGCAAAGTAGACTCGGGATTTAATGCCCCTCCCGGAAAAACTTCTTCTTTTTGAGGAAAAGTTAGCTGCATTGCTTTTGAGGCATCATTATACACCAATCGACTACCACAATAATTTCTTGGCAATCCTACCTCGGAAATTAATACCCAAGTAGCATTAGAATTAAATAAAGCAGGATACACCCAGCCTTCTCCAATTGCTGGTTTTGTATTTACGGGAACACCCATTACATAATGCTCTTCATAGGAAGGATTCGTTTCTTTCCAACCTGTCTTGGCTTTAGACATGGGTTGCAACCAGGCTTTGGTAGTACTATCAAAATTATAACTGGTTTTTTCTTCTACTATTTTCTTGAGTTCATTTGAAGTTTCAGGAAAATGGTAACGAAAAGCAATTCCATCACTTGATAGCTGAAAAATAATTTCCATCGCCTCCCCTTTACTATTTTGCAAGCTCACGGTATATTGATTCGCAGCATATGAAATTTGTTTTCGTTTCCCTTGCAACATCGTATAACTAGATTGAATAGGCATGGATTTAGAAATAGAAATTATTTGTAAACCCGTATAAAAATTAGCGTCTTCTCTAATAATGCCAAGTTCCGATGCATTGATGACCAACTTGTCTTTAAAGAAAACCTTGTAAGAAGGCGTACTTTTTGAATTTAGATTGAATTCGATTTTTACTGTTTTATCGGAATTGAAAAAATAATAAGTAGTTGGTTTCCCAACAAACGAACTCAGTGAGAATACTAATAAAGCGAGTAAAACTATTCTTTTCATAATTAAGTGTTTTATTTACACTTACAAGAATACGAAAATAAATTTATATATAAAATGATGCAGTTAAAATAGAATGGTGTAGGTTGTCAAATAATTATCTTCGAACATTTTGATAGGCTTCTTCATCTACCATTACGATAGCATTTTTATGTTTCCTAATAATAGTTGATGGAATATTACTATTTATTTCTTCTTCCAAAGTTTTTTGAATAATGTCTGCTTTTTTAATTCCATCAGCCATTAAAATAACTGTTTTAGTATCTAAAAAATGTTTTAAACCCAATGTAATTCCTTGATGCAAACTCGTAGGAACATCAAAATATTTCTGACCCACATTTAAAGTCATTTCCGCTAAATTAATGATATGCGAATAATAATCAAAAGAAACTCCCGGCTCATTAAAACCTATATGACCATTCAATCCAACGCCAACAATCATAAAGTCAATGCCTCCTTTTTTCTTTATAAATTCATCCATTTTCATACATTCCATTTCAAGATTATTTAACATTCCATCAAATAAATAAATTTGATTAGATAACAAATGTAAAGGTTCAAATAAATTATGTTTGAAAAAATAATGGCAACTTCCTGGGTTTGTTGGTAAAATTCCAATCCATTCATCTAGCCCAATAAAAGTCGATTTAGAAATATCTATCGCGTTTTCTATGATTTTATTCACAAAGTCTTGGTAACATAATCGAGTACTATTTCCTGAAGCCAAACAAAAAACAGTATCTGGTTTCAATAGGACTTGAAGCACCATTTTTTCGGCAACTGCTTCAGATAATATGCCGTAGTTTTTATAAATTATGGTTTCCATATTTAAATAATTATGTTATTTATGTTTGGACTTTCACCCGTTTTTATATAATAAGAAGCAACTGAATTTGCTAAAATCAAACATTCATTTAATTCTAAATTCGCTAATAAACCACAACAAAATCCAGCATTAAAATGATCTCCTGCTCCAGTGGACATCAGAGGATTTTTAATTAATTCTGGAATAGCATGATATTCATTTTTTTGGGAGAAAACATAAGTTTCTTTAGAATTATGAATGACCAGGATTTCTATTTTTAAATAGTTAAAAAGTGCTTTTCCTTGATTATAAACATTAGAATCAACTTCTCCGAAAAGGAGTAAATACAATTTATTTAATTCGTTTTTATTTAGCCCTAATACCGTTTTTGTCTGTTTTCCAAATTCATTTATCAGTTCAATTGCAGATAAAATATCAGTTTGACTACGGTTTGAAAAATCAGATAAATCAAAAAATGTGATTTTATTTTTTAGCTCTATCTTCGGAAAAACATCCTCTAAAATTCCTTCTAAAATAGATGTCATGCCTATAATTTCGGACCAATTAAGTAAACAAAAAAGATTATTGGAATTGAAGCGTTCAATTAAAAAATCTAGGCTCACTAATTCTTTTAAATTGGCCCAATTTACAGCATTTATTGATCTACTGTTGGAGAACATTATTTTACCGTCTCCAAATTCGTAGATATAAGCCATTCCAGGTTCAGCAATGCTTTTTAAAGAACAATTCTCTGCTATTTTTTTAAAATAAGGATTAATTTCAGGAAACCCCAAAGCTCCAATTAGGTCTGTTTGAATCCCTAAAGAGCCTAATGCATTTGCTAAAATGGGTGCATTACCTCCAATTTTGGTTTTAATATCTTCTACCTCCAAACAAAAACTGGTGTCCTTTTTTACAATGTATTCCCCAATGGATTTAATTTTATCAAAATAAGATGAATTGTTCTCTCCGGCTTCTTTTTTTATTTTAAAAAGAGCGTCAATAAATCCATCAAATCCAACTAATGCTGATTTATTTTCCAGTAATGATTTTGTAGTGTTCAAAATGTAATTTTTAATTATAAATAGTACCAAAAGCTATTGTCAATATTTGAAACTAAAATGTTATTTCAAAAATTATCTTTTCTCAATTGACCCTGTTTTTTTATTTTTAATAATTGATTTTTTTTCTCCGTTAGGCAAAATTTCCTCTTTTATTAAATAATGGTCATCATCATAATCCTGCCATTTTTTTTCTGTTTTTACGGGCGTTTTTCCTCTCCAATCGGCAATCAATATCGGTTCCCATTGTTTTGACTTAATGGATAAATAAGCTGCATCTAAAATTGCATTAGTTATATAACCATCATAAAAATTCTCATTCGGCTGAGTGTTATTCTCAATGGCATCAAACATATTTGTAAACATATCGCTATAACCTAATTCATGAATTTCATCTCCTACTGGAAACAGCCATCCGCTATTTTGTTCTGCTTTTTCAGCAACATATCCGCCTGTTTTACCAGAAGTATACATTTCGAATCCTGTTCTTAAAAAATTATTAATCCATATCGTCCCTTCCGTTCCCATAACCTCGTCGCGTAAATCCATTCCACCTCTAAAAGTCCAACTCACTTCAAATTGACCAATAGCACCATTTTCATATTTTACTAAACCCACGGCATTGTCCTCGGCTTCAATAGGATGAACTCTGGTATCTCCCCAACACATGACTTCAATAGGTCTATATTCTTTTCCAATAAAATTTCGGCTGATTTCGACACAATGACATCCTAAATCAATTAAAACTCCTCCACCCGATTTTTCTTTATCCCAAAACCAATCACTATGTGGTCCAGGATGGGTTTCTCTACTTTTTGTCCAAATTACTTCTCCAATATTTCCTGCTCTTACACTTGCTAATGACTTCAGAAATTTTGGTGTATAACACAAATCTTCTAGATAACCTCCTATTATATTAGCCTTATCCACAGCCTGTAACATTTGCAGTGCCTCCTCTGCATTTCTACCCAAAGGTTTCGTGCATAAAACATGTTTACCCGCTTTGGCACATGCCAATACAGCCTCCAGATGCATATCGTTTGACAAGGCAATTATTACTACTTCAACTTCTTCATGCTCGATAGCTTCCGCCATATTTATAGAAAAATTCGGAATTTTATAATCACTGGCAAATTTTTCTGCATTGCTTTCTGTTCTACTGTACACCATTACAATTTCATCTTTTCTGCGTTGGGACACCAAAGAATCAGCATAAAAACGACCTATAAATCCTGAACCTAAAATTGCTGCTTTCATATTTCTAAACATTTAAAAAAACGATACTTATTTTACTGCTTGATTCTTTAATTGAAAATTATTTCAATTCTTTGATCATGATATTTCTAAACCAAACATCGGCACCATGGTCCTGCAATGCAATTTTTCCAGTTTTAAAAGTTCCAAAATCTGGCATATCCTTAAACTTAGTTGCAGCTATCAATTCCTTCCATTTTTTATCCCAAAGCGCAGTCGAAATTACTTTTTCACCATTTAAAATCACTGTCAAATATCCATTTATACTTATAATTTCTAATTGGTTCCATTCGTTTGCTGGCTTTGTAACATCTTTAGAACAAGAAACCAATTCATACAAATCCCCTGCTCGACACTTATCTATTTTACCGTCTTCATTATTTTGATTGTCGGCAACTTGACACTCAATCCCTGTATTCCATGGGTATTCATATTGCTTTCCTTCTTGAACGTAAAACATTACTCCGCTATTTCCAGCTTTAGACATTTTCCAATCAATTTTGAAATCAAAATTTTTATAGGTTTTTTCAAAAACAATATCTCCTCCATTAGCGGTTTGCCAGCCTTCTTTTTTGGAAGAATCTAAATGCAACGTTCCATCCTCTGCTTTCCAAGAATTTCCTAAAGATGTTTTATTAAAAGTGTGCCAACCGGCGGTAGATTCTCCATTAAAGAGCAATTGCCAACCTTCTTTTTTTTGATGCTCTGTTAACATATTTGCTTTTTGGGCATTGGCTCCTAGCGTAAGCCAAACTAATCCAATGATAAGAAAAACTGTTTTTTTCATTTCTATCTTTTTTTGAATATTATAATTATAAAATTAGTTAAGCCCAAGAAGTTTCGCCTTTTTTATAAGGAACACACCCCTCATATTTTCCTGGAATTGGATTATATCGAAGTACTTGTGTTGCTCCAAACTCTGATGTAAAAAAACCCAATAAGGTTAGCTGTTTCATCATTGTAAAATAATGAATCGATGGTTGTGATTTTTGATTGTTGTGATTTTTGGCCTCAGTGTCAATTATCATTAATAATTCCTGTTTTTGTAGATTTGTGCTTTCTATAAAATCTTTACCATATTTTGAGTTTGAAACTTCATTCAATTTTGAAATTCCTTCAAATAGTATTTTCCTGTCAGCCTCACTATAACAATCTGTTGCATAAAGGGCAATGAACTTTCCAACTGCTGCCTCTTTTGCCCCAGGAGTATTTGTCTTAGGAATAATCGTTTCAGCGACTTCATCTAAAAAAAAAATGTCCTCTTTATTAAAATTATTCTCTCGATTACTTTTGCAACCCACTAAAAACAAATCGGATCCTAAAAAAGCAGCTCCTGTTAAGATCGATATATTCCGAATTAATTCACGTCTATTCATGCTCACTTTATTTAAAGATTTCCTTTTTTAATTTCTTGAACTGCATAGTTTACAGCTCTTGCCGTAAGTGCCATATACAATATTGATGGACTTTGATTTCCAGTACTTGTCATGCAAGCACCATCAGTAACAAATACATTTTTACAAAGATGCATTTGGTTCCACTCATTCAGCAAAGAAGTTTCTGGGTCATTTCCCATTCTAACTCCACCCATTTCGTGAATGTCTAAACCAGGTGGTTGTCTGCTATCATGGGAAACTATATTTTTTGCTCCCGCTGCTTCTAGCATCGTTTTTCCTTCCTTTAAAAAATCTTTAACCATTCGATCATCATTTTCATCATAATCTACATCAGTAATTAAGAGTGGAATTCCCCATTGGTCCTTTTTATCCTTACTTAATCGCACTCGATTACTTGCTTTTGGAATAGTTTCACCTTGCATATACATATAAGCGCCCCATTTACCAGGTTGACTAATTTGTTCTTTAAAATTTTCTCCTATGGTTTCAGTTAAACCCTTATCACTTAATTTCTCCCGATAAGCACCCGAAAAAATAACGTAACCTCCAACAAAATCAGTATCCTGTTCCTTTACATTTCTGAAATTTGGAATAATACATTCCGCAGGTTTGGAGACCTTATAATATTTATCTTCATATCCTTCAAACTCGCCACTCATTCCTGCCCTGTAGTTATGAAAACAAATGTATTTTCCCAGCAATCCATTGTCATTCCCAAGACCATTGGGAAAACGTTTGGAAACAGAATTAAGTAAAATAAGATTGGTATTTAAAGCAGATGCATTGGCAAAAATAATCTTAGCATAGTAATTTATTTCTTCTTTGGTATTGGTATCAATTACTTTTACCCCAATTGCTTTTTGTTTTTCCTCATCATAAATAATAGAATGCACCACCGAAAAAGGTCTCATTGTTAGGTTTCCTGTTTTATTAGCCCAAGGTAAAGTTGAAGTAACCGAACTAAAATAACCTCCGTAAGGACAGCCTCTCATACAAAGATTTCTATTCTGGCATTGCCCTCGACCTTGCTCTTCATGAATTTTTTTGGGCTCTGTAATATGTGCCCATCTTCCAGAAACATAATGGCGATTAAATTTAGTGGCTAGTGTATCTCTTAATTTTTGCTCCACACAATTCAACTCATAAGCTGGTAAAAACTCACCATCGGGCATAGTTTCAATCCCTTCCTTGGTTCCACAAACCCCGATGAATTTTTCTACATGACTGTACCAAGGAGCAATTTCTTTATAGTCAATAGGCCATTCAATTCCATATCCATATCTTTTGGGTGCGGTAAAGTCAGTGGCACACCATCTTGCACAGGCACGACCCCAGATTAACGATTTACCTCCAACTTGATAGCCTCTAACCCATTCAAATGGTTTTTCCTGAATATAGGGATGATCCGAATCTTTTACAAAAAAATGAGAAGTGCTATCATCATAACCAGCTGCTCGACTTATAAAAGGATTTTCATCGGCTTGCTTTTTTGGAATTGCACCACGGTATTTAAACTCCCAAGGCGCTTTGTTCATAGTGGGATAATCTTTTATGTGCTCAATATTTCTACCCCGCTCTAAAACCAAAGTTTTCATTCCTTTTTCACACAACTCTTTAGCAGCCCAACCACCACTAATTCCAGAACCAATTACAATTGCATCAAATGTATTCTTCATTTTTATATTGTTTTTCATTCTAATCAAACTAGTTACTATCATCAAATTCTATTCGGGAATTTTATCTCTACAGGTTCATTTAAGCACCAAAACTATTTTAAATCATTAATTTACAATCAAATATAGTTAATATTACAATCTTTACCTTGTTTTTGTGTTTACTTAGACTTTTAAAACAAATAAGTTTTATTGAGATAAAACATAGAAAAATGGATACCAAAGTGGTATTTGAAAAAAGAAAATAGAAGTGTGAATTATTCAATATTTGGCAAAAAGGCATAAAAAAAAGCCTGTAATACTTGACAAACAAGT
>TARA_R110000868_G_scaffold107750_2_pt1 | contig 33616 bp, 21 predicted proteins | sample TARA_R110000868 | Tara Oceans TARA_R110000868 (sample SAMEA4397489) | marine metagenome | biome: Polar Biome; feature: [SRF] surface water layer (ENVO:00010504); material: water (ENVO:00002006), including particulate matter (ENVO:01000060) such as... | depth 5 m | reverse complement strand
AAGGACGCGCCGAGCCGCATTGTCGGCCTTGTTGCCATTCTCGTTCTCGAATTCGCGGCGCTCTGAGCATGGGGGCGATACCGAACCTGCCGCGCGCAAGCTGGGGCAATTACCCTGCCGAGCCTCAGGAAGTGGAACTGTTGCGCAGCCGCCATTCGCTGCTGCCCTTGCGTGATGGTGTAAGCCATTTGCCATACGGGCAGGGCCGCAGCTATGGCGACAGCTGTCTGAACACCGGCGGTCTGTTGCTTGGTACGTCCGCGCTCGATCACTTTATTGCCTTCGACGATACGACCGGTCAGCTCACCTGCGAGGGTGGCGTCACACTTGCCGCCATCGTCGATCTTGTGTTGCCGCGTGGTTGGTTTCTGCCCGTCACGCCCGGCACAAAATTCGTGAGCCTCGGCGGCGCGATTGCCAATGATGTGCATGGCAAGAACCATCACAGCGCCGGCACGCTCGGCGCGCATGTCGTCTCGTTTGAATTGCTGACGTCGGATGGTCAGCGTCGCAATTGCTCGCCGTCCGAAAATGCAGGCCTCTTTGCCGCGACCATTGGTGGTCTCGGCCTTACGGGTCTCATCACGCAGGCGACCATCCGCCTTGTGCCAGCGTCGTCTTCCTTTCTCAAAGGCCAGTCGATCAAATTTGGCAATCTCGACGGGTTCTTCGTGCTGAGTGAAGCTTCCGTGCCGGACTATGATTACACGGTGTCGTGGATCGATTGTCTGGGGTCGGGTGCCTCGCTCGGGCGTGGCACCTTCATGCGCGCGAATATCGCGTCCGCCGATGATGTGGCGACGGCAGGCGCAAAGTCGCGCGCCGGTCTGCCGCTCGGCGTACCTGTCATGCCGCCTTTGTCGCTTGTCAATCAGCTGACGCTCCGTCCCTTCAACTGGGCCTACTATAATCGTCAGCAAGCGGAGCAGGTTGACAAGTTCTGGCATTACACTGCTTTTCACTATCCGCTTGATGCCATCTCGCATTGGAACCGCATCTACGGCCCCAAGGGTCTGTTGCAATATCAATGCGTCGTGCCACGCGCCGATCAGCTTGAAGTGTCTCGTGCGCTTTTTGCCGAGATTGCTAAGTCAGGTCAGGGCTCGTTCCTCGTTGTTTTCAAGACGTTCGGGCCGCATATTTCGCCGGGTCTTTTGTCCTTTCCGATGGAAGGCGCCACGCTGGCGCTCGACTTCCCCATTCGCGGGGCCTCCACCTTCGCGCTTCTTGACCGGCTTGATGCCATTGTCTCGGAAGCGGGCGGGCGGATTTATGCCGCCAAGGACGCGCGGATGGCGTCCGGGGCGTTTTTGAGGGCCTATCCCCGTTTGGAAGAGTTTCGGAAATTTATCGATCCGCGTTTCAGCTCGAATTTCGAGCGTCGCGTCATAGGAAAATAGTTATGCAGCGTATTGTCATTTTTGGCGCGACATCGGGGATTGCTGAGGCGACCGCGCGGGAGTTTGCCAAAACGGGGGCAAGTTTTTTTCTTGTCGGGCGCAATGGTGAGGCTCTGGGGGATATCGCTGCCGACCTCAAAACGCGCGGAGCGGCATCCGTCGAAATACGTAGCGGGGATTTGTCGCTGCTCGAAACGCTACCGACACTTTGTCAGGAGGCTCTATCCTCACTGGGGGGTATCGACGTCGCACTCATTGCGCATGGCACATTGCCGGCTCAACAGACCTCGACATGGAATGCTCGAAATACACTCGCATTCTTACAGGAAAACCTCGTCTCTCAAGCGAGCCTCATGGTCGAGTTGAGGCTCATTATGATGGCGCAGGGGCATGGTTCCATCGTCATTTTATCCTCGGTTGCCGGTGATCGCGGGCGGCCTTCGAACTACATCTATGGGTCCGCCAAGTCTTACCTCTCCACACTTGGCGAGGGTATGGCGCTCGAGCTCGCGCCGCGCGGCATCAAGGTTCTTGTTGTAAAACCTGGCTTTGTCGACACCAAGATGACCGCCGCGTTCAAGAAAGGCGCGCTTTGGGCATCGGCTTCTGATGTCGGAACACTCATATTTTCCGCCATTCGTTCCGGCAAAAGCGGCGTTCTTTACGCGCCGCGCTTCTGGCAATTGATCATGCTCATCATCAAATTCGCACCGTCGTTTCTCGTCCGCCGCATGTGATTGCAAATTAGGGTGCGACAAAATTTCGGTATCGCTCGTCGCTTGCGCATCGTGTGACGAAGCGCAACAATGCTGACATATAGAAACCAAAAAGGTCGAACATGTCAGGGACGGATACACTCGAGCGGACCACGTCCGCGTCATCAAACAAAGTTGAACATTTCGATGTTCTCGTTGTCGGTGCAGGCATCTCCGGTATCGGTGCTGCTTATCATTTGAAAACGCAGAACCCGGACAAATCATTTGTCGTGCTCGACAAGTTCGAAACTTTCGGCGGTACGTGGCACACACACAAATATCCCGGCATCCGTTCTGACAGCGATCTCTATACGTTCGGTTATCGCTTCAAGCCGTGGGTCGGCGCACCGATTGCGACGGCAGCTGAAATCAAGAACTATATGAATGAAGTGATCGACGAGAACGATCTAAAAAAGCATATCCGGTATCGTCATCGCATCGAAAACGCGAGCTGGTCGAGCGAGACAAATCTCTGGACCGTGACGGCAACAAATCTCGCCACGGATAAAACCGTGACCTTTACCACGAACTTCATGTTCATGGGTTCAGGCTATTACAATCACGAAAAAGGCTATACGCCCAAGTGGAAGGGCATGGACAAGTTCAAGGGCACCATTGTCCATCCGCAGCATTGGCCGGAAAATCTTGATTATAAGGGCAAGCGCGTTGTGGTGATCGGATCGGGAGCCACGGCAGCGACTGTCGTTCCGAACATTGCTGACGATGTCGAGCATGTGACCATGTTGCAGCGTTCGCCAACTTACTTCATTCCGGGTCTCAATCAGAACGAGTTGGCCGACATGTTGGCACCGCTCGATCTCGATCCAATGTTGGTGCATCAGATTGTGCGCAAGAAGATCCTATATGATGCCGGTGAGCTGACGCGGCGCTCATTTGAAGAACCAGATGCGCTGACAGCTGAACTTCTGGAAGGTGTGCGGACCTTTGTCGGTGAAGACATCACGAAGAAGCATTTTACTCCAAGCTATCGCCCGTGGCGTCAGCGTATCGCCTTCGTGCCGGACGGCGATATTTTTCAGGGCATCGCGTCGGGCAAGGCATCGGTCGTCACGGACGAAATCGACACCTATGTCGAAGACGGTATCAAACTCAAATCAGGTGAGGTGCTTAAAGCCGATATTATCGTGACGGCAACCGGCTTTGATCTTTGCGTGATGGGCGACATCAAATTCTCGGTCGATGGCAAGCCTGTGTCATGGCCCGATACCGTGAACTATCGCGGTATGATGTTTACAGGCGTGCCGAACTTGATCTGGGTCTTTGGCTATTTTCGCGCGAGTTGGACATTGCGTGTTGATCTGCTCGGCGATTTTGTTGCGCGTTTGCTGAAGCGGATGGACGCAAACGGTGTGAAGCAAGTGCGTGTCGAATTGCGACCGCAGGACAGCAACATGCCGTTGCTTGACTGGATTGACTCTGAGAATTTCAATCCCGGTTATCTTGCGCGTTCGATGCATCTCCTGCCCAAGCGCGGCGACAAGCCGGAGTGGATGCATAATCAGGATTACTGGTCCGAACGTGATGAGATCCCTGCCATCGATCTTGAAGGTGCAGAATTCATCTATAGCTGAACCAACGAATAAGCAGGGGCGAGGCTCACAAAAATGTGTGCCTCGCCCTTTTGTTTGTCGCGTCAGTGCGTGTCAGGCGAGACGGCCTAGAAGTTGCACGAGTTCACTTTGTGTTGAGGTATTTGTCTTACGGAAAATGCCTTGCAGATGATTGCGGGCGGTGTTGAACGCCATAGCGGCAGCGGCGGCTGCGCCTTCGAGTGAAGTGCAGCGTACAAGCTCAATTGCGAAATCGCATTCGCGCTCCGTCAACCCAAAAACCTGCATGAGGGCGTCTTTGCTCGGTGTCAGCACACAGTCAAGGTCTTGGATATGGATGACGCAAGCAATGCTTTGCCCGGTCAGGAAGCGTTCGGTGGTCGGAGCGGGGACCACGCGGAGCACATAAGGTCGCCGGCCCGACGGACGGGTGACGAGGGCTCGCCCGCCTGCGCAATTTGAAGGCGACTTGTCTTTGGCGATGGCGGCTTCGATCAGAGCATGTAATCTGCGATTTTCCGGCGGACGTATGGCGTGAAAGCGTCCTTCGGCAAAGGTCAGTCCGTCGCCGCTGTTGAGTATGTCACTCGCTGTCGCATTCATAAATGTCGGTGCGCCTTCGCGGGACATCAAAATGATACCGTCGGCACGACAGGACAGGGCTTCAAGCAGCGCGGAACGCGTTGCGGATTGAAACTCAAGCATGTGGCCAAAGGTCATCGCATGTTCGACATGAGGTGCGAGACGGCGGAAGGCCTCGATGGCTTCGCGTGTCGCATGACCCTCTTGCGGTGTGCTCAGAACAGCAAAGCCGACAACACTCTCATCAGGGAGCGAAATGAAAGCCCCGAGCTGATATTTGACGCCGAGGATGCTGTTGGACTCGCGCACCCAGTTGTTGGCGCTCATTTCATCGACGTCGTAGAGCATATTGTCGTAATAGATCGAGCCGGGTTGCACAGCGCGAAAATAGGGGACGCGCGGGTCGTTGGCAAAGGCGTCGCTGCCGAAAAAGCTTTCAGAAAATTCGCGTGAATAGCCGTGATTTTCATGGGAAAGAATTTGCGCGTCGCGGCTCTGCACCTGAATGAGCGCTGCCCGTGTCGAAAATTTTTCGGCAAGTTCGCGCAACGTCTCTGCCCAGGGTTTCTCAGACATGGCCGACGCGTAGAAATCTGCAACCAAACTATCGTGATCGGATTGTCCGAGCATCTTCAGCCGTCCCCGAAAAGAGGTGAACGGAAGAAGCCTAGTCCGAACGGACCATATGGGAAAGGAGTGCTTTTGCCGGACATATTGCTAGATTTGACTTCACTGAGGCAAACCGCCGAGTGGGGAAGATGACAGACGGCGCGGATCAATCGAAGCGGCGTAAAAGGCAGTTTGTCTGGGTGTCGTTCGCTGCCCTTGTTGTCCTTTTGTTTCTCTGGCTGCTTAGTTTTTGTTCAAAGCAGGAAAGTGAACATACGCTGCATCCCTTTGCCGGCGTGCCGACCCTGTCGCTCGGCGATGTCGTTGTGACCGGATTTTCCGGCACCGTCGGGCCGGACAATGCCTCGCTTTTGCCGTCGGGCAAAGCGCCGGTGGATCAGACTTTCATCGATGCGAACGGACATTCTGTGCGGATTTTCGATCCGCGCCATCCAGGTTTTGTCTGGAACGGAAACTATTGGGCGCCGCCGCGCCGTCACGATATTCCTGCGCGCGCCGTCGGTCAGGTGTTCGGCATCGCGATCGATAATCGCGCATTCCCCAATGTCTATCTCGCCGCCACGTCGGTCTATGGTCTCAATATTGTCACGCCCGATGCCGATCAGGATTTTCTGCCAGAGCGCGTGACACATGGAAGCGCGAAGGCGGTGTGGGCGCCAGGGCAAGTGGGGCCGGGCGGCGGTGCGGGCAGTATCTGGAAAGTGGATGGCAAGACCGGGCAGATTTCGCGATTTGCCGACATTGAACTTGATGATCGCCCAACGGGCCCCGCCTCGCTCGGCGCACTCGCTTTTGATGGGGCCCATCGCCAGATTTTTGTCTCTGACCTTTCAACCGGCATGATCCATCGGTTGTCGCTTGGCGGTAAAGATCTCGGCACATTCGATCACGGCGTGACGGGTCGGCCTGTGCTCGGTCTGTCACGTGTGGCGCATGACCGCCGCGCTGTTGCAGATATTACCGATACAAAATTTGATACCGAAGATCCCAAAACATGGGGTTTCACGCCGCCGGAGCGTCGCGTTTGGGGGCTCTCTGTGTATGAGGGGCGGCTCTATTATTCGGTCATGCTTGGGCAAGCCTCGGCAAAGAACGAGCATGGCAAAGAGGCGACGGACACAGGCCAGATCTGGTCGGTTGGTTTGAACAAAAGCGGTGGCTTCACGAGTGACGTGAGGCTCGAAATCACTTTGCCGGGTGGTAGCGCAGAAGCGCCTGTATCATCCATTGTCTTTACCAAAGACGGACAGATGATCCTCGCGCAGCGCGGCGTCATCGGCATGGACTATGGTTACAAGCCGTTGACGGCGGCGAGCGTCGCACATGTCTATCGCTATTGGCCGGAGACACCGAACGACAAGACGACGCCCAGTGACTGGTATCAGGCGCCGGAACGTTTTTCGGTCGGGTTCGAATCTGGCAACCGGACCAGCGCTGGCGGCGTCGCACTTGGTTACGGCTATGACAGTGACGGCAATATCGTGTTTGAAGATTGCGAAGACGCGATCTATCTGACTGGCGACAATTTGCGCGACTTTCGCAAGATGGACGAGGGTTTTGCACCGGACGGGCCATTGATGCTCAATGGATTGCAGATCAGTCCATCAGGGCCCGCTCGCGGTTTTAATGCGCCACCGATCATCAGCTATTTTGTCAATTACGCCGATGCGATGCAAAGCACAGATGAGAGCGGGCGGGTCGGCGACGTCGCTGTCTATCGCCTTGATTGCAAAGTCGCCTCCTGCGTCGCGGGTGCGACGGGTGGCGTGACGGCGACGAGACAGGAAAAAGCGGTAGCGATTTTGCCGCCACCGCCGGGTGGTCCGCCGCCGGGCAATCCGCCATGCATCGGACCTGGGTGCGGACCGGTTGAGCCGCCTTGCGTCGGTATTGATTGCGGCCATACCGATACAGAATGCGTCGGACCCGATTGCGATCATATCGAGGATGAATGTGTAGGTCCTGACTGTCCGCCGGATGACCCTCAGTTATGCATGAAGGTCGAGGGCGAGGCCGTGTGCGATCCGCAAGAGGGTGGCTGGGTCTACAAGCTGTTCACAACAGACTATGCGGGTATCGGCCTTGATACGCTGAGGGCGCAATCGACAACAATGGGCGTGAGCGTCAGCAACGGACCAAATATAACTGTGGTGCCACCGCCCGGCGTTGTGACATTGAGCGGCGCGACACCGGGCCAGTCCGTGACGGTTGATGTCTGCGGCTACAATGCGGCTGCCAAAGCAACCGGCGAGCCATATGACTGTTGTCACCAGACGCTTACCATTCAAGTGCCGAACGGTGCTTGCGAGCCGGTCGAAGACGACGGAGGACCGCTATGAGCGAACCGTCTTCGTTCTTAGGATCGCTGAAAGGGATTATTGTTGCGACGGCTCTTGTCGCAGGCGTCGGTGCGGCGGGCTATTACGTTGCGCCCAAGCTGTTTGACAAAATTCAATGGAGAGGCGGTGGCGAAGATCTGAAAGACCAGCAATTCCGCAAGGAAGCCTATGATACCAATGGTGCGCCACTCACAGGCCCTGTGTCGGTCGGCCAGATCATTCAATATGTTCTCTACTACGCGCGCCCGACGAGCGGCGCGACGGGCCCCGCGACCATCAACGATACGTTGAGTGCAGCGCAGACCTATGTGCCGAATTCCATTGTCGCGCCGGGTTGGTCTGTTTCGACGCCGGAGTATTTGGCGAACCATGAAATCTATTCGACATCGTCCATCGCGCCATCATCTTTTGTGATGCCCATTTCGGCCGTGTCGGGAACAATGGGCGCGCCCGGCGGCGGCGGCGACGGCTATGAACCGGTGCCGGTCGTAACCTCGACGGGTGTGAAGGTTTTTGCCGTTAATCACCACCAACCTGCGAGCAACAGTCCGCCGATCATGTGCTGGTATGGAGCCTCGTTGCAGAAGTGCAGTCCGAGCTACCCAAAAACAGCGAGTACGCTGCCCGAATTGCGCGCGACATCCGATCTTGTCCGCGTCGCCGTCTATGACAAGAAATTATATTATGCGAGCGGGCGCTATCCCAATGTGCCGCTGTCAACGAACAATCAGTCGATTGAATTTGGTGTCGCATGCTGGGACGCCGAACTCGACCTGCCTTGCCCGTTTATACCTCTGCCAGGCGCGCCGACGCTGGCCACGGGAACCAATCCGCTTGCAAATTATCTTGGCATCAACATCGACCCCTATCTGGCGGGCGTGCGGGCAGATCCGCTTAATCCCTCTCATCTTTTGATGTATGCGCTCGGCACGATTTATTGCGTTGATGTGTCGCTTCCCGGCGCACCGTCATGTGCCGGCTGGAACAATGCGACGGTGTCGCCCACTAATACTTCCGGACGCTCGACCGATATGTTTGTCGAGGAAGGTGGCACACGGGTCTTCTTCTCCAATACCGTGCCGAGACTGTTCTGTTTCAATATCGCTGACGGCTCTGTTTGTTCGGGCTGGCCCGCGACGGGCATCAATGGTGGCCTGACGGGGTCCACCAATCTCGGCGCGGGCATCACGGCTTCCGGCACCATGGATGCGATCTGTGTGTCGCAGGGCTTTGCGTGGAATAGTGGTTTCAAGTGCTTTGATATGGCGACGGCAGCGCCTGTGACGCGATGGCCTGTCGCGTTTCTCAACGGGTTTTCGGTTTTCTCGGCCTATCACCTACCCGGCACAGCGCGGATGCTCTTTCCTGACTACATTGGCGACAAATCGCGTTGCTATGACTTTGCGACATCTGCGGGATGCGCGGGCTATGCGCCCTATTGGAACAATGCGGGCGTCAAAAATTACGGTTATGCCGTTGATCCGATCAAACCAGAGAGCTGTATCTATGGCATGGGTCACGGCGGCAAGCTGGTGCGCTTCGATCAGAACGGAGCGGTTGCGCACGCGGCCTGTGTGCCGGAAACGTATAAAGAGACCTATACGCTCGAAGGGCAGTATTGTTTCAAAAAGCCGGATGTTGCGAGTTGGACTTCTGTGCAGATTAACAACAGACCGCCCGAACTCACAAGCGGCACAATTGTACTCAAAGACAGCGCTGGCACAGTGATCCAAACGATCATTGTCAATTCATCGAATGTTTATGCGCTCAGCCTGTCGGCGCTCGGGCTCAACAGCACAGTGACCATGGAGTTCACGCCGACATATTCCGGCGGAACTCTACCCACGACGGATTATCAGATTGAACTGACCTATAGCGCGGATATTGATCCGCAGATTTGTTATCAGGCGACGGTGACGGAATGCGGCGCGGTGTCGAATGATGCAGTGCTGCAAGACGATCTGGGCACCTTTCAAGCGCGCGTCGATCTTGGTGACACCGTTGGCGGTGATTGCGGTGGTACGGAGGAAGACTCCACCTGCCTTGATCTGCGGCCATCAATGTTGGTCGGTCCGGGCGGCAGCGGAATTTTGACCTTGACGCTTGGTGGACCACCCGGGTTCGGGCCGACGCTTGTGACACTTGAAGCGGTGACAGGCGGGATCGGCATTGCGACGCCGGTTCAGACATTCAGCACCGGTCAGACGCAGGGAAGTTGGGCGCTGACCGGCCTTGTGCCGGGCACGGTTGCCAAATTCAAAGTGTCGGGTGTTAGTGTCGGTGGCGGATCGAAACCCGGCGCTGACGAATGTTGCGAAGGAACGGTCGAACTGACAGTGCCGGAAGTGGGTGTTGGGACGAAGTCAGACGAGCCGGACAATCCACCCCCGCCGCCACCACCTCCGCATGATCCTGAATGCGACACGCGATCGACCAAGCTCAAAGGTGGCGTGTGTGAATGCCGCTATGAGGGCATGAGCCAAAAATCTGTGACAGCTTGCGCTTGCCCGATCGGCACGAAACTGGTTGCCGGTGAAGGCTGTGTGAAGCCGCCGCTGGTTTGCGATAAGTGGTCAACGAAGGCGAAGAACGGAGCCTGCGCGTGCCTCTATCCCGACATGAAGCGTCTGTCGCCGACCATGTGTGATTGTGGCAAGAGCGAGATATTGGTCGAAGGCGTGGGCTGCGTTGTGCCCAAGCAAACAGACAAACCATCGGTCACGCGGAAGCCCGACACACCGTCGGCAACCGTACCGCCTGTTCCTGTTTGTGGTCCTGGCAGCGAAATGGTGGATGGCGAATGTATGGCGCAGTGCGTGAGTCCGATGACCCGGGATGGGTCGACAAAAGCTTGCGCCTGTCCCGACGGGACTGAGGCGAAGGACGGAACGTGCAAAAAGAAGAATAACTTCTTCGATGATGTGCTTGGCAACGTGCATTTCGGCGTCGGTGTTGGCGGTGGTAGTAAGCCGCGCAGTTCCGGTGGTGGGGCGCCGATCGACTAGGTTGTAAAGTGGCCGACCGCGCTAAAAGGTCGTGGCGGCCAACAGAATGCGGACGACCGATGCCTGATCACGGGCGGCTAGTTTGGATTTGATGCGCGCGAAATGTGTGCGCACGGTTGGCATGGCCAGATCGTTCTGCACGCAATACTCATCGAGCGAAACGCCGGTAGCGAAGGCTGCCGCCAGATTGGCTTCCCGCGTCGACAGGCCAAATGTGTCGCGCAGTAATCCTTCGTCAAGCTCTTGCTGAAAACGCGCCGGGATGATCCGCATCAGCACAATCGGCGGTGCGGAAGCGTCCTCGCGCGAGGGGCTTAAACGGAAGCACTGAACATGCATCTCCGCTTCCTTGTCACGGAGGCGGAAGGCGGTTCGGCGGTTGCCGACAGGTTCGTCGGATTCCATCGGCGCGAAGAGGATCGCAAAAGCGTCAATCAGCTTTTGGTCGTCGCTGCCACCACCACCTGCATTTCTGATCGACAAGGTTCCGTTTCTGATAAGCAGCGGCGATCCCTCATCCAGAAAGTCGTTTGCCCGCTTATTTGCAAGAATGACGTGGCGGCTTGGCGCGAGGATTAGCATGGGGAACGAGGTTTGATCAAAGAGCGCGAAGAGCCATTCTCGTTCGACATTTTCTTGTGTAACCAAAGCGCCATGTTCGACGCGTCGTCTGAGCATTGACCAAACCCAACCCGGACCTTGTTGTTGTGCCCAGAGCATAATTTCATCGAGGCGCTTTTCCATATGCGGTTCGATGCGCTGCGAGACGCCTGTTTTGTAAGCCTCGGTCAACAAGGCTTGTTCGGCGGTACTCGCCTTTTTGTTTTGAGGCGTGACGCGGCGAAAAAACTGCCCGAAGCTCGCGATAACAGCAGCGGTCTGACCGGTCAGCGCGTGTGACCCGTGCCAGCTCCAGGGGAGCCGGTCCCAGACATGGGTGTTTGCACTTCCGCCGGCTTCCTGAATTTTCAGCGAAATAAGTTTTCCGTCGTCGCAACAGGGATCGCCTAACGATGTGTGTATGAGCGTTGGCGGAAATCCTCGGAGATCGGCGAAGACCGGAGAGGCCAATGGATTGTGCGGGTCGGCGCCTTGTAGATAGTCGAGTGAGAGCTCAACAAGGATTTCAAAGTCGGTTGCGAACTGATGGTGTTTTATGTCGCGCACATAGGAGCCGCTTGAAAATGTGAGATCGGCCCAGGGACATAAGAGCCCGAGCCCCGCAGGCAGGGAGTCTCCGGCGTCGCGCAGGATCGACAATGCTGCGAGAGCAATGGCAGCGCCCGCGCCATCGGCAAATATGACGATCGACCTTGGGTTCAGGCCTTGTGCGATAAGCGATCGGTAGGTCTCTACAACGTCCTGTATTGCGAGCGGGAACGGCTTCTCCGGCGCCAGCGCGTAATCGAACAGAAATGTACGTCCATGTACCTGACGCGCGCATTCCGCTGCGAGTAGGGTATGCATCGGGCCCCGGTTCATCAGAAATGTACTGCCGTAGATGTGAAGGACCGTGGTCGCGTCCGGCCCCGCTGCGTCATGGGTCAGCCATTCCGCCTTTGCGTCTGGAGAGTTCGTAAGCGGAGCACTTACTTCCTGTCGCGACACGCCAACGGGTAGTTCCGGGTCGGAACGGTCAGACGGGTTAAGGCTCGGATTGCTGTTCATTTGGGTTGGCTGATATTCCCCAGTCAAAATAAGGAAAAAGTCGAGCATTTAGCCGAAAGTCTAGCCAATTTTCGGGGTACGTCATCAGAATTGATGATGCTGGTTCCGAGAGCGGGGGGCGAGATGGGATCAGGCGAACACTCCAACCCACGATGGAATACGAAAGGCTATCTGATGAGGTTCATGAATGTGACATTGCTCGCTATGGGACTAACCTTGTCGGCGCAAGGTGCGATGGCTGCAACCAATGCGGTCTACATTCTTGACGGTTCAAATTCCATGTGGGGGCAGATCGACGGCGTCGCAAAGATTGCGACCGCTAAATCCGTTATAAGCGATCTGCTCAAAAACTCACCCCCCGACCTTAACGTTGGACTTGTCGCTTATGGTCATCGCAGTGAGGGCAAATGCGATGACATTGAAATTCTGAAGGCACTGGGCCCTAAGGACGCAGACACTTCAGTCAAGCTGGTGAATGCAATCAAGCCGAAAGGCAAGACGCCAATCGGCGGGTCGTTGAAGGTCGCAGGTGCGATGTTCAGTGAAACCGACGCCAACAACAATATCATTCTGGTCTCGGACGGTGTCGAAACCTGCGACGTTGATCCTTGCGCCATTTCCGCCGATCTCGCCGCCAAGGGAATACACACGAAAGTTCATGTGGTGGGGTTCGACATTGGCGAGACGGAGCGCAAGGAATTGCAATGCATCGCCGATAAGGGCAATGGAAAATACTATGGCGCGAAAAACGCCGACGAGTTGAAGCTCGCTTTCGCGGCTGTCGAATCAGAACTGGTAAAACCTGTCGCTGAAGAACCCGCACCACCGCCGCCGGCAGCGGCGGAACCCAAATGGGAAGAAGTGTATCGCGATGATTTCGACGGTACAGAACTTTCCAAGGATTGGACGGTTAGCAATCCCAATCCTGACGCCTATATTATTGAGGACGGCCAACTTCTCGTGATTGCCAATGTTCCGGCGTTGCTTTCGTCAGCCGAAGCTCAAAACCTGATGTCGCTGAACATTCCTCTGCCGGAAGGCGATTTTGAAGTGGAAGTGACCTATTCGGCCGAATTCAATACCGGCGCAGAAATTGTTTCGATTGCCCTTATGGATGATCCGCAGAACTTCATTGCGGCGTCCGGCTTCGCCCTCAATCAATACCCTGATTGCTCGGATCGCGTCATGGTCAGCAAGAGTTCGGGTGGCACGATTTCTCAATCTGTTGAACGGGCAAGCTGGCTGAATGGTTGTGGCACTGACATTACTCTCTTGATGAAAGACAAAGCGCAGCCGGTCTCGCTCAAACTTATTCGAGAAGGTCGTAGTTTTCGGGCAGGCTATCGTTACGCAGATCTCATGTTGGAAGACAAAACGCCGGGTTACGTTCTGACAAATACGGTGAATACTCTGCGGACACCCAAAACGCTTTACCTTCTCGCCTCCCAGAATACGAAAGTGGAGGGTGAAACGCTTTTCAGGATCGACTCGATTGTCGTGCGCAAGCTGTTGAGCGCCGGAGGCGAATAGAATGGCTGGCGGTCCCGTTCGGTTGATGTGGGGGCTGCTTGCCGGTTTTGCGTGTAGCGCCGTCCTCATGCCTGCCGGACTTTCGGCCGAGCCCATGCCGGGCCACCTCTCTCAGTTGACACGCCAGTTGATGGATTCTTCAGCCGAAGGCCTCAAAGCCGCGCGTGTTGGTGCCGACGCCGCTCACCTCAAATCTTTAGACGGCGGACTTTCGCTGTTGAAGGAAGCAAAGGTTGCGACGTGGACGGGCAAGGCGCTCGATCTTGCAAAGCCATACGGCCGCGTAGCCGGGTTGCTTGGCCTAGATCCGAGTGATGTAAAATCGTTCGCGGCCATTGAGGCGTTGACCCATGTTGTCGGCGAACCGCTCAAGGAGATGATTGAGAATGAGTTAGGGCAGCAATCCACGCCGGAAAAGGTGGACGAGGTTGTGCGGGCAGTCGAATCCCTTAAATCCGGTGATGGCCTCGCCACCGAACATGTTCTTGATTTCGGCGAGGGCGAGAGGCTTGAGGTCGAATGGTCACCTGAAAAGGCGGAGCTTGTCGTGCGGGCGCTCAAGGAAATGAACGGCGCTGACGATTTCGAACTATCGCTTTCGGGTGCGACGGTGATGGAAATGGATCCCACGACGGGGAACCCGTTGCTCGGGGCGGAAGCCGATGCCGATCTTCCGCCGCGCGCGCTGACAGCGCGCGAAATCGAGGACCGCAAAGCGTCGATTCTCGGCACATGGGAAAACGAAGAATACGTCTGGCAAATTTCCGCATCGAGTGAAGTTGCCGGAGAGGTCCGTCGTTCCGCGCAGGCAATACGTAAGGAGATCGACGCGCTGCGCAGCGAAATTACCGAGATGCAGCGCTCGGTTGAGTATATTTGGGAGGATAGCGATAGCGGTGAGGTCATCCGTCAGGAAAAGTTCCGCCGTCTTGAAAGTCCGTGGGTCTACAAAGGCGAGAAGTCGCTGGTTACCGACGTGGATAAAGAAGTTGCAGATAGAGAAAAGCAGATCTCAAAGCTGGAGGCCGAGGCGCGCGGCGAAGACAGGCCGATGGTTGAGAGGCTCGATCCAATTGCCTTTGAAAGGGTGAAGGCGAGTCCCGCGGCCCGCCCATTGCAAATTGCGGTGAGCACTAAAGGTACCGCATGCGACTTTCAATTTCAGGAGGCCTATTTCGACGGCCGTCGCCTCGTTGCACGGCGGACGCATGATGCTATTTGCACACTGAATAAAGGCTTACCGCAAAAGATTATGTCGGACCTCATTGCCAGTTGGGCGCCACCCGAGTGGTTGCTCATGCGAGCTGATTATTCGGCAGACGGCAAGCTCAGTCTTAAGGGTGCGAATTGGGGGCTTCGTGTGAGCTATAATCCGGATGAAATGCAGATCTTAAAAATCTTTGATCCTTATGCAAGTGAGCAAATTGCCTTTGTTGATGGCGGCGGCAAATCTTTTGTCGCATTGGGTGCGGCAGAAACGATGTGGCCCTGAGCACGGCGAGCGTCACAGTCAGTTTCAAGGAAGGGCTTCGGGCTTCTTCAACAGATAGGCGACGGGGTAATCGAACTCGTTGGCGATCCAGCTTTGGAACTTGTCCGCCCGCATTTTTAGATATCCACCTTGTGCCGGGCAGAAGAAAATGACGTCCGTGAGATTGCCGGAATAGTCACGTAGTATCGACTGAACGACAACCGCATGCCCGCCGCCGGTGACCGGATGGCGGATGCCAAGCCTTATGCGGAAACCGTTTTGGAGTGCTGCGTAGAGGCTGCTGACGGTGATGGCACCGGTCTGTCGCGGGTTGATGGCCGTTACCTGATAGCCGCGCGATTGTAAGACTGGGGCGACATCATCGAAATGATAGCCTTTGGTGCGGCCATGCATAGCGCGCGTGAAATCTTCATAGGCCACACTGTATGCGCGGCCTGCTCGACCGACCGGTTGTTGTTTGGTGACGGCAAGAAGAAATTCCTTATGTGCGACTTCTGGCGACACGCCGATCGACTTGAGACGTCGGTTGATGTTCTGCTGCATGATCGCCCAATGCATCATACTTTCAGATAGTTCGATGCCTTCTTCCTGCATTAGAAGATACATGGCGGAAACCGCTTCGCAGCCATGCTCGCCCCTTATCTGGCAAAGTTTGGTGTCGAGCTTGCCGAACGCCTTTGCGTCTTTACCGTACCAGCCGATAACACCGGTGTTCGACTGGACCGCGGTCGATGCGCCCGTGCCGGTTCCCACAACAGCAGCTTTGGGGGTCTTTGGGATTTGATCAGGGAAGCGCGGCTTGAGTGCAATTTTTTCAGTGATTTCGGAGTCAGCCGGATCAAGGAGTGAGAGGCGGGTTTGTTTCCGCTGGGCGGGTGAGAGGGGCGTCAATATTTCGGTGATGGCATCGTCGGCAGCCTCGGGGACAGAGCCGAGCACACCGTCTGAGCGTCTGAAATAGGTGTGGGACGCCTCGCCGACCGCCTCTGTCATCGGATATTTGCGAGCCATGCGCTCCGCTGTGTTGCTTTCAAGCGCGGTTGCCCAGCTTTTCTTTCTGGTGTTCTCGCTTGCGGCAGATTTCCAGATCGCGTTGTCAGCGTTGCGGCGACCGAGGTCGACGACACCTTCAAAGCTGTCGGCAATACTGGCCGCAACGGAAACGGTCGATATCCACCAGGGCAATGAAAATTGCGGCACCTTGTTGCCGTAAATGTCGGTCTCGAAGAAGGCGACAGCGACATCGTCGGCACCTGTTGCCATAGCGAAGCCTTCGTAGAGGCCGAACATTAGTCCTTGTGCGTAATCTTTTAAGCTTGCTTGCAATGTTTCGGTACTGACACGTACGATCACCCGCTCGATGCACTCACTTTCCAGCGTATGCACCCATTTGATGTCTTTGCTCTGCATGGCGGTAAGCGCATTTATGTCCATATCGCCGAGCGCACCAAGCGCATTGCGTTGAATGGCGTCGCCGATCTCTTCAGAGGTTGCTTGGCGACCCTTGAGGTCGGGTGCTTGGAGGGTGGCCCGATAGGCGGAGGCCGATCGCGGGCCGCAAGACAGCAACCATTTTTCGCGATCAAGACCGCTTGTTGTTATGTCGCGATGATGGGCGACATTGATTTCGTCAAGCTTGGCCGTGCCGTAATTCAGCAGTTGCACACCATGCGGCCGACCAAGATAGGCTTCGGCGATGGCGAGCTTATGGAGATCTGTCAGGTCAGGTGAATTGCGTAGGATTTGATAGTTGGAGAGCATGCGCAATCGTGTTGTCACTTCAGCTTTCGAGCTTGGTGACGCGCTGGAACTCAGAATCCCGCCATATGTTGGGGCGATGTTGTCGATCTCATCGTCATATTGTTGAAGAGCACGCTGGACCCAAGTGACATAAACCGGAAAGCTTTGGTAAGCGTCGCCGTAGCGGAATTCGACGTCCTCCCCGTTTGCGGGAAGGGCTGCGAGGCGCGGACCGGGTTCAATTTCGCCGACGCCAAGGGCGGAGGACATCCAGCCGACAATGCGGCGGGGGCTGGCGGAATAAGGCGCAAAGTCACGCTCGGGTCCGTCACCACCGATGGTGACCACGCCCGCGTGACCATAGACGACGCGGTGGTCCTTGGTGACCCGCTGACGGGTTAGAGTGAGTTTGCCCGTTTTGCCGCCGCCGCTGACATCCACGGCGAGACTGGAACCGACTTTACGCGCGGTTGTTGATGAAGTTACGACATTGACGATGAGCGGCGTACCCTGAACGATGGCGTCAATATCTTTCAATCCCGGATCGTGTTGTTGGTTGGCGAGTGTCACGAACAACAATGTCGGGGCAGATGTTTGGCTTTCCAATATGATGTCGTGACCTATTTCGTAGACTTTCGGCGGACCGTCACCGTCGAGTGCGGTAGTCTTGTCGTCTTCGTTCCAGCGCACACGTCCGCGGAAAAATTTTAGAGATAGGCGCGGTTCAGCTGCTGTGCCGATTTCGTCGGCATCTATTTTCCAAACAAGTGTGCCTGCAATTTTTTCGCGCGCCCATTGCGGTATTTCTGGATTGATCTCGCTTGCCTTGGGCCGATATTCAAATGTCATACGTGGTTTGCGCAAGCGTGCGGCATCCTCGGCCGGAAATGGGTCGAATTTTCCGTCCCAAACGCGGCCGCGCGTGAACATCTGTAGGTCATATGGGTCTTTGCCGTCGGGATTTTTGCTGACGATCACCATCGCCTCTTCCGGCGCTTTCAGCGGTCGCCAAATGCCGAGCGCTTGCTGAAGCTTGATTTCATAGCTCGCTTTTTCTTCAATTTGTGTGTCGTCGTCAGCGTCTTGATTATTGCTTGCGACCGCGTCCGCGATTTTATCGTCCTCGACGGTTTTGTTCGCGTTGTCGATTACTTTTTGGAGGCGGGCTATCAGACCCGCCAGATAATCAGCGGCATCGCGGTGGCCTTCGGCTTCTTTGACATGAACCGGAATTTCGCGCCGGCGCTCCGCAGCGCGATTTGAATCGTCCACGGCCTGCTTCGTCCAGAAACTTATCTGGCGTTGATAGTCGTCGCGTTCGGCTTGGGTGAGGCCCGGCGACTGCATGGACTGACTGGCGGCATTGGCACGCTCGAAGTTTCGTTGTGCGTCGCTCTCTGAATTTGCGGTGAGCTCACGCCAGCTGTCGGCCCGTCGTTCAGATTGTGCAGCTGAACTGACGCGACTGTCGCGTTCAAATCCCAGCGTTGATTTGAGTTCTTCGGCCTCGCTCGCGGCTGCCGGATTTTGTGCGGCGGCCGCTTCGATGCGCGACACTTGCCTCGCCTCATTTTCGTAGCGATCTGAAGCGCGAGCGGGTCGGGCCTCGTTCGCCGGGGTGTCACTCGGCACTGGCGGCACTTCGGGCAAGGTGGGTGCGCTGAAGGTTGGCAATGGTAGGAGTTCGGGCGGTCCCACCATCGGTTCTGCCAACGCAGGCGAGGCGAGCAGAAACGCAAACAGGCCGAAGAGCCTGAGGGCCGTTGTCGGCATAGGGGTGAATGTCGAGGGGTAAGGCCATCTTGCTTTCATGGCAATACGCTAGACCGTGTCGGTGCGGGTCGGCCTCGTCACTATTGATGACAGGCATCAGGGTCGCAATAGACGAGCGGTAACCCCGTCTGGGCGGTCAGGCGACGCCAGCACGCAGGAAGTCATGGACATGCACGACGCCAACGGGAATCGCCTCGTCCACGACGAAGAGGCTGGTGATTTTCTTCTCATTGAGAAAATTCAGAGCCTCGGAGACCAGCATTGTCGAGGTAACCGTCTTCGGCGTGCGGTTCATAATGTCGTCGACCGTCTTATGCAGCAGGTCCGTGCCCATGTGGCGACGCAAGTCGCCGTCGGTGATGAGGCCGGCTAGCTTGCCATCATTGTCGGTGATGCCGAGGCAGCCGAGGCTTTTGCGTGACATCTCGATGAGTGCCTGTGTCATGGGCGTGCCGGTTGCGACCAATGGCATCTCCGCGCCCTTGTGCATTATGTCGCTGACATGGCGCAGTGCTGCACCAAGCTTGCCGCCGGGATGGAATATTTTGAAATCGCTTGCTGTGAATCCACGCCGTTCGATCAGGGCAACGGCAATGGCATCACCTAGGGCGATCTGCATGGTGGTTGACGTGGTCGGTGCTGCCACAGCGTCACAGGCCTCCTCAACCTTGGGGAGCAGAAGCGGAATGGTCGCAGCTTGCCCCAGCGCACTTTCGATGCGCGAAGTCATGGACAGAAGAGGGATCGAGAACCGCTTAGCATAATCGATGATGGACTGGAGTTCGGGCGCTTCGCCGGACCATGAGAGGGCGAGGATCACATCATCCTTGGTGATCATGCCGAGGTCGCCGTGCGCGGCTTCGCCGGGATGGACGAATTGAGCAGGTGTGCCGGTGGACGCCATCGTTGCCGCGATCTTGCGGGCCACATGGCCGCTCTTGCCCATGCCGGTGACAATGATCCGGCCTTTGGCGGCGTATATAAGGTCGATCGCGTCAGCAAAAGGGGTCGCAAGGGAGTTAGCCAATGCTTTCAGGCCCTCGATTTCGAGAGCAAGGGTGCGGGCGGCAGAGGCAAGGGCGGCTTCGGCCCCGAGTTGGTTAGTCACGCAGGTCTCTCCCCTTTGGTAGGCGGTCCTACCCTGAGCTTGAATGCAGTGAGAATGTCTCTAGTGCTGGGTGGTGCGGATGGCAAGCAGAACGGGTGATTGGTTGGTTGCAGCGCCCGTCTGCGCAAGTCAGATTTGGCTTTTGGTTCTTAAAAGCGTATTGGAATTCAAGGCTTAGGCGCCAATAATGTTGCCGGAGCTCGCTGACGGGGGATCATTTTGCCCGGTTCGGCCTTTAATCGAGCGTTTGGGGGTATTTTTGGTTTTCGGGAAACTCTTCAGCCGCCTCAGGCCTAAGCCAGAGACCGAGGCCTGCCTCCCTGAAGACATGCGTCTTTACGCTGTTGGCGACGTGCATGGTCGTGATGATCTGCTGGGTCAGCTTATGGAAAATATTGAAGCTGACGGACGCGAACATCCGACAAAGCGCAAAATTCTAGTCTTCCTTGGCGATTATGTTGACCGTGGGTTGCAATCCAAACAGGTGATCGACCGGTTGACGGGCCAGCGACCGGATGGTTTTGAAACTGTTTATCTCAAGGGCAATCACGAGTTGGCCATGATGCAATTTCTGGGGGATGCCCAGTTTGGCCGGACCTGGAAATACTACGGCGGGTTGGAAACATTGCACTCCTATGGGATCAACGAACTGACCCTATCGGATGATCCCCGTGATTTTGAGCGTGCTCGCGAACGCTTGGTGGAAGTGCTGCCGTCGGCTCATCGTCATTTTCTTGAAACATTATCGTTGTCAGCTGAATTCGGGGATTATTTCTTTGTGCACGCTGGTGTGCGTCCGGGGCTCTCTTTGGCGAGGCAGATTGAGGATGATCTCTTGTGGATCCGCGAGGACTTCCTTTCGTCGCGGGCTTCGTTTGGCAAAATCGTCGTTCATGGACACACGCCGACAGAGGGAGCTGTCTTTCGTTCAAACCGTATCGGGATCGATACGGGTGCCTATATGACGGGGGTTCTGACCTGTCTCGTGCTTGATGGTGTGTCGCGTGAGGTTCTGCAGACGGGCGAGCACGCGACATTGCGTGAACCGGCTGATGTTAATCATTAAATTGGAGAATTTTGACGGCGGGCCCGTTCAATATCGTGAGCGTTGCCTATTGATGTTAGATTGGCAAAGTTGGTACGGGATTGCTGAGGATGTATAAGTTGTACTCATCAGTATAAACACCATTCCTATGGTATCTGTTCTAGGTTGGTATGAGGGGGCGGTTTTGCTTTTTCTTTTTATTGTGAGAGTTCAGAATTTGACCATGCAGTTTCAGCGCGCGGCCCTTACGGTGTTTGCCGGATTTTTGGTGATGAGCATTGCGGCCTGCGCGGCAAGTGCGCCACCGGCGGCAGTTCAGACACCGGCAGTGACGGCTGTTCAGGGTGAAGGAAGCGCCGCCTCAACGTCGGCTGCCGATTACCGTCTTGGTTCGGGCGACAAATTGCGCGTCATTGTGTATGGCGAGCAGGATCTATCGGGTGAGTTTGATGTGACGGGCTCAGGCAAAGTGTCCTTGCCGCTTATCGGGCAGGTGCAGGCGGCCGGGCTGTCGCTTGATGAATTTGAAAGCGCGATCGCCTCAAAGCTTAAAGAGGGCTATCTGACGAGCCCCAAGGTGAGTGTCGAGGTTCTCAACTACCGACCATTTTACATTATCGGTGAAGTCGATAAACCCGGAGAATATCCTTATACCAGCGGCATGAACGTGCTTAACGCGGTCGCGGTGGCGGGCGGATTTACCTACCGTGCCAATCAGACTCAGGTTTACATCACGCGCGGCGGTAGCGAGGAATCGGCTTATTCAGCGAGTCAATCCGTGCATGTACTGCCGGGCGATATTGTCCGCGTGCCAGAGCGTTTCTTCTAAACTCCGTTAAACTCCGTATGAGTCATAAAAATTGTAGTGTTATGCGCATCTGGCAATAGATGTAGTGGAACTGCATATATAAGTTGCAGTTCGAGAGTGTGACAATCGAGCAACGCCACAAGGTAGATGACTTTCAGTTCGGGTTATCGGCCTCTCAGCGTTCGACTTTTTTTGGGATCAGTAGTAGGTTTTTGTTAATTGTCTGTGTGCCCGTAGAGTGTCTGTCGTCGCATTTGTTGCGTAGGCGGCTGGGGCATTACCTTATTGCCGGGGAATTCCAATGCTGAAGAACACACTTCTCGCCGCTGTCTGTGTCGCAGGACTCTCGGTTGTTGCGCCAATCACGATGGCATATGCAGCTGTTGACGCGACTGAATTGTCCGCTGATGAACAAGCCGCGCTCGATGCGCAAGTCGCTGTGGTCGAAGGTTTCCTTGCGACCTACGAGAATGATCCCGCCGGTTTGGAAGCGGCCATTAAAGATTACGTATTGACGTCGACCAATCCTGTTTTGAACGCGAAGGCCGTGTTGGTGGTTTTTGATAATTCTCAAAACCCCAAAGTTACAGCAACATTGAAGGCGGCAGCCGGGCGTGGTGTGGGCGCCGCTATTGTCGCGCTGGGTATTACCAACCCTGAGGATGCGGCGACAATTACTGCGCTCGTTTCCGGTTCCGACGATCAGGCAATGAAAGACTCCGCGCAAGAGGGTGCGAATTCAGAGACTGCCTCGATTAACAATCAGCGCAGGCAAAATCGTGCGAACGCTGGAAATGATACGACAGGCGATTCCACGCCCGAAAAGGATCTGAGCCCGACTGTCATTTAATAAGAAGACAGCAGGCGGGAATATTGCGACCGAGTTTTGCGATTTACATCACCATAGTTGTTGATCGCCTATTACATTGAATTAAGGGTGCCCAATGTCTTCAATTACACTCAAGTTTACGCTCGCGGCGGTGCTGGTTGCGCTGGGTGCGGGTAGCGTGGCTGCCGATGAATCAGGCGGTTCTGATCAGCGCGGTGATAGCGTTCGCTATCGTACGCGTCCTGCCTATGACGCCGTTGGCGTTCATGCAGGGGCATTTACCGTGTTTCCGCAAGCGAGTGTCACCGGAAGTTATGACGACAATATCTATGCGACCAACGTGAATGAGACCGACGATTTCATTACCGAGTTGGCGACTTCTGTGTCGGTCGAGTCGGGTTGGAGCCGCCATGCTCTGAATTTCGTTGGCGGTGTTTCTCAGTATATTTATGCCGACAACACCGATGAAAACCGCTTTGATTGGAACGTCGGTGCCGATGGTCGGATTGATGTCACCCGCGACACGCAAATTCGCGGTGCGCTGGCTTATCGCCAGCTGCATGAAGACCGTGGCGATCCAAGCGCGCCTGCCGCTGCGTCTGAGCCGACCAAGTATACGCTTTTGACGAGCTCGGCCAGCATTGACCACAAGTTCAATCGTTTGACCGCCCGTGTCAGCGGTGGTTACAGCGAATATGACTATAAGGATGTGCTTTCGACACTTGGTGCTGTGATCGATCAGGATAATCGTGACCGTGCTCAGTACGAAGAAGCATTGCGGATCGGTTATGACGTTTCGCCGGATACCAATGTTTATGTCCAGGGTACGCTGAACCAGCGCGATTATGATCTCACTGTTCCCGCGGTCGCGGTTAATCGCGACTCCGATGGTTACGCGGTGGTTGCGGGTTCAGATTTCCGTATTTCCAATCTGATGCAGGGTGGCGTCTTTGTCGGCTATCAGAGACAATCCTATGACGATCCGACGCTGACGGAATCCAGTGGTGTGGCATACGGCGCAAATGTCGAATGGTATGTGACGCCGCTGACGACGATTACCTTTGATGCAGCATCGACGATTGAAGAAACGACGACGGTTGGTGCATCGGGCTACAATGCTCAGACAGCCGGTGTGCGCGTTGATCACGAATTGTTGCGAAACGTTCTGCTCAATGGTCGCATTTCCTACGAGAAAGACGACTACGATGGTATCGCGCGGTCTGATGACAAGGTGCGCGCAGGTCTGGGGCTCGACTATTTGCTTAACCGCAATTTCACGGTCGGTGTAGGCTATGACTACGTGGATAACAGTTCTGATGTGGCGGGTAATGAGTATAAGCGCAACATCGTTGGCTTGACGCTTACGGGTAAGCTTTAAGCGGTATGCCATCAGATGCCGGTGGTTTGACATATTGCTGCTCCTAAGAGGAGCGCCGAGGAGGGCAGGATCGGTTTCGTATCCTGCCCTTATTGGTTTCTGAAGAGTTTTTGGGCAGCATGCTGCTGAATTATTGTTGCGAATTGGGATGTCGATATGAATGCGCCGGTCAGAAGTGGAACGCCCAAGGCCAATAGCGGTCCTTATGGCGATGTAATCCAATCAGATGACGCTGCTCTCCTCGATGTCGATATATTTGCGATCCTGCGCACATTGCGTAAGCGCTTGGGTGTCATTGTCGGTATAACGCTGGGCCTGACGGGTTTGGCGCTGGTTGCCGTGTTTCAGATGACCCCGCTCTACACGGCCGAGACGCTCATCCTGCTGGATCAGCAAAAAACCCAGGTTGTTGATGTTGAATCCGTCATGTCGGGTCTCGGCGGCGATTCCGCGACGGTAGACAGTCAGGTGGAAATATTGAGATCGCGATCGATCGCTCGACGCGTGGTCGAAGAACTCAAGTTGACTGAAGATCCGGAATTCAACGTCGATCTGAAGCCGGTTTCAATTTTGAGTTGGGTTAGTCCGCGCGCGTGGATCAACTATTTGCTGAGCAATGCAACGACCGCCGAGACGGATCCGGCGGTACTGCAGGAAGCAACAATTAACCGGGTGGTCGATGTTCTTGTGGCCCGGACCGACGTATCGCGCAAAGGCTTGACTTATGTGATGTCGCTGAAATTTACCTCAGAGAACTCGAGTAAATCGGCCAAAATTTCGAACGCCCTTGCTGATATTTATGTCGTCGATCAGCTCGAAGCAAAGTTCGACGCCACGAAAAAAGCAAATGAGTGGCTCTCGGCACGGCTTGCAACATTGCGTACGCAAGTGCAGGACTCCGAACGTGCGGCCGAAATCTATCGCACCGAGAATGGGCTGCAAGACACCGGTGGTACAACGCTCAATGAGCAACAGCTTTCCGAGCTCAATGCGCAGCTGATTTTGGCGCGAACAAATCTTGCCGAAAAGCAGGCAAAATATACCCGCGCAAAACAAATTCTAGGGAGCGGGGGCAGTATTGAATCCGTCGCAGACGTGCTGCAGTCCCAAACGATTTCTGCATTGCGAGGACAGGAAGCGGAACTCGCGCGGCAGCAAGCTGACTTGTCATCAAAGTACGGACCCCGTCACCCTTCGATCCTGAACATTGACGCGCAGCGCAAAGATATCCAAAGGCAAATTGGGCGTGAAGTGCAGCGTATTGTCGGAAGCATACAAAACGAAGCGTCGATCGCACAATCGCGTGTCGATTCACTTCAAAGCAGCCTGAACGAACTTAAGGGCACCGCGAATATGAACAATCAGGCGTTCGTGCAGATGCGTGAGTTGCAGCGCGAAGCCGAGGCAAATAAGACGGTTTATGAATCGTTTCTCAATCGCTTTAAAGAAACGTCCCAGCAGGGCGGGCTACAAACGCCAGATTCCCGTGTGATCTCAGAAGCAACGCTTCCGCTATACCCATCTTTCCCACGCAAAGGTTTGGTCGGTGCGGTCGCGCTCGTTCTTTCAGCGATGTTTGGGATCGGCTTGGCGTTGCTGCTTGAGCGTCTCGACAATAGTTTGCGAACATCTCAAGAAGTGGAGGAGTTCTTGGGATTGGCGCACTTGGTTTCTTTACCTCTTGTGCCTAGTGAAAAAGGACCAAACGGCAAGAAAATGCTCCCGCAGGAATACCTCATCAACAAACCGCTGTCGGCCTATGCGGAATCGTTGCGCAGCCTTCGTAGTGCACTTGCCCTGTCGAACGTTGATTCACCGCCGAAGCTCCTGCTTTTTACCTCAGCTCTGCCTAACGAGGGTAAAACCACCACGTCGGTTGCCTTTGCCCGGGCGGCGGCTGAATCCGGTTTGCGTGTCATTCTTGTGGATTGCGACCTGAGGCATCCCTCCGTGCACAAAGCGCTTGGCGGCGCGACTCCCAAAGCGGGGTTGGTCGAGTTGCTCGCCGGCAAAGTCGGAATGGAGGACGTACTAATCACTGATGGCATGTCGCCGCTGAGCTACATTCCCGTAGCCTCCGGCTCAGCCAATCCGCCCGACGTATTGTCCTCCATGCAAATGCGGCGGATCCTCGATGATCTGCGCGAAAAGTATGACCTGGTCATCCTCGATTCCGCGCCGGTGTTGCCCGTTTCGGATTCTCGAGTGCTTTCAAAACTTGTCGATAAGACGGTGTTTGTTGTGCGTTGGGCGGAGACGCCAAAAGAAGCCGCAGCGGGTGGTGTTCGGGAATTGAGGAACTACAGCGCCGATATCGCCGGTGTCGTATTGAGCGCTGTAGATACGACCAAGCAGGCGAAATACGGGTATGGCGATGGTGGATATTATTATCGTCGATATAGCCGTTACTATGTCAACTGAACGAAGCTCGTCGCCTCCAAAATTGGTAGTCGTTGCTGCCTTCGGGTTTGGTCTGTTGCTGTTTGCTTTGGCGGCGCAGCGTGTCGGTGCTTATTACTACATTGCCCATGTTCCATCAGAGGTAGACCGGGCGTTGGCGTCCGGGCGTCCGCTGTCGAAAACAGTGCTCGAGGATGCTCGCCAGAACTACCTGGCTGCCCTTGAGATTTTGCCATCCAGTGCCGGTTTGCAGCAAAACTACGGACGCTTAGAGTTGCGGAGGGCCGCTTTGGCCGGCGCTGATCGCGACATTTATCAGGAAGCGATGACATCGGCTGCGGCGCATTTTGAAGCGGCGATTGTGGCGGCGCCTTCGCAGGCGTTCTCTTGGAGTCTTGAGAGTTATGCCCTCTTGGAGACGTCAGCGCCCGCAAATGACATCTGCGGGTCCTTGAGGATGTCGTATTTCTTGGGCCCTCATGAAGCCTCGAGCATACTTTTGCGAGCGCAGGTTGCGAGCCAGTCGTGGGAAGGGCTGGATGGAAAAGTTCAAGGATTTATTCGCCGGGATTTCAAAGCGATTTGGCAAAACATCGGTTTGCGCAGGAGGATCGTCCAAATTTATTTGGACGCCCCACTGTCGGTGCGCGTTGTTATTCGAGATGCCATTATCGAAAATGAGGCAGACGAAAGGTTGCTCAATAGTATGTTGCTTAGGGCGTTTTCATAGACTCGTTGAGGGCAACATTTGACGAAGTTGCCCCCCATGACTGGCCTGCTGCAACCCCCATGATACATGCATAGAGAAAGGCGATGGCTGGTATCTGGAGGCTAAAATCGACCAGTGAATGCAATGCTACCAGCAAAGTCGCACAAAGGCCGAGAGCAGGTAGGAGTTTATTGCGTCGGCGGCGCGAAGTGCCTCTGGCCGCGATCGCGGCAATGAGGAGGATCGAACAATTGAGCATGACTGCCGCAGGTACCCCAAGCTCAAGCGCATTCTCCAGGTATGTATTGTGCGCTTTGTCCCAACGTTGCATCGGCGCGTCGATACGACCCTCCTTGAAAGCCGGTATGACATCGGCGTAAGTGCCAAACCCTGTACCGTTGAACGGTGCGGATTCAATGGCTTCGATGGCGAGTGAATACATATAGTTGCGAAAGGCAAAGCTGGTGTCGACGTCAGCGGTTTCCATGCGTTTGGAAAAATAGTTCCCACTGATTGCAACCAGGACGCTCGACAAAACGAGCAAAGTAGATACGCCAATGACCAGCGGACGGACCTTTAGCCTTTGCTGGCCGAAAAAAATAAAAATAAGGGCGCCCACACCGACAGCTGAAGAGAGAATGCCGGCACGTGATGCCGACAGAAAAAGCGAAATGGCGATCGATAGAACGGCCAAAGTTTTGAAAGCAGATTTCGCAACTAGCTCTTCGACAATTATCACCAGCTTGGCGCGAAACGGATGTTTGAGCGCAAAATGGGGGCGCATGTGATCGAGCAATGAGGCAGTGGCACACAAGAGGGACAGGCCTGCGAAAGTTGCGTAGGAGTTGCGGTTCACGAATGTACTGGTCAAAGAATCCAGATAGACAGTCTTGGGGTAGATCAGCACCCATTCATTGCCGGTCATGTAGATGGCGATCCCGTAGATCGCATAGGCGGAGCCGGCATAGGCAATGGCGCGGATCAATTGCCATGACTTAGACGACGAACGCGTCGTCTGGAATGCGAGCCAGAAAGCGCCGCCGTACAGAAGCAAGTTTGTGAGCCCTGCGATCGTCGCGTCCGGATTGACGGTGATGCGCCCCGGAAGCTGAAGGCTCAGGTGAGCACTCGCGCTTTGCCACACCGGGTCTGCAAAGCCTTGCGGAATCCAGGGAGTCCACTGAACAAATACCCATGCACAAACGCCCAGATAGATCAGAACAGGCCATTTTAGAGAACGCGTTTCAGCATGCAGCTCCAACCTGCCATAAGCCAACAAACCCGCCCAGGTCGCCAAGCCTACCCCAATCATGAAAGCGAAAATTGAAACAGAGATCGGCGTGTTGCTGCCAAGCGGCAGAGGAGCGAAAGCAACTATGAGGATGAGTGTAAGAAAAACGATCCCTTCACCACGCTTTGGAGCGGCGGGGTCAGCATCGCGGGTGGGGTGTCGTGCGCGTTCTTCCAAAGCTCTATACCTCTAAGCGATATTGTCGGCAGTTGTATTGCTGCATATTGATTGCGTTCTGTACTCAGGGTTCGTCGTCAGGATTAGGTCCTTTCCGGACGATTTCTTCGAGATCGCCGAAATCGAAACTGACAAAAATCTTTCGATTTGGCGTTAACTAAGGAAAGCGAATTCCCAAACTTCGACAGGATCAAATACAAGGCGCATGGTATGCAGTCTAAAAGCAACAAGTCCTGATGAACTGGCGCGGTTGGCGCTAATTTTTACCGTCAAGTAGCGAAAATATTGTCTACTATACCTTTTGTGGTGTTGATGCCAAAAACTGTCCAATCAGGGCTGAATGTGGGGAGAAATGAGTTTGGTGAAGACGGTTTATATTGGGATGAGTGCTGATCTTATTCATCCCGGGCATTTGAACATTATCAAGCATGCAAGCAAGTTGGGTTCGGTGACCGTCGGCGTTCTAACGGACAAGGCGATTGCGAGCTACAAGCGCCTACCGTACATGCCGTTCGATCAGCGGTTGGTTGTAGTGGATAATCTTAAGGGGGTCGACAATGTTGTCCCTCAGGAAACGCTGGACTACGTGCCGAACCTTGAGCGGTTGAAGCCTGACTATGTTGTTCATGGTGATGACTGGCGTGAAGGTCCTCAGAAAGATACTCGTCAACGTGTGATTGACACGCTGGCAAAGTGGGGTGGCGAACTGGTCGAAATCCCGTATACGCCCGATATTTCATCAACTCAGTTGAACGCCAGCGTAAAGCAGATCGGAACGACACCGGGGATGCGGCTTGGTTTGCTAAGGCGTTTGATCGATTCAAAGCCGATCGTGCGCGTTATCGAAGCTCATAACGGCCTTACCGGTTTGATCGCCGACAGCGTCAAGGAGAAGCGCGCTGACGGAACGACGGCAGAGTTTGATGCCATGTGGCTATCAAGTCTGACCGACTCCACCGCGAAGGGTAAGCCCGACATTGAAGCCGTCGATGTCACGTCGCGTATGCAGACGCTGACAGATATCGTCGAGGTGACGAGCAAACCAATCATCTATGATGCGGATACAGGCGGTCGCACAGAGCATTTTGCTTTCACCGTGAGGACGTTGGAGCGGTTTGGTGTCTCGGCAGCCATTATCGAGGATAAGGTTGGCCTGAAGAAAAATTCTCTTTTCGGCAATGATGTCACTCAGACCCAAGCGACAATTGAAGAATTTTGCGCGAAAATTGAAATGGGACGTCGTGCGCGTGTCACCACAGATTTCATGGTTATCGCTCGTATTGAAAGCCTCATTCTAGAGAAAGGGCAGGATGACGCGATGAAGCGCGCTGCTGCCTATATCGAGGCGGGCGCAGACGGCATCATGATTCATAGTCGCCTCAAGAAGGTCGACGAGATCGCTGAATTTTGCCAGAGGTACAAGAAGCTTCCCAATCGGGTTCCTCTTGTTGTTGTGCCGTCCAGCTTTAATGCGACGTTTGATTCCGAACTGGAGGCGATGGGTGTTTCTGTCGTCATCTACGCAAACCAGATGCTGCGTAGTGCCTATCCGGCGATGATGCGTACAGCGCAGTCGATTTTGAAGAACGGGCGATCGCTGGAGATTGACGACCAACTTTTGTCGATCAATGAAATTCTCAAACTCATTCCTGACGGAAACTGGTAAGCATGATTGCTCCCGATCTATTTTTCAAATGTCTGCAATCAGCGGGCGTCTCGTTTTTTGCAGGCGTTCCCGACTCCTTGCTTAAGGAGTTTTGCGCCTATGTAGATGCTGTATTGCCTCCTGAGTTGCACATTATCACTGCAAATGAAGGGTCAGCTGTTGCAGTGGCGGCTGGATATCATTTGGCGACGGACTCTGTGCCTTTGGTCTATATGCAGAATTCCGGCCTTGGCAATTCAGTCAACCCACTGCTCTCTCTTGCTGATGCCGACGTTTACGGATTGCCGATTGTCCTTCTCGTTGGTTGGCGCGGTGAACCTGGCGTGAAAGACGAGCCACAACACGTCAAGCAAGGTCGTGTTACACCGGCGATGCTGGACGCAATGGAGATTCCCTATTGGGTGCTTGACGCCGATGAAGATGCAGCCATGAAATCAGCGACAAAAGCAGTCGGGGAGGCGGTTTTACGAAACGCACCTGTTGTGCTGCTGGCACGAGAGGGCATTTTCTCTAACTCAGACAAGCGTCGCCCGAATGCCCATGGACAGCGTTACAAGTTATCACGAGAGCGGGCTCTCGAATGTGTTGTCGAGGCATTGCCTTCGTCTGCGACGCTCGTCTCGACGACCGGCAAAATCTCGCGCGAACTGTACGAGTTACGGCGCAAAATGGGGCAGAGCGGAGCCTCGGATTTTCTTACCGTGGGTTCCATGGGACATGCGTCGCAGATTGCACTTGGCATTTCAATTGCTGCGCCTGAGCAGCTTGTTGTTTGCATAGACGGTGACGGTGCTGTGATCATGCATATGGGTGGATTGGCAAGTGTGGGCACCGTGGCGCCGAAACGCTTTCTGCATATTGTGCTTAACAACGGGGCACATGAATCCGTGGGTGGACAACCTACATCAGCCTTCGACATTGATCTAAGCGCGATTGCGAAAGCTACGGCCTATCGCGAAGTCATGCCAATGATCTCAGAAGAATCCGAGATCGCCGGCGCTATCGCAAAGATGCTGAGCACAGAGGGGCCGGTGTTTCAGGAGTTGCGCGTGTCGACGGGTTCTCGTGGAGATCTCGGCCGCCCCGTCGAGACGCCAAAAGAAAATAAGAAGCTTTTTGCTGACCGGCTAAGGCGGATGTGAACATGTGGGGCAATGCGAAAGATGTGAGCCCGGCGAAGCCTCCGGCAAGCTGGCAGTTCCACAACCCCGTCGAAATTTTTTTTGGCGAGGGCGTTCGAGCTCAGCTTGAAGATCACATTCCTCAAGGCGTCGGCCTGGCTTTGGTTTCAAGTGAGAGAGGGCGTCGTCGTATTGAGGCGGATGTCAGTTTTGCTTACTTGTATGATAACAAGGACGTGATCTGGATTGATGAAGTCGAGGAAAATCCAGATGTTGATGATGTTCAGACACAAGTCGACAGGTTACGACTAGCAAAAGTTCAGGCGATTGTCGCGATAGGCGGCGGAAGTGTGATGGATACGGCGAAGGCAATTTCCGTGGCTCTGGGATTGGCGCCATCATTGAGCTTACGTGACCTTTTGAGCGATCCCTCGTTGATGTCACAGGTAAAGCCTGTTGCTCTGTTTACAGTGCCGACGACTGCCGGTACGGGGAGCGAAGTAACTCCATTTGCAACATTGTGGGACCGGGCGGCCAAAAAGAAACTCTCTATCGTCGGTAAAAACACATTTCCGAAAGCCGCTATCGTCGATCCGTTGCTTACGTATGGTTTGCCTGAAGCGGTGACGATTTCGACCGGGCTCGATGCAATTAATCAAGCGGCTGAATCTATCTGGAACCGGAATGCAAACCCGATAAGCATGCAGATAGCGATGCAAGCATTCCGGTTGGGGATGGAGGCGTTGCCGCGTCTTCTTAGATCTGCCGATGACGCACAGGCACGAAGCGCGATGGCGGAATGCAGCTTGCTGGCGGGAATGGCGATAAGCCATACACGGACGGCTTTGTGTCATTCTATTTCTTATCCGCTGACGAGCCATTTCGGTGTTCCCCACGGATTGGCTTGCGCCTTCACGATGCATGCTGTGTTCAATTTGAATGCGCGTCATGATGATGGCCGAATGTTAGCGCTGGCGACGTCAATGGGGATAGATGATCTTTCGACTCTGGGTGAACTTGTCCGGTGTCGAATGCAGGAATTTGGCGTTCATAAGCGCGTCCTTGGGCTGATTCCTTCGTTTGCGTCCTTGATGGACCTGCAAGGTGAAATGTTCACGCCCGGGCGTGCCGACAATAATCTCGCGCCGGTCGATGCCGATGTCATCCGCGACATTCTCGAAATGTCCTATCACGCCCGCTAAGTCGGCAAGCCGTATGTCCAGTCCAAAAATTGAGCGACGAGTATGTGATGAAGAATATGAAGACTATATCCATTGTCGGGACCCGTCCTGAGGCGATCAAGATGGCGCCTGTCATTCAGGCGTTGGCGCGCAGCACGCAAGTCGATTCTTATGTTTGTGTAACAGGTCAGCATCGTCAGATGCTCGACAGTGCGATGGCGCTTTTCAAGATCACGCCTGATTTCGATTTGGACCTGATGAAACCGGGGCAAGACCTGACGGACATTACATGCGGGGTTCTTGGCTCGCTGCGCGAGGTGTTGCGCGAAGTGCAGCCGGATATTCTGATTGCTCAGGGCGATACGACGACCACGATGGCGGCGTCTTTGGCAGCATTCTATGAGCGCATTCCTGTGGCCCATGTCGAAGCCGGATTGCGGACGGGTGACATTTACTCGCCATGGCCGGAAGAAGTGAACCGGAAAATGGTGAGCTCTATTGCCACGTTACATTTTCCGCCAACGGCGCAATCCCGTCAGAACCTGATCGATGAGAATGTTGCCGATGATCGCATCACCGTCACAGGCAATACGGTTATTGATGCGTTGCTGGGTGTTTTGGAAGGTGTCGTCGGGGACGAAAAGTTTCGTCGCGAAATGCATGAGACCTACCCCTTCCTCGGCGATGAAACAGGTCGAAGGGATGGTCGGCAGCTTGTCCTCGTTACCGGCCATCGCCGCGAAAGTTTCGGCGAGGGTTTTGAGAACATGTGTCGCGCGCTGAAGAAAATTGCTGATAGGGATGATGTCCGGATCGTCTATCCCGTTCATCTCAACCCCAATGTGCGCGATCCGGTCTTCCGCCTGTTGGGCGATCATCCCAATGTGGTGTTGCTTGAGCCGCTGGATTATCGCCCGTTTGTTTACTTTATGTATTGCTCGCGACTGATCCTGACTGACTCAGGAGGCGTGCAAGAGGAGGCACCCTCGTTGGGCAAGCCGGTGCTTGTGATGCGTGACGTCACGGAGAGAAGCGAAGCCGTTTCTGCGGGTACAGTGAAACTTGTAGGCTCCGACTATGACCGAATTGTCGGTGAGACCGAGAAGCTTCTGAGCGATGAGACTGCTTACGCGAGCATGAGCCAGAAAATGAATCCCTATGGCGATGGGAGGGCGAGCCAACGCATTCTGGATACTCTCTTGGGTTGGCATGATGCGAATACGCCTAAAGCCTAGAGGCAGTTCATTTGCCATGAGGCTTGAGCGGGGATAGTGGAAGAAAATGCGTCCGAGGAAGATTGCAAAAATCGCGCTGAGTTTGTTGAGGCATCCGATCTACACGGCGCAGGCGCTACGTGTATCGGATGCTGAAACCGACATCGCTACAGCTATGCGCCGTGCAGCCGATTGGTTGCTGAT
>TARA_R110000868_G_scaffold19297_2_pt1 | contig 33689 bp, 46 predicted proteins | sample TARA_R110000868 | Tara Oceans TARA_R110000868 (sample SAMEA4397489) | marine metagenome | biome: Polar Biome; feature: [SRF] surface water layer (ENVO:00010504); material: water (ENVO:00002006), including particulate matter (ENVO:01000060) such as... | depth 5 m | reverse complement strand
GTTGTCGAAGGCGGTCTGGCCGCCTTCGGTCTTGAGCTGGGCGAGCCCGAGGTACCGCATTTCGGCGGTGCGTTCGAGAGCCATCTTCGAGTCGTGCTTGGTGAAGATCTTGTCGTACTGAGACGGGATCATCTCGTACTTGCCCTCGACGCCACGCAGGCCGGGGAGGAGCAAGTCCTTGATGGCGGAAAGATTAACAGCCATTGGTCATTACTCCTTAGCTGATGCCGGTCGGGCCGGCGCCATTCGAGCGCAGCCACTCGTTGTTGAAGCCGACGATGACCTTGTTGTAGGCCGTGGTCGGATCAGCACCGGGGGCGCCCGGAGGGGCGGCGATCAGACCTCGCACGATGAACGGGAACGTCGCCGTGGTGTTGGCGGTGTCGAGATACGCGCCGGACTGGCCGGTGCTCGCGTTGCCCGTGCCGATGGCGAACTGGGCGTACTGGCCAACGTCCGAGCTGGTGACCGTGGTCAGCGTGCCCGTGATGTTGAAGGTCGTGCTGGCGCCCATGACTTCGAACTGCGCGTTCGGGTCGTCGATGATGTACGCCTCGATGTCGCCGCTGGCGTCGCTGCCGGGCCAGTAGCTGTTCCACACGGTGCGCTTCTGCGAAACCGAGAGGTACTTGCAGCCGACGAAGATGCCGGCGAGCGTGGTGGTACCGGCGGCGCCCTGCGTGATGTAGCCGTTCGCGGTCGAGATGACCGGCATCACCGGGTCGCCCGAGTAGATCGGGGTGCTGTTGGTGGACGCGATCAGGCGGGTCGACTGCGCGAAGGTGGGAGCGCCACCCGAGCCGCCGTAGTACTGCCGGAAACCGAAGGGCGAGTTCGTGTTCGCCATACCGGAAACTCCTTTGTGAAGGAAGGTCCGCTAGCGTCCCGAGACGTTGCAAGAGCCGTGAAAATTGAAGCCTCACACCGAGGAGGCAAGATGTATAATGCGCCAAGACGGCGGCGGGCTTCAACTTGACATACTGACAATAGAAAGGGGGCCTCTCGGCCCCCTTTTCATGTGCGGTGCGCCCTAGTCGTCCTTCGGGATCGGCATCGCCTCAAAGCTTTTCTTGATCGAGGGCCGCGTGCGCGCGTCGGAGAATTCGCGCTCCATCGTGCCGGGGGGTGCCGCATTGAGCTGCTGCTCCTTGGCCTTGATCTGGTTGCGCGCCTTGCGCAGGTCCAACTCCTCGATGCGCTCGGTGATCTCCCGCGGGCGCTGCATCAGGACCATGCCCTTGCGCTCGATAGTTTCACCCTTCCAGCCGGCGGGCATCATCTCCGGATGTCGCCGGGAGGGGACGGCCTCCCACCCGGTGCGCGCGAGCGCGACCTGATACGCGGGGTCTTCCTGCCCCATGATCGTGCGGCGCTTCCACTCGTATGTCCAACCGTCAGGTATCTGGTCGGGCGAGAAATAGAATTCGTCGATGCCCTCGTCCATGCTGCCAAGATGGCCAAGGATTACGGCGGCGCGGCGCTTGGCGGCGGCGCGGGGGTCGTCGTCGCGCAGCTCCGGGCGCATGTCGGGGCGAACCGTCTCTTCGACGGCTTCTTCGGGGCGGCGCGCGCGGCGGCGGCGGCCGCCGGCGGTCTGGGGCAGTGTGTCCATCAGTTCAACCGTCCTTCCTTCTTGAGCGCGACCTTGTTCTTCGCGTACTCCTCGGGGGTCATCTTCATCATGTCGGCCATCTCACGCTCCTCGGAGGTGAGACGCACCACATTGCCTCCCCGTGTTTCACGGGAAACAGGCGCCGCAGGCGGCGGCGTCGAGCGCCGCGAGGCGGACGACAGCGGCTCTTCGGCGGCGGGAGCCTTGCGGACCCCCAGCAGCCCCTCGACGTTAGCGAAATAGTCTTCGCTGTCGGCGGCGTGGCCGTCGGCCACGGTCATGTTGTGCGCCGCGATCATCTTCTGGTTCAGGCGGGGGTCCGTCACGAACTGCGGGTGCCTGCGCACCCACTCGGCCGAGCGCGACGAAAGCTGCGAGGCAAACGCCTCGACAGGATCCGACGGGCGCGACACCGGCATCACGGGCTGCGGAGTGTTCTCCAGCGCCTGCTTGCCCTGTTCGAGCTGCAGGAGCTTGGCGGCGTGCGTCCCCATCTCCTCCTGATAGCTCGCGGCGGCGTCGTAGTCGCCGTTCGACATGGCCGCCTTGTAGTTGGCCTTGGCGATTTCGTTGCTCTGGCGCAGCGTGTCGATGGCGTTCGACACGAGGTGCAGGTTCGTCTCCTGCACCGTGCCCCGCGCCTCGTGCGCCGCGACTTCGGCGCTGTGGCGGGCCGTCTCGGCCGCCTTGGCGCGAGCCTCCGCGGCCTCCAGCCTCTGTTTCAGGTCGTCAACGCCTTCCTCAAGCGTGAGTTCCTTCAGCGTCGCGTCTTCTTCGACGACGATGTCTTCGTTTTCGGTGCTCATTGCGTCCTCACCACACACGGTCGGGCTGATCGACCTTGCCCCTGATCGCCGTATCGTCGATCAGTCTGCAGGCGACGCCGTTTACGTTGATTGCCCAGCCATCGCTGGGGCGGAAGATGACCCAGTCGCCTTCGGCGATGCCGGCGTCGACGAACCACTCGCCGCGCTCGTCAACGAAGGCCCTCGGACCCTTTTTCACGACAAGGCCCGCCTTGCCCTGAATGCGGTCCTCGGAGGTGTAGTTGTCCGTCAGGTAGATGCCGGATTTGGTCCGGCTCGGCCGCACGTAGATCGCGACCAGAACCGAATTGTTGAAGACATCGACACCGCTCGTGTCGCCGAGTGTCGCGAGCAAGTCCTTTTTCGGATCGATGTCGTGCTTCATTGCCATCTGTGGCATGTCAGCTCCTCTCTGCGCCTTTAGTGATAGCCTCCGCTTCCTCATAGATGTCGAGCGCCTCGCGGAGGCCTTGGAAGCGCCCGGTTTCCCGTGCGTACTCACGCTCGGTCATCGTCCCGTTCATCACGTTGTGCGTGATGACGGTCATGCGTTCGGCGGCAAGGTCATTGAACTTGCGGCCAAGTCTCGTGTCGAACTTCACTGGCTCCTCCCAGTGGCCGAAGGTGGGGCGCCGCGCCGCGAGGAGTCAGCGCAGCGCCCCGTCGCCGGCCGGCGATTATTTCTTGTGCTTCTGGATCGCGATCTTCTCGATGCGGCCCATGCCGCCCAGAGCGCCTGCGTCCATGTCCTTGTAGGAGCGCGCGCGGCCGCCCGAGAGGCGCCCCACACGCTTGCCGTGCTCGATCTCGACCTTCTCCAGACGGCCCATGCCGCCCAGAGCGCCTGCGTCCATGTCCTTGAAGGACTTGTAAGCGGCGCGGCCGCCGCTCTTGCGCGGCATCGGGGGCATCCCCGGCGGCATGCCCGGAGGGCCGCCCAGACCCGGGGGCGGCCCGGGCGGCGGCATCGGCATCGGGGGCATGCCCGCGCCCATGCCCGGGGGAGCAATCGGCGGGACAGGCATCGGCGACGGCGTCGGCATCTTGGGCATCATCGCCTGCTGGTCGTCAGGCTTGCCGGCGTTGATCGAGATGACGATATTGGTCTTGCCCTTGGTGCGGCCGCCAGCCTTGCGCGGCATGCGGCCGCCTTTTTTGCGCCCGTAGCGCGCGACCATATTAGCTTCAGAATCTTCCCTATCCGCGGCCAAAGCGGCTGCATCTGCGCGTTCCATTCGCGGAAAATTTTTGGCTTCTGCCTTCCGCTGAGCGTAATCAAGTTTGCCCATACGGGCTACTTCTGACCCCCCAACGCGGCGCGGGTACATGCCCTGTCTGTCGTCAACGCGGTTGACCGCGTCTGCCAGTACATCGCCGCCGCCGGCCTTCGGCATGCGGCCGCCGGTCGGGCGTGTGCCGCCGTAGTAGGTGCCGCCGCCGCGCTTTTTGCCAATATTCTTGGCCTTCATAAGCTCGTCGATATTCTGGTACGGCTCACCAGTTGCCTGCGATCCTCCGTCGGGGCCCCGCGTCGGAGCGTCACCGGGAATGGGCTTCTTAGTTGAACCCCCGTACTGCTTCTTGGCCGGGCCGCCCTTTTTATATTTTTCAGGTGACCGGAAGGGTATGGCCTGCCCCGTCACGTAGCTGGGGCGCGACCCTTTTTCAGACGCCCAGCTCCCGGTGCCGCCTTCTGTACCGCCCTGTCCTTTTGAGTTAGCCAGACCTGAAACACCCATCGGAATTTTCACTGCGATGGGGTGGTCCATCTTGCCGCCGTCGGCCTTCTTGGTGCGGCCGCCCTTCTTCATGCCGCTCTCTTTCGAGTTGACGCCGATCATGGCGTCGGCATCGCCGCGCTCCAAATCCCGCAACGCGCGCGGATCGGAGCGGTCTGTCCTGTCCCTGATATACGGCGGCGACAGCTCGCGCGGTGCCTGTCTCTCGGCGCGATACACATAGGTGTCATCTTTGAGGTTTCGGCTGTCCTCCAAGGTGTCGTTTATGCGGCGATTCATCGCCTCTGACTCCCTCGCCGTCATGCCGCCGCCGACCTGCTTCTTGGTGCGGCCGCCCTTCTTCAGCTTGATGTCCTCGTGCTTGCCGCCGTGCATGTGTTCGTCATGCTGGCGCAGCGCCTTCCTGATCATCTTCTTGTCCTGCTCGACGTCGCCGCCGCTCTTGTAGCCGCCGACGTGGGCGCCGCCGCCCTCGCGCGCGAGGTTCGCCTTCTTGTCGTTGCGGTTGATCAGGTCGGTCACCAGCGACCTGCCGCCTGCCTTGCGCTGCTTGCGGTCGGCGCGCATGGCGGTGGGGCTGCCCTCGATGACCTTGCCGCCCTTCCTGTAGGCGCGGCGCGTCAGGGGGCGCATGCCCGTCTTCATGTCGGTGTTCATCATCTCGGGCGGCGACCAGCTCGACGCGTCGACCTTGGTCTTCGGATCGCCCTTGCCACCCATGCGGGAGGCCTTGGCCTTCATGGCCGCGCGTGCGGCCTTCGACATCTCACTCATTTATTTTCTCCGTGTTATCGCGAGCGCACGCTCGACAATGTTGGTTGCGCGCCCACCGCGTTTAAAGTCGGCCGAGCCGGTGCCGTCGCCGCCCAGTATCTCGGTCGGTGAGGGTCCGTAGTTCGTCTGGTAGTACGGCATTGCATCGGCGGCGGGTTGTACCGGCGCGACGGCGGGTGCGGGCGCGGCGACTTTCGGGGTCGTCGGGAACATCTCTTCGTAGGTCTTGCCGTTCAACGCTTGCGCCATCATGCGCTGGTAGGCATCGTTGGGAGCCTGCCCCGTCGCCTGCTGCTCCATGCGCTGGTAGGCTCCGTAGGGGGCCTGCTGCGGCATGGCCTGCTGCTGCTGCGGGCCCTGCGCCGCAACCTGCCGGTTGAGGTCGCTGAAGGACTGGTGCAGGCTCTGCTGGAGCTGTTCGACGCCGCCGCCGGGGGCGTAGCCGGCGCGGCCGCCGGCCCTTCTGAACGGGGGCGCGTTCTCGTAGATCGGCATGATGCGGTCAAGCCACTCTTGGTCGTGGTATTGGGTGACCGGCGACTTGATGTATCCGCTCATCACCTGCGGGTTATTGCCAGCGGCGACCTTAGCCTTGACCTTGGGCTGGTCGAAGTAAGTCTGGTGAAAGGCTTCCTTGGGCACGATGCGGTCGAGGCCGCCGACGTTCTTACCCGTTGCCCCAACAGGGTACGAACCGTGCCCGCTATCGCCAGTGTAGTGCGGATTGCCGGGGTCCATCGTCGCAAACATTGCGCCCGGTGTGCCCTCGGGCGCGACTATCAGTTCGGGTTTCGTGAACGCCATGCGAATTGAGGCGGGATTGGGAATGCCCTTCTTGTTCCACGCGCCCTTGTCCATCGCCTTGATGAGCGCCGTGCGGTTCGGCATCTTTTGCTTCATCAGGTAGTCGTAGAGCGTTTCATGCTTGATGCCGGGGAAGTCGGGCATGTACGGCGGCTGTATTACGCCTTGCTTCGCCGCCGGGCGCTGGTTGCGAACGTATTCGTTGAAGGCCTCGGCGTCCGCATCAGTGATGGGCGCGTTACGCAGCAGATGAGAGGCCGCGCGCATTACCATGTGGGTCTGGTCGTTTGACTGCAGGCTCATGAGCTTGGTCGTCAGCAGCGGCTGCGCGTCGATACCGTACTTTTCCTTGACCTCCTTCAGCTTTTCTCTTGCCGCGTTACCCATCCCGGTGATGGGCGCGCGCGCGCCTGCCCACCCGATCCCGTACTTGATCGAGCGCGGCATCAGGTTGAAGTCATTGCCACCCAACGCCGAAATGTTCTCGCCGAAATCGACCTTGTCGGCACCCGACACGTCAAAACCCGCCGGCGAGCGGTCGGACATTCCTGCAACCGACACTGCGCGCATCTTGAACAGGTCTTCCGGCGTCATGGGGCGCGGCTTGGCGACGGCAATGCGCCAGTTCGGCGTGATCGTTGCCATTGCACGCTCGATCAGATCAGGCTGGCGCAGGCTTGTGATGCCCGTCCGCCCGGGTTCCTTTGGACCCCCCGACGGCAGCAGGTGTTGCATGAGCTTCTGGGTCGAGTGCCCCGTCAACTGAGACGCACGATACAGCAGATTGTGCGTAGCCGGTGAGGTGTGCAGCGCGGCGCGCACCTCTTTTTCGGTCGCGTCCGTGAACGGGTTCCGAAGCATCTGCCGAAGATGCTCCTCGGGCACGTCCTTGAAGCCCTCGGGGAACGCTTCGAGCAGTCCGTGCGCGAGCGGGTGGCCGATGGTCGGCGGGGCGCCGCCCGTCTTATAACCCTGCCGGCCGCCGTCCTTGGCGTTCCGCATGGGGTGCATGAGGTCGTCGTGCGTCGTCTCCTCACCCGACGCCTTGTCCCACACCGTGTGGTGCGCGAGGTGCTGGTAGAACGGCGACATCGACTTGTCGTGCTTGAGGCCCAACTCGGTCTGGCGGTCGGCGAGCCGGTCGACGGCGGCGTCGGCCGCGCCCTTCTTACGAAGATACGGCGTAGCCTCTTTGGTCGGGCGCCCCGTGTGAACAGTGATCTCGCGCGCATCGAGCGTCGGCAGCTTACCGTAGCCGAGGTTCGCGCCGTAGAAGCCCTTCTTGGCGGGGCCGATGCCTTTCAGCCCGGATGTCGCGTCGCGCCAGTCGTCGGGATGGTCGTGGCCGCGATAGGCACGCGTCACCAGCTCGGAGATCCGCCCCTCCTGCCCCGGCAGGTTCGCCGGCGCCCAGCGCAGTGCGTCCGGCAGGTCTATCTTGGTCTTGCCGTACGGCTTCATGATCTTCTGCGCGTCGGCAATGGCCTCCTCGTCGACGCGGCCGGCCTCGGCCTCGTCGAGATATCGCTGGCCGTGCTTGGTGTGCAGCCAGTGTCCGAACGCGCCCTCGGGACGGAGCATGCCCTTGAGGCCCGGCGGCAGGATCAGCCCGCTCTTGCGGATCGCCTCGACAGGCCGCGCGCGGCGCTGGATGCTGGCGCGTGTGATCGTGTAGGCCTTGATCAGGTCGCGCGGCGTGAACCCTTCGTTCATTGCCTTGCGCGCGCTCTCGTCCATGAACTCACCGAACTTGTGGACGTGGCTCGGGATCTCGTCGAGCTGCAGCTCGTTGCGCACATCTTCAGTCGGCCGCCACTGCCAGTCCTTGATCGGGTCGTCGCCCACTTCGCCTCCGCGCTTGAATGAGTTGAAGCCGTTGGCCTTGATGCTGTCGCGCATCTGCGGCGTGACGTCGAGGCTGTGCAGGGGCGCAGAGGCGTGATTGATGCCTTCGGCAAAATCGGTGCGCGCCTGTTCAGCCGTGGCGTGTTCAGTGTGCCAATCGCGAACTTCAGGGTCAGCAGCGTTCCATGCCGCTTCTGTGGGGCGGTCAATGTCGCCCGTGTTGTGCGCCATGCTGATGGCGCGGTTCTTGACCTCCGCGGGATCAGGGGCTCCTGAAAGATCGTGCGCGTGCAGGTCGACCTTCGCCTGCGGGTCGTGCTGCTGCGCGAGAGCCTGCAGGCGCTTCGGCAGGATGTTGTCGTAGTAGCCGCGCATGCCCGCGCCGCCCATCTTGAGGTCGTCGCCCCGAAGCTGGTGATAGAATTCGCCGCCCAGCTTGCCGCGGCCCCCGGAGCGTTGCGGTTCCTGCTTCAGGATCCGGTCGGCGGCCTCCTTGCCGATGTGCTTCGCCAGATCCTCCGGCTTCACATCGTCATGCTCGATGCCCCTGCCGTCGTGCGTCGTCGCGTAGAGATACCCGAGGTCGGGGTAGTACTGGATGTTCTTGACCTGACTGCTCAGGTCGTACCGCTTGTTCTGCTCGTCGCCCGGCGTGACGACGATCTTGTCGTAGCCGCCGTGCGCGGCCTCGTGCAGGACGCGCTTCAGCGCGAGGTCGGTCCACTTCTGGGTGTTGTCGACGTAGGGGCCGTGGGGGATGTGGCCCTTGCCGGTGCGCGCAGGCATCGCCGCGTTGAGCAGCTCGTTGTGCTTATCCGTCTCGCCGAGGAACCGCGCGGCGTCGCGAGGCTTCTCGTCGAACTCTGCAGCGATCTGCTTGGCCGTTTCGACGTCGGGCTCTTTTCCTTCGCTACGCGCCTTCTCGATGCGTCGGTCTAGCTCAGCGCGCACCCGCGCAGGCAACTCGGCAAGATACGCGTCGCGTGCCTTCTCTGCCTGCTTCGAGACTTCGGGGGTCGGCGCGAACCCTTGGTCGCGCCCCTGCTGGCCCCAGTCGCTCTGGGCCTCCTCAAGGTGGAGGATCTTCTCGCCGTTCGGCCCCACGCGGTCGGACATGCGGGTGTGGGCGACGACGTTGGGCTCGTCCCAGTGGCTCTCGTTGAAGTTGGACGTGTCTCTGGCGCCCGGCGGTTCGCCAAGGCCGACGCCCGCGTTGCCCGTGGCCTTCTCCGGCAGGTGCAGCAGCACCTCGCGGTAGTTCTCGCCGCCGGGTAGTGTCTTGTCCTCGAACTTGGTCGATGTATTTCGCCCCTCGCCGCCGAGCTGGGTCTCCTCGATGGGGAGCCGATTGTCCTCAAGGTGCTTGATCACCTCCTCTCGGGGAAGGGCCTTCGAGCCCAGCGTGTCGAACTTGGAGTGCTTCAGCTCGTCGGGCTTGATGCCCGGCATCGCCGCGTACTGCTGCGGCGTCGCCTTGGCCTGACCCTTGGACTTGATGATCTTCGCCGCGCCGCTGTAGAGCCTGAAGGGCGGGACTTCATCGAGCGCCGGCCCACCGTTGTGCCCCGTGCGGCCGCCGGTGGCGTAAGGGGCCCAGTCATGTAACGGCAACGGTTTCTCGTCGCGGCCCCCGTCAACAAGTGTAAGGAGCTTATTACCGTCGAGTTGCAGCAGCCGAGAGTTATCAGGCGTCTGTTTCGCACCTACAGCTCGCGCAACGAGATCGTGTATGGCCTCGCTTCCGCGCCACGCATGTACGTTGCCGTCGTTATCACGAAGCACCCGCACGCTGCCGTGTTCATCTTCGCGTCCAAGCCGCAACAGGTCATCGTAACGCGGGTTGAACACTGTTTCCAGCATCTCTGCCTTGTTGCGGCCCAACGGCAAATGCCGCCACTCACGTTGTTTAGCCGCTCCGCCGTCGGCGTAGTGCGAGGGGCCGATGTACTTGCCGCCGCCGGGGCCGCTGTAGCCGCCGCCGCCGGGTGACGGGTCCATGCCCCCGCCGGGACCCGGGTAGATGTTGGCCACTCGACGCAGCAGGGCGCGCTGGTCGCGGGCGATCATGAGGGCGCGCTTGGTGGCGCTGCCGCCTGCGGCGCGCGACAACTCAGGTCCCTCAGTCGCGTCTGGGTCGTATTGAGCGAAGACGGATCGAACGCGCGATGGGTCGTGCAGCACCAGCTCCGCGTGATCTACCGAGCCGCGCCCGCCGGGCTCCACATGGCCCACGCTGTTGCCGCGCTTGTTTATACTCTCGCGGCGCAACAGCGCATCGTAGCCCATCTTCTTGACTGGACTTTCGTAGTTGTCAGGCACGGGCATGCCCAAACCAATCGGGCTCTTGAAGGGCTCGTTACGCTCCAGCACCTTACCGGCTTTGACGTACACCGGGATGATGTTCTTCTGGAACGGCCGCCCCTTGTAGTCGACGTCACCGTAGCGATCCAGATAGCGGCTGGCGGCCTCGGGGCTATCCGTAAGATGGATGCCCGCGGTGCCGCTGCGCCCCATGAACTTTCCATGGGCGTCGAACTTATCGAGCGGACTGAGGCTGGAATGATACCAGACCTTGTCTGTGTCGAAACCTTGCGCCTTCGAGCGCGCAGTCTGTTCGGGGTCTGTGGCTCTGCTGGCCTTAGCGAGCATCAAGGCGCGCTTAGCCATCCGACTTCGCCTTCGGCTTCATGCGCGCAAGCTCCTTCTCGTGCGCATGCTGTGCCTCGCGCTCCGACACCGTGTGCGCCTGCGCCGTCTTGGTCTTCATCAGGTCGCCGACCAGTTTCAGGTTGGCCTCCTGCAGGCTCGCCTGCCGTTCGAGGTCGCGGTTTTCGTCTTCCTTGAGCGCGCGCTCCTGCTTGAACTGCACGTCCTTGGCGTTGGATGCAACCTCGGCCGCCTTCAGGGCCATCTCTTGGCTCTTGTCCTCGGGCGGCGCCAGCCCCGTCGGGGGCTTGCTGGCCTCGATCTGCAGCTTGGCCTGCCCGAGCTGGCCTTCCTGCTGCAGCTTCGCCTGCTCAAGCTGCATCTTGCCGGCGTCGGCCTGCGCCTTCTGCTGGAGCGCCTCGCGCTTGATCTGTTGCTCGCCGTGCTTGAGCTTCAGCTCCTCCATGCCCTGCTGGACTTCCAGCGGTGGCTTGTTCATGGCCGCGGGCGGCACGAAGAACTGTTCCGGGTTGTTCCAGCCCAGCGCCTGCAGCGCCGCCGTGTCGACGGCGATGGGGTCGTACAGGGACGGGCTCGAACTCTGCAGCTGCTTGAGCGCCATGACCTTGATGATGCGCTGCGTGTGGCTCGCCGTGTTCGGGTCGGCCTGCGGCACCAGCGCCTGCGAGTACATGTCGAGCGCGTCGCGGAAGGTCTTCTCGTCCCACGCGAAGGCCGGCTTGCGGTTGCGCTGCCAGAAGCTCTCCGGGTTCTCCTTGAAGCACTTGACGAGGAGCTGGAACTCCTCGGCCTGCGCCGCGTGCATGCGCTTGTGGACGCTGTTCAGGATCTTCTGCGCCTGTTCGATCAGGGCCAGCGTCGTGCCCACCGGCGCGTCGGAGCGGCCCTCGCCGACCTGCTGCTCGCTCGTCCCGCCCAGCCGGGCGCCAGTCGTGGCGATGTTGTCGACGAGCGTCATCAGGGCCGCGCTCGGCTCCTTGTACGGGAGCGGCATGATCGCCTGATTGAGGGGCATGCCGCCCGTCTTCACAAGCGCGCCGCCGCCCGGCGGGACGCGGAAGATGTTCGTGTTCTGGCGGCCGCCGGCGTCGCTGAAGAGGAAGCCGGGGAAGTTCGCGTACATGCCCGCGTCGAGCAGCTCGCGCCACGCCGCGGTGATGGCGTTCGTCGTGTTGCCCAAAATGTGCAGCAGGCCGATGGGGTAGAAGCCAAAGCCGGGCACGAACGTGTAGGGCACGAACACGGGCCGCGCCTCGGGCAGCTCGGCGGTGTCCTCGTCGTAGTTGCGGACGATGGACAGGATCTGTCTGGAGCTGACGTCGAGGGTCACGCGCCACGGGATTTCGAGGCCGCTCTCCTTGCCCTTCCACTTGTGCTCGTAGCCCTTGATGTTCAGCTCGCAGTAGCACTCGTAGATTTCGCGGTCGCGGTCGTCCGGGTTCAGCGCCTCGGGCTCGACACCCTGCTGCGACTTCTTCTCGCGCTGCGCGCTGTCCAGCGTCTGCGGCATCGGCGTCGAGAGCGGCACGTCGCGGTAGGCGCCCAGAATCTGCAGGCGCTTCACCGTCGAGGGCCGCATCTGGACGCGGTGCGTCACGCGCTTGGCGCTGCGGATGTCGGTCGCCGCCGCGTTGACGATCAGGTCTTCGGCGTCGACCGTCTCGCTGATCGGCCGGTTGCGCAGCGGACAGAAATACACCTTCTTGAACGAGAGGCCGCCGAAGCCGAGCATCAGCAGCATGCGGTCGGTGTCGGGGTAGTACTCGGACGCCGTGACCGTCAGGTAGTGGTTGAGGTCTTTCTCCAGCGCGTCGGCCATGCGGTCGGTCTGGAACGTGCCGTTGTTGTCGTCGACGCGGATCTTGACCGGGCCGTCGGTCGGCAGCAGCTCGGAGCGGGCGTTGGCTTGAAAGCGCAGCACGGCTTCGAGCAGCAGCGGGTGTCGTACGCGGTTCATGCCCTCGACCGGCGCGCCTTCGGCGGCGCCGCCGATGCCCGGCACTTCGATCTTCAGGCCCAGCAGCTTGATGCCCTGCGCGCGGTCCTCAATCCACTCCTTGCGGCTGTCGAGGTCGTCGCCGACGCCCCGGATCAGGTCGTCGGCAATGCGCGACAGCTCGGCGTCGTCGATCTTGTCGATCAGGTTGTTGAACCAGCCGCCGGTGCCTTCCTTGGCGCTCTCTTCGACAGGCTTGCCGTCGAGGCTGATCGTGATCGAGCCGTCGGGGTGAAGTATTTCAACTACGTTGCCCTGTTCGTCCATTTGGCGAACGTCTTCGCCCTCGGGCGCGTCCTCCACGATGATATCCTCGCCCGGCGGCATCGCGTCGGGTTCAGGTTTGATCAAGCGGATGTTTGGGCTAAGGCCCGTCGCTGACGCCATTCAAAAACCTCGTGGAGTGCAAAGGTATCACGTTATGCGGGGCGCATACTACTGACAGATTGTCAACAGTCGAACTGGTTCGAACGGGATTTTTCAGATCCCGTACAGGTTCGCGGGCGGCGCGCCCCTGTGTTTGAGACTTTCGCCCACCTCGGAGATGTGCTCGCTGCTGCGGGTCAGGAGCCCGGCGCGGCGCATGTAGGTCAGGGCCTGCGATGCGGTGTCCATGATGTCGTCGTGTTTCCCACGGGGGAACGCCGTGCACTGCGCAATGGTCATCTCGGCCCACTGGCGGTCGGGCGCGAAGACCATGCCCTCCGCGAAGATGTGCTGGATCGCGTAGACGCGGGCGACCTTGTCGATTGCGCCGGGGTTGACGAGCTGGACCGCGAAATCCTCGTAGCCGAAGAGGCGGCGCAACTCTTGCGCCACGCTGTGGCCCGCGGCCTTATCCTCGATCAGCAGGCGGTCGACCTTCATCTCCTTGCACGTCTTGGCGACGCGCTGGACGAGGTCGTGCAGTTCGAGCCGCTCCTGCCACGCGTTCATCAGCATCACCTTGGGCGCCTGATTGCCGTAGTCGCGCGGGTCGACGTTGACCAGACGCTCGCCCCGGATCACCTGCTTCGAGGGCTGCGCGACGGTGTCGGTCGTGAAGATGCCCCACACGGTCAACGCAGAGAAGTCGTTCTCCTGCTTGGTCGTGAACGCCGTGTCGAGCGACGCCAAGACGTAGTCGAACTGCGGGAAGTGCGGCGCGTCGTGCAGCTGCCACCAGTCGCGCTTGATGATGCCGCCGCCCTTCGGCTCCGGGCGCTGCTGTAGCTGGCCCGCGGCCTTCCACGGGCCCAGCCGCTTCTTCAGCACCTCCACCTGCTCGGTCGCGAACCGCTCAGGCCACAGCAGCTCGCCAGCCTCGGTGCGGGGGTCTTCCCAGCCGATGCTGGTCACGACGCTGCGCTCGGGCTCGAACTCCATGGGCAGCATGAGGTGCGTCCAGCCGTCGTCGGTGTCGAGGATGTGGCCCGTCAGATCCTCCTCGCCCAGCCGCTGCTGGATGACGATGTAGGCGCCGGTGCGGGCGTCGTTGAGGCGCGTGCTCATCGTACCGTCCCACCAGTCCTTGGTCGTCTCGATCAGCGCCTCGGACAGCGCCTCGTTCGCGGCGTTCGCATCGTCCACGATTATGATCGACCCGCCCTCGCCTGTGACGCGAGCATCTACTGCGGTAATCAACCGCTCGCCGCGCTTGTCGTTCTGGAAGCGCCCCTTGGTGTTCTGGTCGCCGACGAGATGAAAGCGGTGGCCCCACAACCTCTGGTACCACGGGCTCTCGATCAGGCGCCGCGTCTTCACGCTGTCGCGCATCGCGAGGGACATCGCGTAAGACGCGTGCAGCAGCGCCACCTGCGGCCCCGACACCGGGCCGATCTCGCGCTGCGTCCAGACCCACGCCGGGAACGCGACGCTGACGAGGGTTGACTTTCCGCAACGAGGCGGGACGTTGATCAGCAACTTGCGGATGTCGCCGTCGGCGACCGCTTCGAGGTGCTCGCACATCGCCTCAAGCGGCCAGCCGTGGGTGAACGGGCTCGGGTCGATGTATCTCCACGCATGCTGGAGGAACGTGTACAGCGACGTCTCGCACTCCACGCGCTCGATCTCGCGCAGCGTTTCAAACGGGTTGAGGTCCGCTAAGTTCATACCCGCTTACGGCGAGTGCGCGCGGGCGCGTTGCGGCGCACGCGCGCCTCGATAGCGTTCCGCAGGTGCCACCAGTCAAACTTCGACTGCAGGATCTCGTCAGCCGTCACGGCTTGGCCTCGAAGTACATGCCCGTCGGCCCGCAGATGGCCCTGTCGGATCGCGGGGGGCCGAAGCGCTCGCTGTAGCAGTATCGGGGGCCGGGTGTGGTCGCCTCGTCAATCGGGCGCCCGCACATGTTGATGCCGTCGGTATTCATCCAGCGGTGCGCGCAGTCGATGCAGAGGGGGTTCATTGTAGCCTCGAATAGTCGCCCGCGTAGTACAGGCCGTGCAGGATGTCGGGGGCGTATGCGCTGCACATGAGCGCCTCGAACGCCGCGCGCTGCCGGCTGCTGCGCTTGTCGGTGATCTGCGCGTAGGCGCCGCCCGTGACGTCCCAGCCGACGTCGACGCCGGCGCGCATGGCGGCGCGCAGCAGCTCGGGTGCGAGGACGGCGGACGGCTTCATGCCCGCAGTGTACAGCATCAAACTGCGTGGAAACAATGCCAGAGGGCGTGCCGGTCGACGTAGCCCTCGACGTCGAAGGCGCCGCGGGTCTGTGTGAAGGCCATGAACAGCGGCAGCAGCAGGCGCAGCTCACCGCGGCTCAAAGCGAGGGGGTCGAACGTGTAGGCCTTGTCGTTGATGTGGAAGTGCAGGTCTTCAACGGCTCTCATCTTCGGTTTTCCCCTTCGTTGCCTGCAGCAAGATGTTTTTCAGCTGATCGCGCTGCTCGGGCGCCAACGCCAGCACATCGATCCGCGTCGCCTGCATCTCGATGGCGCCGCCGTCCTTGCCCGTGATCTCGGTGATGACCCGGTCGCCGTAAATTTTGGGCAGCACCTTGCCGAGGATCCACTTGCGCGTGTCGATGCGCAGCTTCGCGCGCGATATGTGATCGTGGTCAGGCACCATCTTGCCCTCCTCGTTCACCACGTAATCGTCGCTGCGGTCGTCGGCGATGGTCGTCAACTCGTCGGCCCAGCGCAGCGCGACGACGTGTTTCGCGCGGGCATAGCGCTGACCAAACCCGTCGTGGTCGTCGATAATCCACTGATATATCGACCTGTCGATGATCCCCGTCTCTCTCGCGATCTCGGGCGTTGACATTCCGTCCGCCATCATTTGCAGGATTTGCTCCGCGATTTCGGGCGTGTAGGAGTTCGTCCGGGGCGACCGCCGAACCCCTTGATTGCCAGCACGCCCCACGCGCCCAGCCACAGGGGCCACGCCTCGGGCATCAGCGCGACCAGACACAGCATCGGCAAGGCGAGCATCACGGCGAGCCATCGCCAGATCACGCTCTCGCCCTGAGGAGTTCGAGCATCGCGACGACCGACCGGGGTACAGGCGTCGTCCCGGCCAACCATCGGTACACCGTGCGCGCGCTGACGCCGGCCAGCACGGCCAGCTCGTTATTCAGCAGGTCCATCTCCTCCAGCAGGTCGTTCAAGTGCCGGGGGGTCAGGTTGGTTGCAATCTCAGTCATCCTGTCTTCCTACGCCATAACGACAAAAAAGGCCAGCCTCTCGGCTGGCCTTTTAGTCGCTAGGCCGCGAGGCGCTGGTTGGCGCGGGCGGCGACCGTGATGCGGTTCGCGGTCGAGGTTTTGGTCGCCTCCGCAATCTGCGCCTCGGTCAGCCAGCCCTTGACCATCGCGGTGTCGAGGCGGCTCGTCTCGTAGGTCGACACCTTGAGGGCGAACTTGTCGCCGGCGATCTCGGTTTCGCCGATGGCGAGGATCTTCGCCTTGAGGTCGTCCACGGACTTCTGCGCGGCCTTGAGCTGGGCGGCGGCGACGGCGTACTGGTCTACAAACTTGCTGGTCGTCATGATCTATCTCCTATTCGATGAATTCTTATACAGCCGACTTATCCACATGTCAAATCGTCATTGTACTTTTCCGCCAACGCCATCCTCTCCCTGATATGCGCGACCGCAAGGGCCTCGCGCACGGAGGAATGCGCCGCCCTGCGCTCCCGTTCATGCCGGCGGCGCAAGGCGTACACCTCCCTGTTGTGCCGCTCGGCCGCCCCCGGCGACGTCGCCAACTGCGCCGTGTCGTCCGTATAGCAAAGCCCGCTGCGGATATTTGCCACCATCGAGGCACTGGTGCCGTAGCGTGCCGCCAGCACCCCGCGGGGCTCCCGAGACACGTAGATGGCCCTCACTGCCTCGGGGCTCAGCCGCCCGGCGCGAGCGGGGCTCACCGAAGCCCCCTGCGGAGCAGCGCCGCCCTCTCCGTAGCGTGCCGCGCCTCCATCTCCTGCAGCGTCTCCTGCCGGGGTGCGCGCGACCTCAGCGGGGGCGTCAGGCCCCGTGTCACCGTCTCGTGCGAGCGCCGGCGGCGGATGTTGGTCACCATCGTGTAGGTGACGCCGTATTTCGTGGCCGCCGTGCCGTGGTCGTCGGGGTCGAGGTAAATCGCGCGCACCTTCTCGTCGTCGCGGGGGGCACCGCGGGGGATGCCGCCCTCAAAGGGCACGCGCGCACCGACGCGGCGATTTTTGATGTGCAGCACCATCTGGTAGCTGAGGCCGTACCCGGCCGCGATCTCGTCGTAGGCCCGGGGGTCGGCCAGCACGCCGCGCACGACCTCCGGGTCGAGGGACTGCCGCGCGCCGCGGGGAATGTCCCCCTCGAAGGCGACGTCCGCATGCAGGCGCCGGGACTTAATCATGGCGATGGCCTGATACGTCATCCCGCAAGCCTCCGCGATCTCCCGGTACGGGCGCGCGTCGGCCAGCACCTCCCGCACGGCGTCGGGGGGCATCCGCTGTTTGAGCAGGGCCGCGATGTCGGAGGCCTCCATGACCTCCCCCGCGCCGGGGGAGCGGGCAATGATCCAAGGGTGCATGTCATTCATCCTCATGTTGGTTACGAAAAGTAAGAGAAAAGAGACCGTCTAAACGGGTTTTTGTGAACTCTCCTCTAAGGAGTTGCAAGATAGGCCGTCCGCCGCAGTGGCGCAACAGAAGGGAAGCGGCGCGGTAATATATCTATATATATACTCTCTCTCTCTCTCTCTTTATATATATATATACACGGTCTCTTTTCACCCTTCCGATGCCCGGTTTCATTGCTTTTCAGGCAGAGACCGAGCCCCCGGAAAATTAACGCGGTCAGGCCGCTTTCCGCGCCCGGCGCGGCGCTCGGCGACATCCTGTCAGGCCCTTTATACGAGATCACCAACATACAGACGACGGGACATACACACAGAGCCTCATTTTCCTGTTTGACAGATTGTCAAAAACCGGGGTAAAACCGTCTCCTCAGACAGGAGATCGACATGAACATCCAGCAGATCGAAACCTTCCTCGACCAAGTCCTCGCCGGCGACCGGATCCTCTACAACGTCGACTTCGTCGAGCTGAAGAGCCGCCTGAACAGCCTTCTGGAGAAGGCCCACGACGCCGCGCAGGCCGAGTACCTGAAGGTCATCCACACACCCGGCCACGAGCGCAGCGCCGAGCTGCAGGACCAGTACTACGGCACGATCTACCCGCACACGCTGGCCGGCTGGACGAAGAAGCTCCCCAAGACCGCCTCCCCGGCCTTCCTGAACGCGCTGGGCGCCTTCTGGGACGTCTCGGTACAGTTCACCCCGGCCTGCGAGAAGTTCCTCAAGGCCAAGCTGCTGGTCGTGAAGACCCGCAAGCCGAGCGAGCGCCCGCGCACCACGCCCGAGCGCACCCTCGACAACACCGGCGCCTGCGCCTGCTGCTCGCAGAACGTGAAGCTGGATCGCGGCCTGATCGTCGCCCACGGCTACACGATCCGCTGGGGCTTCCAGTCGGGCTCCTGCTTCGGCGTCGGCTACCTCCCCATCGAAGTGTCGGACGAGGGCCTGCGGGGCGCCCTGCAGGCCTACGAGCGCCAGCTGGCCACCGCCCGCCTCGCGCTGGAGTACAGCCCCTGCACACGCCGCGAGCGGGCCGATCTGGAGGGCCGCATCAGCGGCTCGAAGAGCGCCATCGCCCACTACGCCGCGGCGATCAAGGTCTGGGCCCTCAAGGCCCTCCCCAGCGAGCGGAAGATTTAGACATGTTGCATGATCAAGTGCGGGCCTTTCGGGCGTCTGACTGGGTCGTAAAACCCGCACCTTTGGCCGACGGCCAAAGGATGGTTCGCGAACACCATTACGCGCGCGGCGGCAGTAACACCTGCGTGTACATGCACGGCTTGTACAGACGCAGCGACGATACGCTCTGCGGAGTGGCATGGTGGCTGCCGCCGACGCGCGTCGCATGTGAGAGCGTCAACAAGGCTGATTGGAAGCGCGTGCTGTCGTTGACTAGGCTGGTGGTATTGCCGGACGTGCCGACGCCTAACGCGGCATCCTATTTGATCGGACGGTCAATTAGACTAATCCGCGCGGATGGTCGTTTCGTGTCGTTGGTCACCTACGCCGATGAGTACATGGGCCACACGGGCGGCATCTATCGCGCGACCAACTGGCAGTACGTCGGCCGCACGGGGCCGTACGCGCGCTGGGAAACTTCTGAGGGCACGCAGGTCGCCGCCAAAGCCACGGTTAACCGCACAAAGGCTGAAATGCTCGCGCGGGGGCACCGCCGCGTAGGTGCGTACCACAAGCATAAGTTTGTGATGCATTTACACCCCTCCCAAGCGAAAAATAGTGTTTGACACTATGTCCTGATGCCCTATAATCGGGGCATCAACAAGGAGATCAACATGGTTGTCACTGCCACCACCGCCGCCGAAGCCGCCACCATCGCCGCCGAACTCCGCGTCCTCTACGCCGGCACCGACTGGGCCGTCTGCATCCTGCGCCCTCTTTTCGAGGGTGAACTGTATCGCGTCATCGTCGGCTAACCGGGGAGATTGACATGAGCACGCACACCCTCACCGCCTACTGCCCCCTCGGCCTCGGCGAGATCGCAGTCGAGATCACCTACCGCTTCACCCCCGGGCGCCCGGCGCGGGGCCCCTCCTACGCCAGCGGCGGCGAGCCGGCGGATCCCCCGGAGGTCGAGTTCATCTCGGCCAGCACCACGGTCAACGACGATCTCGTCAAGCTGATGGTGAGCGAGTGGGCCGAGGAGTGGCTCCCCGACGACGGCTTCGGCGAGGCCGTCGACAACGCAGAGGAGGCCTAGGTCATGAGCACCCACACGATTCTCTGGAGCCGCGGCGGCGCGGATTGGGACGACGAGCAGACGATTACGTTCGGGGAAAACTTCGACGTCGTCTCGATCCACCCCGGCGCCGGCAATCACGGCGTGTTCACCGACGTCGCCGACCGCATGTTGATGGACGAGGCGCAGGACTGGCTCGAAAACGAGGGCTACGACGAGGCAAAGAGCCTGTTGACAGGCCCTCTGCCTGCCCTATAATCGAGACATCGAATAGGAGATAGTGATGATCATTGAAACGACCGACAACCGCCTCTTCCTCGTCGTCGACTTCGCGACCCCCGGCCTCGCGCACGTCTGGTGCGGCCAGCCCGTCCGCCGCTTGAAGGCGGGATACAAGGTCACCAAGCACCGCGTCGCGGCGATGGTCCGCAAGGCGGGCAGCAAGATCGTCGACCGCGCCCCCGTCGTCATCGAATAGGAGATAGCATCATGGCAAATCAATCACAGCGCGGCGGCGGCACTTGGGCCCGGTACATGGGCAACTCCATCTTCCGCTACGGATGGGCGTCCGCCGTCAACGGCGAGCCGCTCATCGACGACATCGCCCGCAAGGTCTGGCCCGAGATCACCGACATCGGCGGCGTGCAGCGCCTGTACGAGGCGGGCCGCCTGATGGCGCTGGAGACGCGCATGAAGCTCCCGCCCAAGGCGGCGCGCATGACCAAGGACATCAAGGCGACCGTGGCGGCGGCGCCCGCGCTGCGCGAGCAGTTCCGGGTCGAGCAGGCGCTGGCCCGCGAGGAGGCGAAGCGCGCCGCGGCCCTGCGCCTGAAGGTCATCCACTACGAACGCCGGCTGAAGGCCGCATAAGGGAGAATAGGATCATGATCGACCCCATCGACCTCGAAGCCAAGTATCTGAGGTGGCTGGCCGCCTGCCCGGCCGCCGTGCTGGTCAAGCACGGCATCGACGCAACCTATGACAGCAGGATGGACTAGACCATGTGCAAACCCGGCCCCTTTGTCGCCGACTACCTCTTCCACACAAATGATAGACTGCAGTCTGCCATCGACCGTCTTGAGCGATTGAAAGACGAGCCGTGGTGCGACGACGCCCTGCTCGTCCTCGCCGCCGCCCGGAAGCATCTGGAGACGCTGCCCCAGCCCGTCAGGTACGTGGTGACGATGTCGTCGCCGACGCCGCCTCTTGTGCGTGAGTTCGACACCCACGCAGAAGCCATCGCGTACCTCACGGTCAACCTGACCCGGTATGAGAACTTCCAGATCCGTGTGGCCGAGTGATGCTGACAATCCACGACTGCACTTTTCAGGTGAGCTGGAAAGGCTGGGGGCCGTTCACGCCACACGCCGAGCGCGTGGCGGTGGACATCATGGTCGAGCTGCAGGAGATGAGCCCCGAGGGCGTTCAGCGGCTCGCGCGGTCCCCGCGCGAGTTGAACCTGACCGGGCGCGTCGCGCGCGCCCGCCTCGCCGTCATCCTCGCGCACCGCAATCGGGTGACGCCTAAAAATGCCGACATCGTTCTGGAGGCCCTGTGACCAGCGTCCCCGCGCCGGGCGACCCTCGCAAACTCGCTTGGATCGGACACCTGCTCTACGGCGCGCAGCACATCGAGTATCTCTCTCGCATCCTCGGCGTCGACCGAAAAACGGTGTACCGCTGGCGCCGCGGCGTGACGCCGGTGCCCGCCTACGTCTGGGAGCCGCTCAAGGTCGCGCTGATGAAGCGCCGCAACGACATCAAGGATGTATTGGCGAACCTCGACAGTTGAATTGAATACGGCATCGGAATTTGTCCACCCGTTTGCCGATTTTTCATGGACATTAAATGAGGTGACCTATGGCTAAGAAGACCCCCGAATCCCCGGCGAAGATGACGCAGCGCACGAGCGCGGGGCTGCGCGGCAGCCTGTTCGACGAACTGGACGGCCTGCGGAAGGGCACCGTGAACGCGACGCGCGCCAATGCGGTCGCCAAGCTGGCCTCCACGATCATCGAGACTGTCCGCGTCGAACTTGACGTGGCTAAGTACGCAGAGCGCAACAAGTTGAGCCCGGATCGAGCCCTCCGCGCCCTCAACACCGCCATCGAACTCGGAGAGTAGCGATGCCCGCGATCACCCTGACGGGGGTACTGCGCCCGTATAACACTGATTTGGGCTTACCCTACGGCCATGCTGATCGCGTTCAATGGCGCAGGGGGCGGCAGGAGGGCCGCCCCGAGGTCGCACGCCTGAATATCTGCCGAAACTGCGGGTGCGCCGTATACGACCGCTATAGCGCCTGCAGCGTACCACGCGACGCGGAGGGTAGCCCGCAGACTTGCGACGGGTGCGCGAGGCAACTGAAGTGGCGAACGCGAAAGCTGCCGCCGGCGGCGTATGGGGGAAACAGAACATGGCACGAGCTTGCATTTCTGTACGCCGTCGCGCAGCTTTATCTGACGGAATACAAGAAAGCGAAACGGCAGCGCAGGCTGTAAAAACTGCGCCGCCGCTCGCGAATATGGTTTCAGGATAGGAGGATAGGACATGAGTGACTTTGACTTTGCTGCGGACGCGGCCGCAAAACGCGCTGATTTTCTGGCGTTCTTTGGCGGCTGGGATCGCATGACCGACGTGCATAAAGGCCTCGACGTTCGTAAGACGCAGGCCAATGAGAACAATGTATTGGGCCGCGTTGTCGCCAGAGGTCGGCGACAGTGTAACGGTATTGATTACGACGCGCAGGCGCAGTTCGGGGCCGTCAACCTCTTTGATCACCCTCGTTCGGTTACGCCGCACCTTCTGATCCTGCAACCGTATGCGGCGGCTGTAACGGCGCCTGCCGAAGTCATCGCCGCATGCCTCGCACGAGTAGGCTCGGCGGCGCGGTTCATTGCGTTCCCGCCGTATAACACCGAGCACTGCATCGGCTTTCTCGTGTACCGCGCTGACAGTCGCATGACGGATGACTGGCTGAAATCCCACCCCGATTTCAAACCCGCGGCAATTACCGCCGCACGCGAGTACGACTTCAGGATAGGAGGGTAGAACATGGACGCGAAGGAACTGGAAGAGGCGCTCGACGTCATCGAGCAGAAGCCGCGAGGGCGCTACGCGGATATACTGATCGCCGCCGCCCGCGCGCACCTCACGACGCTGCCGCGATGGAAGGACGTCGAGGTAGAGCGATGGGTGCTATTCAACAGAGCCGGTAGGCAAGGTCCATTCTCTTATGAGTGCGCAGAAGAGGCCGAAGAGGCTTTGACGCACGAGTGCTACGAAGGGTGGAACGTCGTGAAACTCACCGGCACGGCGAGGGTCAAGGTATGAGCGGCGAGGCAGGCCGCGACGAGGGCATCGGGCGCGTGCTCGATAATGCGGGGACGTGGAAGCACAGGAGCCGCAATCTGGTGATGAACACCGACGAACTCACGGGGCGGCTGATGACGGGTGAAGACATCAGGCTCTACGTCTCGCAGCGCGTCGGGTCTCCGCACCATCACAACGCGTGGGGAGGCCTCATCATGGGCCTCGTCAAGCGCAAGCGGCTTGTCGAGGTGGACCGGGTCAAGATGCGTGACCCGCGAAGCCACGCGCGCAAGACCCCGGTGTACAGGGTCTCGTGACCCGCTACATCCTCATCGTCCTGCTCTGCACGGGGGCCAGCTGGCAGGTGCAGGAGTGGGACGGCACGGCGTGGGCGCCGGCCGTCACGCCCAAGGGCAACACTGCCGCCGTCAACGCCGAGAAGACGGCCTGCGAGCTGGACCTCTCAAGCCTCTCGACGGTCAAGCCGTCGGGGACACGGCTCCGCTGCCATCAAACACCGCGTCCTGCACCTCGGCCTTGAACGTGAGGCGCGGGTAGACGGTATCCTCCTCGACAGTATCGACGGCGACGGTCGCGTAGCTGATCGTCTCCGGGGCCTTCTGGCCCTCGCGTGCCAACCGCATGATCGTCTGCTCGTAGTGATCGAGCGACCACGGCAGCGAACACCAGCAGATGACGTGCCCGCCGAACTGCAGGTTGAGGCCATGACTGAACGCGGCCGGGTGCGCGATCAGGACGCGCAGCCTGCCAGCGTTCCAGTCCTCGACGGCCGCAGCGGCGACCTTGCGCGTCGTGCCGCTCCCCAGCACCGGCGCATCGGGATAGCGCAGCCGCAGCTCGTCGAGCTGCTCGCGATAGTCGTAGACCAGCAGCACGGGCGACGTCTGCGCGTCGACGACATCGCAGATGGCGTCGACGCGGAACATGTCGAGGCGCTTGCCTTCACCCGTCTCGTCGTAGACGAAGCCCGCGCAGACCTGCCGCATCTTGTTGACGACCTGCGCGCGGCCGCCGGGCATCATGACCTCGCCCTCGATGTCGGCGACGCTCGTCTTGTCGAGTTCCTCGTAGACGCGCCTGATGTCGGGGGGCAGGTCGACCGGAACCTTGACGTGGCGCACGGGAGGCGGCGCCCAGTTCTCAGGCGACAGGATGAACGTCATGTCGGAGATCTTCGCGAGCGTCTTCTCCAGCGTACCCTTGCGGCACTTCCACACGTTCTCCGTCTGCTCCCACATGTTCGCCGCGCGCCACTTGACCCAGTCGCGGCCGAGCCTGCGACCGTGGTCGATGATGCGCGTCTGGGCGAACAGATCCTCGGGGCCGTTCGGCACCGGCGACCCGGTGAGGCCGATGCGGACCTTCATGTGATCCGTATGCTTCAGCGTCGGGCGCCACTTTGCGCTGGTGGGCCCCTTGAACTTCGACAGCTCGTCGATCACGAAACAGTCGAAGGCCTTGCTGTGTTTCTCAAGGAAGTCGACGAGGTTCTCATGATTGACGACGACGATGTCGCCCTCGGCCGCATCACGCTCGGCGGGTGTGCCCGTCGCGACGGCGATCCGCAGGTGCCGCAGGTGTTCCCACTTCGCGCCCTCCTGCTGCCACACCAGTTCAGCAACGCGCAGCGGAGCCGTCACCAGCACGCGACGCACGGTGCCGTCGGCGAGCATCTCGCTCAACGCCGTCAGCGTGATCATCGTCTTTCCAGCACCCGGCCGGCAAAACAGCATGCTCTCGTTGCGTTCATAGATGTGTGTGATTGCCTGCTGCTGTACAGGCCTGATTGCTACGGACATATGCTTTCAAAATCCAATACGTTATCGATGACGTGTACTTCAAATCCTAATGCACGCAGCCGCGAATGCCAAGCCGCCTGCAGCGGCGTCGGCTTCTTGCCGGGTGCCTTGAATTCGATGAACACGACGCGGCCGCCGGCGGACAACATGAGACGGTCTGGGACGCCCGGATACCCCTGAACCACGAGCTTCCAGAACACATGCCCGCGGGCTTTCGCGAACTTCCGGCATTTCGCTTCGATGTGTTTTTCCACGCTTCAAGTTATCACGCTTGACGACAGCGTGTCACGAGGCGTAGCTTCCCGCCATCAAACAGGAGACAAGATTGCAACACGCACCCTTCGGATCGTCGACTGCCGAGCGCGTTATCAACTGCCCCGGTTCCGTCGCCCTCACCGCCAAATCACCCGAACAGCCCGCGAGCGAATACGCCGCGAAGGGCAGCGCGCAGCACGCCCTGATCGAGCACCTGCTGCTCGAAGGCGGCGAGCCGAAAGACTTCCTCGGCGCCGTGTTCGCGGGTGTCGAGATTGACAGTGAGCTGGCCGACGGCGTCAAGATCGCACTCGACGCAGCCGAGAAACTCCTCGAAGATTTTGCCGGCGACCAACTCGTCGAGCAGCGGCTTGTCATCGTCGAGAACGAAATCTTCGGCACTGGCGACGTCATCGGCATTTCGAGCGACGGGACGCGCGCCCTGATCGCGGACCACAAGTTCGGCTACGTGGAAGTCGAGGCCAACAGCCTGCAGCTGAAGTTCCTCGCCGCGGCGCTGCTCGCGGACCCGTCGATGGCCGCCGTCGCGAAAGACATCGAGGAGTTCGCGCTGGCGATCATCCAGCCCGCCTTCGATCCGCCGGTAACGAAGGCGACGATAACGCGCGCCGAGGCCGAGGTCTTCCTGCGCACGATCAAGCTGGCGCACTCGGCCAGCAAGGTGCCCTCCGCAGAAGTCCGCATCGGCAAGTGGTGCAAGTGGTGCCGCGCCAAGGCGATCTGCCCCGCGCAGCGCCAGATGTTCGCGGACCTGATCGACGCGAAGGTCCACCCGGGTTGGTCGCCCGCGGAGCTGGGCGACATGCTGGTCAAGGCGAAGCAGGTCGAAGACCTGATCGAGAGCATCAAGGAGCGCGTGAAGCACGAGCTGGCAAACGGCCGCACCGTGCCGGGCTGGCGCCTGAAGGCGGGCGCCGCGCGCACGGCGTGGGCCCTGAAGCTCAAGGCTACAGTCACCGCTTTGCGCATCCTCGGGCTCAAGGGCGACAGGGCCCTTCAACTTATTACCCCGGCCGCAGCGAAGAAGGCGCTGAAGCTGGACGAGCTTCCCGACGATCTCGTCGTGAAGACCACGAGCGCGCCGTCGCTCGCTCGTGACACCGACGCCGCAGACGCTGTCCTGCCGGTGGCGGCCTTTGCAAAGGCAGCAGCACTGTTAGAAGGAACTAGGTAAAATGAGCAATCAAATGAGCCTCTTCTCGAACGGGGGCCTGCCCCCCGCCGACCGCAACGCCTACAAACAGTCGATCAAGGCGATGTCGGTCGCGGCAAAGTCGACGATGGGCGGCATGCCGTTCCTGCGCATGGGCAAGGACGGCGAGTGGGTCTACGGCGCCGACAACACCGAGGTCGAGGAGAACAGCCTCTGGGCCGTGAACCCGTTCTCGATGGCCCTCGGCTTTATTTCGTGGGGCACCGGAGCGCAGGAGGGCACCGTGCTGGGCGAGCAGATGGCTCGCGTCGGCGAAGTGCCGGTGCAGCGGGGCAACCTGCAGGACGTCGGGGCCGAGTGGACGCCGTGCTGCGCGTTCGAGCTGGTCTGCCTCACCGGCGAGGACAAGGGCATTCACGTCCTCTACAAGACCAACTCGGTCGGCGGCCGCCGCGCGTTCGCCGACATGATGCAGCTGGTCGCGGCAGCGATGGAGGACGAGGCAGAGGGCAAGTGCGTCCCCATCGTCAACCTCGACTGCGACAGCTACCCGCACAAGAAGTACGGCAAGATCTACACGCCGATCTTCGACATCAAGAAGTGGGTCATGACCGACGCCGAGGAGCTTGGGGGCGCGCCGGTGAAAGTGGAAGAAGCGGCGGAGGCACCGGCGAAGCCTGCCGAGGAGGGCACGGTTCGTCGCCGTCGTCGCTGAAGCCTGACTGGGGGCGGCCGGTGGCCGCCCCCATCTTTTTATGGGGGATAGAATGGCATTGATCTGCAGCCTCGACTACGAAACCCAGAGCGCGCTCGACCTGACCAAAATCGGCGCCTACCGCTACGCGCAGAGCGCCAAGATCATGTGCGCCGCGTACGCGATCTACGAAGAGAACACGTTTGAGCCCGCGATGGTGAAGGTGTGGCGCGCTTGGAAGGGCGAGCCGATGCCGGCTGACCTGCTCGCGGCGCTGTCCGACGAGCGCGTCAGGAAGTTCGCGTGGAACGCCCAGTTTGAGCGCCTGATCACACTGCACGCCGCGGGCCTCGCGGTGCCGCAGGAGCAGTGGTTCTGCACCGCCGCGCGCGCCCGCGCCTCAGCCTACCCCGGCAAGCTGGACCTGTGCGCGAAGGCGCTGGCGATCCCGCAGAAGAAGGATCTGGCGGGCGGCAAGCTGATGAAGAAGCTCTCGGCGGAGGGCACCGGGACCGAGGAGGAGTACGAGCGCGTCCTCGAATACTGCATGCAGGATGTCGTCGTCGAGGCGACCATCGGCATGGTCGTCCGCGACCTGACTGCCGAGGAGTGGAAGGATTACCACGTCTGCGAACGCATGAACGACAGGGGCATTCCCATCGACGCCGATCTGGCGCGCGCGGCTCAGAGATACGCCGAGGTCGAGGCGGCAGAAATTGCCAAGGAATTAAATGCCGCGACGGGCGGCGCGATCACCAGCGCGAAGCAGTTTGCCCGCGTCAAGAAGTGGGTCGCCGTGAAGGCACCCGAGATCGCCCTGCAGTTCACCGACGAGGAGACGGGTAAGTTCTCGCTCGACAGGTCGGCGCGCACTGTCATCTTCGAGAGCGACCTGCAGATCAGTGAGGAAGTGCGCGAGGTTCTGGAGCTGATCGACGACGCCGGGCGCGCCAGCACGGCCAAGTACGCCGCCATCGAGAACCGCACCGACGTCGACGGCCGCCTGCGTGGGGCGTACCTGTTCAACGGCGCGGGGCAGACGGGGCGCTTCAGCGCGATGGGCTTCCAGCCGCATAATCTGGTGCGCGACAAGCTCGACAACGCCGGCGACGTGATCGAGGCCGTGCTGGACGGCGCGTCGGCCGAGGAAGTCACGAGGCTGTCGGGCGAGAACATGCTGACGACGCTGGCGCGCATGCTGCGGCCGACCATCGTCGCCGAGAACGGCAACGTGCTGGTATGGAATGACTGGTCAGCCGTGGAGGCGCGCGCCCTGCCGTGGCTTTCAGGGTCGGTTGCCGCCGAGCCCTTGCTCGACCTCTTCCGCAAGAACGAGGACGTCTACAAGCACGCGGCGTCGGGCATCTACGGCGTGCGCGCAGACGCTGTAGACAAGGCGCAGCGCCAGATGGGCAAGATCGCCGTGCTGGCGCTGGGGTATCAGGGCGGCAAGAACGCCTTCCGCAAGATGGCCCGCGCCTACGGCCTCAAGATCAGCGACGACGAGGCCGAAGAGATCAAGGTTGCGTGGCGTCTGGCGAACCCGTGGGCGAAGACCTTCTGGCACGATCTGGAGGCGGCGGCGATCCTCGCCGTGCGCCACCCCGGCGACGTCGCAGAGGCGGGGCGCATCAAGTACCTGATGCACGGCGACATGCTCTACGCGCTGCTGCCCTGCGGGCGCCTGATCGCGTACCCGGAAGTCGAGCTGGTGGAGATCGAGGGCAAGTACGGCCCGCAGCCTCGCCTGACGGCGCTGAAGGCCTCGATGCACCCGAAGAAGGGCGAGACGGCTTGGCCCCGCGTTGCACTCTATGGTGGTCTGCTGGCCGAGAATTGCACGCAGGCATTCTGCGCCTCCCTGCTGCGCACCGCCGTGCGCCACCTCGACGACGCCGGGTGGCCCGTCGTCATGCACACGCACGACGAGGTTCTCGTCGAAGTCGGGGAGGATGAGATCGAGGAGGCCAAGGCAGCGTTGCAGGAGGCGATGCTGACGAACCCGTGGCCGGACTTACCCCTTGCCGCCGAACCGGAGTACGGATACAGCTACGACAAGTAGAGGTTGATATGGAATTGAATATATTCATGGGACACGTCTTCGGTGACGTGCCCGACGACGAAATCGTCGGCATCGTCCAGCGCGGCAAGGATAACCGGGGCTGGCTGACGACACCCTACAAGCAGGGCCGCACCAAGCTGCGCCCCGACGCCGCCAGCTATTACTGCATCTCGACCCTGAAGAAGCCCCCCGCGGGCGAGCCTCTGCGCCGGCTGATGCCGAACATGGCGAAGACATATGTCATCGTCCTCGACGACATCGGGACCAAAATCGACGCGGAGAAGTTCAAGGGCAAGGCCGAGCCCCACTACGTCATGGAGACGTCGGCGGGCAACTTCCAGTACGGCCTGCTCTTCGACGGGACGCTGGAGGAGGCGCAGGTCCTCATCGAGGCCATGATCGAGGCCGGCTACAGTGACCCCGGCGCCCGCGACGTTCACCGCCTCGTGCGCCTCCCCGGCTCTCTGAACTACAAGAGCGACCCGCCCTTCGTCGCGCGTCTCGTCGTCGAGAACTGGGACCAGCCCGCGTGGACATTCAAGGATCTGTGCGAGGAGTTCGGCCTGACGCCGCGAGAGCCGTCGAGCCTGCGATCCACGAAGCGTGCGTGGAACGGCGACACGGGCGGCGACGTCATCCTGAAGTGGATGACCGAGAAGGGCATGGCCCTCTCGGAGCCTAACTCCGACGGCTGGCTGTTCATCGAGTGCCCGTGGGCCGACGAGCATAGCGACGGCCGGCGCGACGCGAAGTGGCAGATCGGGAACGGCACGACGGGCTCCTATCACTGCTTCCACGGATCCTGCCAGCACCGGACGCAGGGCGAGTTCCTGCTCTGGTGCTCGGCGAACGGCGCGCCCGACTTTGAGGCCGAGGTGATCACGCAGGTCACCGCCATCGGCCAGAAGCTCGCGACGATACCGAGGGGTGCCTTCGCGCCGCCGGGCCCTTTGCAGCCCCCGCCGGACGGCACACCTGCGGGGGACATCCTCACTGGGCTCGTGCTGCAGTACGCCTCGCGGCTGTCGGTGGGGATGCTGCCGACGCTCGAAATAACGTCGAAGACGAAGACGCCGAAGGACGTGCAGAAGGCCACCGTCGAGAACGTGCAGTATGTCGTCGCGGAATGCGGGTTCTCCGCGCTAAAAAATCACATGACCGGCGAGGTCGAGCTGTCCCACGCCGACGCGACTTTCAACGTGTTTAAAAACCCCATGGAGCGAGCCCTGATGACCCGTGAACTGCTGATATCGTTGGCGAACCGCGTCGGCATTTCGTTGCGCACCACGCTCGACGAGTTGCTGCACACGCTGGCCGCCAACAACGGGTACCACCCGGTGTACGACTGGATAAAAAACAAACCGTGGGACGGCGTCGACCGCTTCCCCGCGCTGGCCGCCGCGCTGGAGGCGCCGAACGAGAAGTGGCGCGACATCGTCCTCCTGCGCTCGTCCATGCAGTCGATTCTGGCTTGGACGAACTGGATGCGCGAGACGCCCATCAGCGTCCCCCACGTCCCCACCCTCAGCGGCCCGCAGGGTTGCGGCAAGTCGACGTTCATCGGGTCGCTGCTGCCGTCGCAGTGGAGGCTCTTGGAGCAGAGCGCGAACCTCGGCCACGCCAGCAGCAAGGACGACGAGCGCAGGCTCACGAGTTCCCCCCTCGTCGAGCTGTCGGAACTGGAGACGGTCATCGGCCGCGTCGAGGCGGGGCACCTCAAGAGTTTCCTCTCGCGCCCCGTCGACAAGATGCGGCTCCCCTACGACCGCACGATCACTACGCGCCCCCGCGGCACCACGTTCTGGGGCACCGTCAACGACGGCGTGTATCTCAACGACCCCACCGGGGCGCGCCGTTTCTGGCCCCTTGATGTGGTGAAGTGCAACGCCTTCCACGGCGTCGACATGCAGCAGTACTGGGCGCAGATGCTGCACCTGTTCAATCAGGGCGAGCCGTGGAACCTGACCCCCGACGAGGCGAAGCTCCACGCCGTCATCGCCGAGAAACACCGCGTCGAGAGCCCCGCCGAGGGGCGCCTGCAGGAAATGTACGCGCGCAGGAAACACATACCGGAGAAGGATTGGACCTTCGCGACCGCGAGCGACATCTCGCGATACTACCAGCTGCCGGACAACTACCCGACGTTGAGAGCCATCGGCGGCGTGCTGACGAAGATGTTTGGCGAACGTGCCAGCAATAACGAACGGAAAGGATGGAAAGTGCCGATAAAGCAGTCTGAACTCAGGGCGGGGTTCTCCGCTTACATCCCCCCGGAGGGGTCGTCATGAAACTCCTGATCCACATGAACATGCCCTCGGGCAAGAACGACGGGACACACCAGCTCATTCTGGAGATGCCCGCAGTGACTTCGCTGGCCGACCTGCCGTTTCACCTCTCCGGGGGGTACATGTACGGCGACCACCTCGTCTACGACCGCGTCGGCAACACCGCCCGAACGTGGGCCAGCCGCGGCCCCATGATCGTCAACTGGGCCCATATCGGCAAGATCGCCGAATATTATGAGGGGTAGTCATGAAGCATCTTGAGATCACTTCCGAGGCGCTGAAGCTTTTGGCGCCGCGGGGGGCCGTCTACGGCACGGTGCGTGAGAACCACGAGCGCATCGCGCGCATCGCCAGCGAATTGACGAAGGCGCCCCTCGGGGCGTTCGACGTCGCCATGGTCCTGCTCGCCGTCAAGCTCTCGCGCATCGCGCAGTCGCCCGACCACGTCGACAGCTACGTCGACGCGATCAACTACCTGTCCTTCGCTGGGGAGTTCGCGACCGATGAAGGGTGAGGAGAACCCGGCGGCGAAGCTGACCGAGGAGGAGGTGTATGCGATCCGGCGCGATGCCCGAAAGGACAAGCTGGTTGCCTACGACTACGGGATATCGCAGGCGCATGTCTGGCGAATTCGTAACGGCGTGAAGTGGAAACACCTGAAAGAGGAGAATGAAAATGTCGCACGTAGTAACGACTGAACATGTAACGCCCGAGATGGCGCGCCGCTGGTTGGACCCGGAGATCAACAAGACCAACCGTAAGCTGAAGCCCGTAGTCGTGCGGAAGTACATCGCCGACATGGGTGAAGCTCACTGGATCTTCAACGGGGACTCTCTCAAGTTCGACTGGAACGGCAAGCTGCTCGACGGCCAGCATCGGCTGCACGCAGTCATCGCCATGGGACACCCGGTGGAGTTCCTGATCGTGCGAAACCTGCACCCCGACGCCTACCTGACGATTGATATTGGAGCCCGCCGCACGGTGGGCGACATGATGCAGCGCATCGGCAGCAAGCAGTCCTCTGCCGCCGGCGCGGCCGCCAAGGTGCTGTACTGGTTCGAGACTGGGCAGACGCTGGACTTCAACGCCACCTACTCCACCGCGCAGCTGCTCGACATCTACAAGGAGCACCCGAAGCTGGAGGAGTTCGTCGCGCAGTACACCGCCTCGTCGGTGCGCTGGAAGCTTCGCGCCGGCTCTGCGTGGCCCGTCGTGGCGTACATCGCCTCCCGCCGGTACCCCGTAGAGTGGGCCGCGTTTCAACAGTCCGTCGCCGATGGCAGCGGTATCGCGAAGGGCGACCCCCGGCACACGCTTCGTGAGTGGCTCCTGAACAGGGCCGCCTCCAAGCGGCAGGCTCGCAACGACGAGCGGTTCAACGTCTTCGCGAAGGCGTGGAACGCTCACCGCGCAAACCGCAAACTCCTCGTGCTGGTGCATCGCGGCAACGAGGCCCCTGTGGTCCCCGCGGGCGCCTGATGACCGAACTGGAACAGCACAGCGCCCTCTACTGGGCGCTGTGCCGGCACGTTCAGCGGAACCGCTGCTGGACTGCCAACGCCACAGTCCTGATCACGCGGCTCTTGCACAGCCCGCACGAGCGTGTCAGGCTCCTCGCTTGTGATTTATGGTATAGGATAACAGCAGATGAATGCAAAGACGCGACGCACGATTGAGCAGACGGCTCAACGCGAGGGCGCACTCAGGGTCGAGTGGACGCAGGGCCAGACCCACCTCATCGCCCGCTTCCACATGCCCGACGGCCTCGTCGTCTCCATGCCCGTCTCAAGGACGGGCCGCATCGACGAGTACAAGTACCGGGGCTGGACGCGGCAGTACATCCGCAACCCCTCCAAGTGGCACGTCAGGAGCCCCTCATGAGAAGCACGAGAATGGAAAACGCCATGATCGCCGCCGACAGGCTGTGGGGCAAAGCCATGGCCGTTAGCCCTGAGTTCGTGGAGAGGTATCTGGAACTTTGCGAACAGTTACTCACGGAGCGCCCGTATGTCCGTGGCGACGTGTTTCGTGAATACTGTCGTGACAAGGGGCTGGTGCGCCCCGCCCGTCTGCACCCCAATGTGTGGGTCAGCGGCCCCCGCGCCATGGAGCATCTCGGGTGGATTGAAAAGAACGGGAAAGTCGAACCGCTGGCGGCGCACAATCACATGCCCAGCGTAACGCTATGGCGCAGCCTCCTCTACGTCAGGGTGCCTCCCGCCTAGCCGGCGGCAGGGTAACGCGCCACTGCTCTAGTCCCGTGATCCGCCTGTCGTGATTGAGGATGGTGTTGGACGTCACGCGCCCCTCCCCGATGACCTCTGTGATCCTGACGTTGAGGGTGTTGATCGACGCGGTTAGTTCCTTGATGTTCCCGAGCGTCTGGACGGCGATGTACGTCACGACGCTGATGAACAGCAGCAGGATCGTCGCGGTTATGCGGAAGAGGGCCTGAAATGCCGGGGTGTTGAACATCTCGATAGTTGCCTTCAAGGGAGCCCCGCTAAGTGTATCTGGTTTATTCAACACGAGTGCGTTCCCCTCTACGCATATCTCGACGATGTTTTTCTGAGCTAGGAAATCGCCCCGTCAGACTCGGTGACACGCATGTAA
>TARA_R110000868_G_scaffold175564_1_pt1 | contig 33691 bp, 34 predicted proteins | sample TARA_R110000868 | Tara Oceans TARA_R110000868 (sample SAMEA4397489) | marine metagenome | biome: Polar Biome; feature: [SRF] surface water layer (ENVO:00010504); material: water (ENVO:00002006), including particulate matter (ENVO:01000060) such as... | depth 5 m | reverse complement strand
GAAAACAGTTTCGTAATGATTCATATTAATATATATTTTTAGGAGTGCAAAAGTAATAATAATTCTTTGTTATTACAAGATTTAGTAAAAATCTTCGTTATAAGGTTCAACAGTTATCAATAATATTAAAAAAAACAAACTTAACCTAAACCTTTAATCATGCTTTTTACTGATTACACAACATATTATACCATGTTCACATCTTTTGTTGTAGTTCATCGTGATTTTTCAGTACTTTGCCTATGATTTAACCCCACAAATCAACCATTTATGAAATTAAGAAGTATAATCGTAGACGATTCTTCCATGCAAAGGATGGCAGTTGCTAAATTAGTAAACAATCATCCTAACTTAGCACTTGTTGCTGAGTACAGTAATGCTATAGAAGCTAAAAACGGAATTAAAAACAATGAAATTGATTTAATTTTTCTTGATGTAGAAATGCCCATTATTAATGGTTTTGACTTACTTGAATCATTAGACAATAGACCTCAAGTAATTTTAATTACTGGTAAACCAGATTATGCGCTAAAAGCGTTTGAATATGATGTTACCGATTATTTACACAAACCTATTACGATGTCAAGGTTTGACTCGTCTGTAAGAAGAGCAGTTGCTAAATACGAGCAAATGAATAGGGTAAACGAAGACGAGGAGCATATTTTCGTAAAAAGTAATCTCAAAAAGAGAAAGGTTATTTTAAATGATATTAAGTGGATTGAAGCTCTTGGAGATTATATCAAATTGGTGACTGATGAAGCCAATATCGTTATTCTTTCAACAATGAAATCGTTTGAAGAGCAATTACCAGAAGATAAATTTCTTAGAATCCACAAATCTTATATCATCAATTTAGAAAAAGTGGAAAAATTCAATAGTAAAAATGTTGAAGTTAGTGGGAGATCTATTCCATTAAGTAGAAATAAAAAGACTGAATTAGCAGAGGCGTTAAGCAACTTCTAAATTAGATATAGTCTACATTATATATTATTCGTACACTAGTGTACTGTGAAATAGCATTAAAAGATTTTTCAATTCTTTTAATGCTATTTTTAGTTTTCACCAATGACTGTCCGTTTGGAATCTTTATTAAAACATGTTTTAGGTATTGATTTCTAATTCGTGCTACAGGTGGATATTCTGGACCTAACACATGTATCCCAAAAGAATTACGCAATCCAACAGTAAACCATTCTGCTGCCTCATTTAATTTATTATAATCTTTATGCTTAAATGTTATTTTAATAATTCTATTAATTGGAGGGTATTTATGTTGCTCTCTTTCATACAATTGCTCTTTAAACATTCCGTCATAATCCTCCGTAGAGACTTGCTTTAATATTTGATGGTATGGGTTATAGCTTTGAATAATAACTTTTCCTCTTTTCTTTGTTCTTCCTGCCCTACCCGATACTTGAGTAAGTAATTGAAAGCTGCGTTCATGTGCTCTAAAATCAGGGAAATTTAATAGCGTATCTGCATTCATAATACCTACTAAATTCACATTCCTAAAATCTAAGCCTTTAGTCAGCATTTGCGTGCCTACCAAAACATCTAATTCTTGTTGTTCAAAAGCGTTTATTATTTTTTCATAACCATATTTTCCGCGAGTGGTATCTAAATCCATTCGCCCAACTTTAGCTTCTGGAAACAAATCTTGTAATTCTTGCTCTACTTGTTCCGTACCAAAACCTTTAGTGTCTAAGGTACTACTTCCACAGGCTTCACAAGCTAGTGGCAACGCAATATGGTAACTACAATAGTGACAACGTAATTGTTTCTTAAACTGATGGTACGTTAAACTCACATCACAATTAGGGCATTGTGGTGAATGTCCACATGTTGTACATTCAACAATTGGCGCAAACCCTCTTCTATTCTGAAATAAAATTATTTGTTCACCATTATCTAATGTCGTTGTTATTTCTTCAAGTAAGCGCTCAGAAAAATGACCTTTCATTCTTTTTTTTCGAGTCTGCTCTTTTATATCCACCAATTCAATATCTGGCATGAGCACATTTCCAAAGCGTCTTTGAATACTAGCGTACCCATATTTTCCTATTTGAACATTATAAAAACTCTCTACGCTTGGTGTTGCTGAACCCAAAAGAATATTTGCTCCATGTAAACTTCCCAATACTATAGCGGCATCTCTAGCATGATACCTAGGAGCTGGATCGTACTGCTTAAACGAGCTTTCGTGCTCCTCATCAACAATGACAAGTCCAAGGCTTTTAAAAGGCATAAACAATGCTGAACGTGCCCCAATTACTATTTGCGCTTTTGGCTTATTTGCTAAAACATTATTCCATACTTCAACTCGCTCTTGAACACTATATTTGGAATGATAAACTGCGACTTTTTCTCCAAAATATTCTTGCAACCTAGAAATAAGTTGTGTTGTAAGCGCTATTTCAGGCAATAAATACAATGCTTGTTGCTTGTTTCGAATACAATCTTCTATTAATTTTACATAAACTTCTGTTTTACCTGAAGAGGTAACTCCATGTAGCAATGTTGGTTTATTATTTTTAAAATTTTCTTCGATGGATAGTAATGCCTCTTTTTGATATTCATTCAAAGACTTTAAATCTGAATTTTCTTCCTCATTTGCATAGGTAACTCTATCTGTCTGAACAAAATATTCCTCTAATATATTTTTATCAATTAAAGCCTTAATTACAGCACTAGAGCTATTACTAGTTGTTTCTAATTCAGACACCTTAATTGGTTTTTTACTGGTCGCTTGTAACTGAAATAATGACAATACTACAACACTTTGTTTTGGCGCTCTAGTTAATGAATTTAATAGTTCTTCTAGTTTTTCTTCCGTACTATAAGCCTTATCCATTCGAACGTAGCGCACCATTTTAGGCTTATACTGCTCGTAAACCTCCTCTTTTAAAATGATTACATTTTTATCTAATAAGCGATTTAAAACAGGAAGTATATTTTTCTTATCTAAAATAGCACTTATCTCATGTACTCTTAATATCGATTGATGTTGTAGCGCCTCATATACTAAAAATTCATCATCTAGAAGTTCGCTCTCTTCTGGCTGAAATTTAGTGTTACGTAGTATTAATGTTTCACTTTCTAATAGAAATGCACTCGGCACGGCAGAACGAAAAACCTCACCAATACTGCACATGTAATAATCAGCAATCCAAAACCAATGTTTAAGTTGAATTTCGGTAACCAAAGGTGTTTCATCTAATAGTTGGTGAATGTCTTTAGCCTCATAAGCTAAAGGTGGTGTTTGATGTACTTCACAGACCAAGGCACTATATATTTTAGACTTACCAAAAGGCACAGCCACCCTCATACCAGGTTGTACAAATTTAGCCTCTTCATTAGTGATACTGTAAGTAAACAGTTTCTCTAATGGAATTGGTAGAATTACATTAATAAAATAAGGCATTGTATTCTTCTAATCTTTTACCCTTAACCAAGTTTGTGTGCGGTAAATAAAAGCCAAATAGCCCCTAACTTTAAGCTCATCAGGATTATCCGGGTTCAACCAAATTTTGCATCTAAAAGTCATAGCTTGCTCTGGGTCAAACAATCTTTTCCCTTTCCATTCTCCATCTTCATGTTCTACGGCTCCTTCAATAATTGTCATCCCTAGAACTGGCTTATCTTTTAAATCACCTTCACATTTAGTACATGTAACATCTTCTTTTCCTTCTTCTAAGATCGCTATAACTTTACCATACATTTCACCTTTATGTTGGTAAATTTTTATAACCCCTTTTGGTTTTCCTGTGCGGTCGTCAATTGTTTTCCATTCATCAAAAACACCTTGAGAAACTCCAATATTTACAGAAAATAATCCAAATAAAAATAAAATTTGCTTAAAGTATATCATCTTTTTGTTTTAGATTATTTCTTAAGGTGTTTAATGTAGCATTTAATTCGAAACCAAGGAGTAAAATATTGGAATTTAACCAAATAAAAACCATTAAAATTAAAAGTCCTCCCAAAGTACCGTACAACTCATTATATCGTGCAAATTTTTCTACATAAACCCCAAATAAATAAGAAGTAAACACAAAAAGTAAAGTAGTCATTAATGCTCCTGCTGAGAAAAACTTGGCTTTTCTACCTTCTGCAGTACCAAAATAATACAAGATAGCTGTAGTTAAATATGCCAGAATAATAAAAAATAATATTTTCGCAACCTGTACTCCCATTATATCTGCTTCATCTATATCTGTTCCATATGTTTTACCTGCAAAATCACTAGCATATTCTACGATATAAAATTCTGAATAAACAAAAGTTATTGCAGCTACGATCAGTAGAATTGACAGCATTAAACCCACCATTAAAGCATAGGCGTATTGTCTGAAAAAATTACGGGTTAGGTTTACATGATACGAATTTTCAAAACCTCCAAAAATTGCATTCACCCCATTGGCTACTAAAAATATTGAGATTACGAATGTTGAAGATAATAGACCTCCTCTTTTCTGATCTTTTATTTGAACAAAAATATCTTCAAAATAATCGCCTGTAGCGGTTGGTAAAAAGGATTCTAGAAATGCCAAGAAGTCTGCCTCAAAATTTGTTTCCCCTCCGATTTCTATATAGGGAATTAAAAATGGTAAAAGGCTTAATAAAAAAATAAGCAAAGGAAAAATTGCCATAAAAAGACTAAAGGCAATCGCACTTGCTCGGCTCGACAATGCACCCTGAACTATTCCGGACAAGTACATTTCTATTAAATCATACATAGAAAGCCCTTCAAAAGCAGAAAGTTTAATCTTTTTTAGCAAACGAGCCAACCAATTTATAACTGGAATTTTTTCTATTTTTTCCTCAATAGCTGTTGACATCTAAACCGCTTTTAGGCTTAAATCCATATTATAAACAGAATGTGTTAATGCTCCAGATGATATGTAATTAACACCACATTCAGCATATTCACGAATGGTGTGTTCATTTATTCCCCCAGATGATTCTGTTAAACATTGCTGTCCAATTAGCTTAACCGCTGCTTTTGTTTCTTTAAAACTAAAGTTATCCAGTAATATTCTATACACCCCTTTTGCAGCCAAGATTTTTTCCACTTCATTCAAATCACGTGCTTCTACAATAATTTTTAAATCTCTATTGGTATCAAGGAGATATTGCTTTGTTTTTTGGATCGCTTTATCTATTCCTCCTGCAAAATCTATATGATTATCTTTTAACATAATCATATCATACAATGCAAACCTATGATTTTCACCGCCTCCTATTTTTACTGCCCATTTCTCTAGTGCTCTAATTCCTGGTGTCGTCTTACGTGTGTCTAAAATTTTAGTAGTAGTACCTTCTAGTAACTTTACAAAATAATTGGTCTTGGTAGCTATTGCACTCATCCGTTGCATTGCATTTAAAACCAAACGTTCGGATTTTAAAATACTTTGAGAGCTTCCACTTACATAAAAAACAATATCACCATGTTTAACTTTATCGCCATCTTTAAGTATACTTTCTATTTTCAAATCTTCATCCACATACTTAAAAACTTGCTTGGCAAATTCTACACCAGCAATAATACCTTTGTCTTTAACCAAAAGTTTTGCTTTTCCAGTTGCTGATTTTGGTATACATGCTAAAGAACTGTGATCACCATCTCCTACATCTTCACGAATCGCATTAGCTATAATTAATTCAATTTCGGTATTAAATTGCTCTTTTGAAATCATTAAATTATTTTTCTTGATTGCTAATTTACTAAATACTTTACAAGAACTCTTCTTGATAATAAATTTAAAGCCTATAATTATTTAACGTAGAATTTCTATTTAAATTTGCAATATGACAATCAAACTTCTTGCTATTGGAAAAACTGATAGCTCACAACTATCACAACTCACTGCTGACTATGAGAATAGACTTAAACATTATGTTAAGTTCGAATTGGACTTAATACCAGATATAAAAAACACTAAAAATTTATCAGAAATTCAACAAAAACAAAAAGAGGGTGAAGCCATTTTAAAAAAACTAAACCCTACTGATATTCTAATTCTATTAGATGAAAATGGGAAGCAATACAGTTCAGTGGAATTTTCTAATTTTTTACAAAAAAAAATGAACGCCGGATTAAAGCAATTAGTGTTAGTTATAGGCGGACCTTATGGTTTTAGTGATGAAATCTATAAAAAAGCGCAAGGAAAAATTAGCCTTTCTAAAATGACCTTTTCACATCAAATGATCCGATTATTCATAGTAGAACAGATTTATAGAGCATTTACCATATTAAAGAATGAACCTTATCATCATCAATAAAACTCCCTATTTTATTCGCAATGCTATTATATCGAGTCTTTTTCTAATGATTTTAACATATTGTTTGAAACTGTTTCAAGATCGTTAAGCTCATCAACAATACAGTCAACTATCCCTTCTTTATTTTTAATATTTTTTTCAATTTTTAATACATGTTGCAGACTTTTAATATTTTTCATATGCGAATTAAACGCATGTGATTGATGCCATGAAATTTCTTTTAGCTTAGTATTTTGAAAAGCGATTTTTTTTATTGCCGGATTGATAATGAAAAATATTTCAAAAAGTATAATCAAAAGAGATAAAACAGCTAGTTCTATCTCTACAACCATTATCGTATTTATCTCTTCCTCGGATGCAACTTGATAGCGGAGTACAATGTCATCCATTATTCTCAAAAAACCATCTACTTGAGTTGTTAACGCTATTGTTGATAGATTCTTTAAATTATCAAAATCACTTAAATTAGTATAGATATAATCCAAATAGGGATCTAACTCTTTAAAACTCTTTTGAATTTCAATATTTTCAAGAGATTTTAAACCTAATGCTTCATTTCCATTTTGAAGAACTTTATGCGTTCTATGTAATTTATTAAGTGCCAATCGCATCTCAGAATAGTCACATTCTTGATATTTACATTCATAAAAATCTTTTAAAACTAACTGACTTAACATTCTTTGCTTACCAGCTATATTAATTATAGCTGCCATTTTCTCTTGCTTCTTTAACGAATACTGAATGATCGATTGAATTAAAATAGTAAGCACTATAATGGTACAAACTAGCAAGTAATACTTATAAAAACGTTTTATTGAATTAATAAATTTTAGTTTCATGAGTTGAATAATGTGTTTACAAAATAACAATATGTACACTAGTAATTTAAGTATTTTAAATAAGCCTAAAAAAATACTATTTATCAAATGTTAGAAAACAAAAAACCCTAAGAATCGTACACAATTATTAGGGCTTATAACTTCAGAAAAAAAATACGCTAATAAAGTACTCTAAACTTAATGGTATTCTCTATTTTCTTTAATTCTTTGATTACATCTTTATTATACTCTTTATCCACATCAGATATTACATAACCCACTTCATTATCTGTAGATAAATATTGACCCGTAATATTTAATTCATAACGCGCTAATACATCATTTACTTTCGCCATTATCCCTGGTACATTTTTATGAATATGTAAGAAACGATGTGCTTTATTTTGCTTTGGCAACCTTATGTTGGGAAAATTCACGGCATCAACAGTATTCCCTGAATTCATATAATCCATTATCTTATTCGGTACAAATTCCGCAATATTCGCTTGTGCCTCTTCTGTACTTCCACCAACATGCGGTGTTAAAATAACGTTTTCTAATCCTCTAAGTTCTGTTTCAAAATCACCATTACTTCTTGGCTCTTCCGGAAACACATCAATAGCAGCGCCCGCTAATTTCCCACTTTTTAAAGCCTTTGCTAATGCAGGAATATCAACAACAAAACCACGAGCTAGATTGATAAAAATAGCTCCATTTTTCATTTGGTTAATTTCACGTTCTCCAATAAAATTAAGGTTAGCCTTATTATCATCTATATGAAGCGTTACCACATCTGAAATATTCAACAAATCTTCTAAAGTATTGCATTTAACCGCATTCCCTAAAGCCAATTGATCATTAACATCATAATAATAAACTCGCATACCCAGAGCTTCAGCTAAAACAGATAGTTGTTTTCCAATGTTTCCATAACCAACAATACCTAAATTTTTACCCCGTACTTCTCTAGAATTCGCTGCGGTTTTATTCCATTGCCCTTGATGTATTTCTGTGCTACGTGTAAAAACGCTTCGCATTAACATAATAATCTCACCAATAGCTAATTCTACCACTGAGCGGGTATTGCTATATGGAGCATTGAAAACTACAACTCCCTTCTTCTTACAACTATCTAAATCTATTTGCGTAGTTCCAATACAAAAAGCACCAACTACCATTAACTTATTGGCTGCATCAAGAACATTCTTAGTCACTTGCGTTTTTGAACGTATACCAAGAACGTGAACTCCTTTTATTTTTTCAATTAACTCTTCTTCAGTCAAACTATGCTTTACAGTCTCCACAGAGAAACCTGCCTCGGAAAGGCTTTTAAAAGCATCAGGATGCACATTTTCTAACAACAGCATCTTTATCCTGTTTTTAGGATAAGAGATTTTTCTAGGTAAATCGTTCACAAATAAAAATTCATCAAGGTTAGGTGTAATATGATCTGCATTTCTTGCAGCTTTATCACGGTGTACATTTTCGGTATAGGCAAAAAATTTATGAGCTATACCAGCTTCACGCATCACATAATCGCTATAGCCATCGCCTATTACTTGAACCTCACCGTCGAGATTCATGTTTCTAAGACAATCAATTTTACCATTATGCATTGCTAAAACATTGGTTTCATCAAAACCAATGATTTTTCCTCCTTCATCAAACTTAAATGTATTTGCATACACTCTATCCGAAGGTATATTATATTCTTTAACTATTGGATCTATAAACTCCTTAAATCCACAGGAAATTACGTAGATATCATCTGCATAATCTTTAAAAAAATCTTTATTTGCTTCTATAGATTTTGAGATTTTAGTTCGTAATTCTTCAACCAAACCTACTAAATCATCTTTATGTGCATTTAAAAGTTTTATACGCCTTTCTAAAGATTCTGTAAAAGAAATATCTCCGTCGATTCCTAAATTTGTTATCGCTTGAATTTCTTTTATTATTTCCTCTTTGTTTGATTTACCGTTTAGGGTTAATTCCGCCAAAACATCTAAAGCTTCTACTCGCGTTAAAGTACTATCAAAATCAAATACATACTTTCTACCCGTTGCAACCATCATTTCAAAAATTAAGCATCAAAAGTAAAAATTAATTTGCTCCAAAAATGCGATTTCACTTTAAATCTGATACTGAATTAGTAATTGTAACATTTTGATGCAGAATTGTTTTTATGAATAGCACAAAATTATCAAAATCGCAATTCTATCTTATTTCACAAAATTAATTACCGTAAAAACAATACTATTTTATTTGAAAATGAAGCTAATTTATAAGTATCATTATGAACACCTTCTATAATCTGTAATTTACTATTCAGGATAGCCTTCTGTAATTCCTTTGGACTACCATTATCTTGATCTTTATCTCCAGCTATAATCAATATTTTAGCTTTCAATGCAGAAAGTTCCTCTTTGCTTGTAACTGGTTGATATACCTGAGAAAGATGCAGTACACGTAAATCCGCTTTAATTGATTTTGCATAAGCTACAGCACCGCTTGTTTCATCAGTTAGAATCGCTCCTTCTGAAAAGGCATGTGCAAATAATATTCTTCTATCCCAGTTAGGATTTGTAAAATCTATTCCCATTCCTCCTAAAACCCCTTTTTTAATACGTGTATCATAAGTAAGCAATTTTGCTGTAATGATACTACCTCTAGAGTACCCAACCACTTCATATTTTTTAAGCTTTAAGTGATCCGCTAGCGCAATAATGTCTTTTACTTCGGCATCATTTTGATAAAATTTTTCATTATGAGGTTTCTCTGAAGATCCATTTCCTCTTAAATCAGGAATAATTACACGATATCCTTCTTTCAAAAGCTCCTTTTTTAAAACTGTCTGATCCCATGAGCTACCTGAATTAATAAATCCATGAATTAATACAATGGGCTTACCTTTGCCTTCATCAGTATAAGCAATATTAATACTATCAAAAGAAGAGAAGAATTGCGTTTGAGCATTACTTAAAAAAGTCACATGAATTAATAAAAAAATAATACACTTCTTCATTATTTGGTCTTCTTAATTTAAAAATTAATGTAAATAATTCCTGTTAAAATAGCAATTCCAAAACTAAGCAATGTACCGATTAAAATATACTCTGTTAGTTCACGACTATTACTTTCTTTTAAATCATTAAATCTAAAAACGGACTTTGCTGCTATTAAAAAACCGATAACTTCCCAACGTCCTAATATGATAAATGTTAAAACAAAAATACGTTCTATAATCCCAATATACATTCCTGCATTTGGCAACGACTCATGATCCATTTCTATGTACTTAGACATTCCATCCAACAACTTACCTATTATAATTGCTGCAGGAAAACTAACAAAAACCACGGCTGTTAAAAGTTGAATATCTATACTTTCAATAAGTTCCCAAGTATGCGCAATTAAATTACCGTAATAAGCACAAGAATATAATATGACTGCATGTAGTGCTTGATCAATAAAAAAAGGAACACTTTTATTTCTAAATCTTGGTGTCACATACAGCTTTACAACATCAATAACATAATGCGATATAGCAATTAATAAAGCGATTTTCCAATAACTTAAATCCCACAAAAGCAATATGGTAACGAAGAAATGTAATACTACGTGAACATACAAATACTTAGATTTTATTTTATGGCTTTCCTTATCTGCTACCCATTTACTTGGTTGCAAGATAAAATCACCTATCAAATGAGCTAAAAAGAGTTTTGTAAATAAAATCATTTATAGTGTATTTATTATTGTTGAATAATACGTTAATACTTGCTGCACTAATTCTAGTCGCGCCCTTTTTTGACGCTGGCTTACAGCAGATTGTTGAATCCCTAATAAATCAGCTATTTCTTGCTGCTGCATATTTGGATTCTCTAACATCAAGGTAATAATCTCTGCAGAAACAGGACTCCATTCATCCATAAAATCCAATGCTAATCTAATAATTAAATTTAAGGTATGATCTGTTTTGTCGTTCGCTGTAGCTATTGCTAAACTTAACTTCTGATCTTTTAATTTCTCAAAAATTCTACCTGATAATTGATAAGCAGATCCATTAGATTCACTTACACTTGCCCCTTTAAATGATTCTTCCCCTATCCCAATTCCCATTCGAACATCTAGACCTTTTATCGTTTTTATCTTTGCTTTTAATACAATCGCAACACGTAAGGCTTTTTCGTCTTCTATTTTAAGTTGAAACTCATCACCACGGTATACTTCCCAATCTTGCGGTGAATTTCCGAATTTTGTTAAGTGTTTTTTTAAAATACTCATCCATTCTGAAACCTGATGCTTTTCAGAATTAATAATATCTCCTGTTACTATTGCTATCATAATTATAAGCTAAAACGCTAATTTATATAAATATAAGCTAATTTACTAATAAAATTAAATATAAGCTAATTTACTAATTTAATAACTAAAACCATCTTCTCACCTTAACCATATAATTACTATACGCCACACCAAAGAGTTTTACCAAAACTTCCTCTTCTGGCTTAATTTGAAAAGCATTCATATACGAAACGAAAAAAGCTGCTAGTAGAACATTAAAAGCATTTCCTAAGAACAAACCCCATGCTAAAAGAAATAGCAACAAGGCTAAATACATTGGGTTTCGCGTAAATTTATATACCCCATTAACCACTAAAACAGAAGAATTATTAATATTTATAGGGTTTACAGTTGTTTTTTTAATGAAAAATTGAAATAATGATACTAAACCAATTAAACCTCCAAAGCCTAATAGTATATACATCAAATAGACCCTACCCGTAAAGTCAAAATATCCAACAGGCAAGAATTCTGCCAAAATATACATAAACAAACTTGCAAGAAAAGCTACTACTACTGGTGGAATTTTTAAATGCATCTATTAAATTTATACCCTTTTAAAATACTATTTTTGATTTACTTCTATTAAAGAATAAACAAACTTATATGAAACTTGTTTTTGCAACACATAATCAGCATAAAGTTAACGAAGTTCAATCATTACTGCCAAATAATATTACCATACTCTCTTTAAACGATATTGGATGTTTTGAAGAAATTCCTGAAACTGCAGCTACCTTAGAAGGGAATGCAACACTTAAAGCCGATTTTGTAACCGCAAATTATGGCTATGATTGCTTTGCCGATGATACTGGTTTATTGGTAGATGCCTTAAATGGCGCACCAGGAGTTTTATCTGCTAGATATGCAGGAGAACAAAAAAGCGCAGCAGCAAACATGACCAAGCTATTAGATGCGCTTAAAGACAAGAACAACAGAACTGCCCGTTTTAAAACATGTATTGCTTTAAACATACAAACTCAAAAATTGGTCTTCAACGGAGAAGTAGAAGGAGAAATAACGATGGAAAAACATGGCACTGAAGGTTTTGGCTATGACCCAATTTTTAAGCCTACTAATTTCACTGAAACTTTTGCAGAATTACCAATGGATATAAAAAATGAAATAAGTCATCGGGGTAAGGCGGTAAAAGAGTTAATCACCTATTTAAATCAAAATCATAAATAACAAAAAAACATATCCTACCCATATTTAAAATTGCAACTTATTGATTTTCAGTTTTATACTACCCAACTAAGTAATTAGAAATATAATTCTGTATCTCATTAATAAAGAGTACCTTTGCACCTTTAAATAACGCCGCTAGTATAGCATGTGTTGTGCGGAGATAGGATAGGTTATTACAATAATCGCTCTATGCAACATACATATTTGCGATTAAGTATAACATATTATGACAAAATTTGAAGCGCTAGGACTAAAAAAGTCCCTACTAGACGCTATTACAGACTTGGGGTTTGAAACTCCATCTGAAGTACAAGAAAAAGCAATCCCTATTTTATTAGAAGGAAATACAGATTTAGTTGCCCTTGCCCAAACCGGTACTGGAAAAACTGCTGCATTTGGATTCCCCCTAATTCAATCTATTGATGCTGATAGCAGAACCACTCAAGGTTTAATATTATCACCAACTCGTGAACTTTGTTTACAAATCACCAATGAAATGCAAGCATATTCCAAATATGAAAGGAATATAAATGTAGTTGCAATATATGGTGGTGCAAGTATCACAGATCAAGCAAGGCAAATAAAACGAGGAGCTCAAATTATTGTGGCTACTCCAGGCCGTATGAAAGATATGATGAGCCGTGGATTGGTAGACATTACAAAAATAGATTACTGTGTTTTAGATGAAGCTGATGAAATGCTAAACATGGGTTTCTTTGAAGATATCAAAGAAATATTATCTGACACACCCAAGGAGAAAAACACATGGTTGTTTTCTGCTACAATGCCTAGAGAAGTAGCTACAATTGCAAAAAAATTCATGCGTAGCCCTCAAGAAATAACTGTTGGAGCAAAAAACTCAGGTGCCTCTACCGTGCAACATGAATATTATGTTGTAAGTGGTCGTGATCGCTATCCTGCTTTAAAAAGATTAGCAGATACTAATCCTGACATTTTCTCAGTTATTTTCTGTAGAACAAAAAGAGATACACAAAAAGTTGCCGAAAGCTTAATTGAAGACGGTTATAACGCAGGTGCTTTACATGGTGATTTAAGTCAAAACCAAAGAGATTTGGTAATGAGTTCTTTCCGTAAAAAGCAAATTCAAATGCTTGTAGCTACTGATGTTGCTGCAAGAGGAATTGATGTAGATGATATTACTCACGTAATCAACTACCAATTACCAGATGAAATCGAAACATATACGCACCGTAGTGGTCGTACAGGTAGAGCTGGAAAATCTGGTATCTCAATGGTAATTATTACCAGAAGTGAACTTAGAAAAATAAAGGCTATTGAAAATAAAATTGGCCAAAAATTCATCACAAAAAATATTCCAAGTGGAATGGAAATTTGTGAAATTCAATTATACCACTTAGCTAATAAAATAAAAGATACTGAAGTTAACCCTGAGGTTGAATCTTATCTTCCTGCTATTAGTAAAGTATTTGAAGGTATTGATCGTGAAGAATTGATCAAAAAAGTAGTTTCAGTAGAATTTACTCGTTTCTTTAACTATTACAATAAATCAAGAGATATTGCTTCTGGTGGTTCTGACAGAGATGACAGAGGAGAGAGAAGTAGCAATAGAGGTAGTAATGAAATTCCAACTGATGGATCTGTTCGTTACTTTATAAACGTTGGCGAAAAAGATGAATACGATTGGATGTCTCTAAAGGACTTTTTAAGAGATACTCTTGAAGTTGGTCAGGATGATATTTATAAAGTTGATGTTAAGGAAAGTTTTTCATTCTTTAATACCGATGCTTCTATTACGCCGAAAATTTTAGAGACTTTCAAAGACTTTAAAGTAGATGGTAGATTTGTAAACGTTGAGATTTCTAGCAACCCAGGTGGTGGCGGAGGTCGCAGTGGTGGTGGAAATAGAGATAGAAACCGTGGTGGCGGTGGAAGAGACAGAAACCGTAGCGGAGGCGGTGGTGACTTTGGAAAACGTCGAGAAAGATCATCTTCATCATCTTCTAAAGGTGGTTATGGTGGGGGCGAAGGCGGATCAAAAAGAAGATCAAGTTCTTCTAGTTCTGGATCAAGTTCTAGCTCAAACTCTGGATCTCGCGGAGGCAGTAGAGATTCTAGTGGAGGAAAAAGTAAACGAAGAGGTGGCTTCTTTTAGAAGAAACTTTTAGTTAATTTCATATTAAAAAATACGCTTCGGCGTATTTTTTTTTTTTGTTTACTATTTTAGAGCTTTATTTGACAAATGAAAAAAAATCTAGCGTACTGTTTTTTCTTATTATTTAGTTTAATTGGTTTTTCTCAAGAAATCGAAGAGGATAAAGGAGAAATAATGAAAGCCATTGTGGTTAATGCACAAGACGCCTCTGTAATGGAGAGTGTTCATGTTGTAAACTTAAATAAAGTAGTTGGCACCATAACCAATGAAAAAGGAGAATTCTCTATTAGAGCCACTGTAAATGACACCTTATATTTTAGCTTCTTAGGTTTTAAATCACAGAAAGTTCGGGTCACTAATGATATGTTCAAATTCAAGGACACTAAAATTACCTTAACAGAACTTGCCTATGCATTGGAAGAAGTAATTGTTACGCCTTATCTATTAACAGGTTATCTTGAAATTGATGTTAAAAATCTACCTATAAACGATTCCTATCAATATAGTATTTCAGGGCTGAATACAGGCTATGAAGCTGGTAAAAAGAACCCAAGTGCAGTAACTAAAGTTCTTGGTGCGATATTAAACCCGGCTGATTTACTTCGTAATCTTTTTGGAAAGAAACCAAATCAGATGAAAAAGCTGAGACAGGTAAAAGAAGATGATGCTATAAAAGATTTATTAGCTTCTAAATTTGATAGAGAAACTTTAATAGAACTACTGCATATAGAAAAGGTAGATATCGAAGACATTCTAAACAACTGTAATTATTCAAGATCTTTTATACTTACCGCTAATGATTTGCAAATTTTAGATGCCATTAGTAGTTGCTATGAAGATTACAAAGTTTTGAATAGAAAAAAATAAGGCTTAGAGATTTCTTTGGATATGATTTAGAGTATAACGCTTCGTTGAATTATTTAAAAAAAGGAACGTCTTTTTAAAACGATGTAAGTGCATTTGTTTTCTACATGAAAATTTTATAAATCCATTATCATTTTATAGCTTTAAACAAAATAAATGATAATGAAAAAAGCACTGTTAATTCTTCTTATATCCCTCTATATTCTTTCGTGTAAAGATCAAAATAAAGGAGCTAGTAAAGACACTACAGCGCTTAGCAATAAACCCAAATTACATACTTCAAACACTCCTTTTGTCTGGGAAGGTGCCAATGTATATTTTCTATTGACAGACCGTTTCAATAACGGAGACACTCTTAATGATATTAATTTTAATAGATCTAAAGAAACTGCCAAACTTAGAGGATTTATGGGAGGTGACATTAAAGGTATCACTGCAAAAATAGAAGAAGGCTATTTTACAAAATTGGGCATAAATGCAATTTGGTTTACGCCAGTTGTTGAGCAAATTCATGGTGGCACAAATGAAGGTACTGGGAACACCTATGGCTATCACGGGTATTGGACCAAAGATTGGACTGCACTGGACCCTAATTTTGGAACAATACAAGATTTAGAAAAAATGGTTAAAACCGCCCATGAAAATAATATACGTGTTTTAATGGATGTTGTACTAAACCATACAGGACCTGTGACCGATATTGATCCCGTTTGGCCATCTGATTGGGTAAGAACTGAACCTACTTGCACGTATACGAACTACGAAACAACCACCGCTTGTACGCTAGTTGCCAATTTGCCAGATATTAAAACAGAAAGTGACACTGAAATTGAACTGCCAGATGCCCTATTAGCTAAATGGAAAACCGAAGGCAGACTTAGTAGCGAACTAGACGAGCTTCAAATGTTCTTTAAACGTACTGGTTGTTCCAGAACATCTAAGGCATATATTATTAAGTGGCTCACTGATTATATCAACGATTTTGGAATTGACGGATTCAGAGTCGATACTGTAAAACATGCTGATGAAGGCGCATGGAGTGAACTATACAAACAAGCGTCAATTGCTTTTGATACTTGGAAAAGAAAAAATCCGAATGCTGTTTTAGACAATAACCCGTTTTACATGGTAGGCGAAGTTTATAATTATGGTATTTCAGGAGGAAGAACCTATGATTTCGGAGATAGAAAGGTAGATTATTTTGATTATGACTTCAAGAGTTTGATAAATTTTGAGCTTAAATATGATGCGCATAAAGATTATGAAACTATTTTTAAAAAATACAACAATCTGTTACACACAAAATTAAAAGGAAAAAGTGTTTTAAATTACCTTACTTCTCATGATGATGGCGATCCGTTTGACAAAGAACGCAAAAGACCTTATTATTCTGCTAACGTACTTTTACTTACACCTGGAGCATCACAAGTGTATTATGGTGATGAATCGGCTCGTAGTTTAATTATAGAAGGTACTGAAGGTGATGCAACATTGCGCTCTTTTATGAACTGGAAAGATATTGATAGCTTACCTGAAACAAAAAGCATATTAAAACACTGGCAAAAACTAGGTCAATTTAGAGCTACCCATCCTGCTGTTGGAGCTGGAAAGCATCAAATGTTGACCAAATCACCTTATGTATTTGAAAGAACATATGCGCTTGGAGAATATAAAGATAAGGTTGTCATTGGGCTAAACTTACCCAAAGGAAAGAAGTCGCTCTCGGTAAAAGGCTTTTTTGGAGACGGTACTAAACTATATGATACGTATTCGGAAACTCACGTAGAAGTTAAAAACGGACTGGTGATTTTAGACAATGCTTATGACATCGCTTTATTAGAATTATACAAAGAATAGAATACTAATTTTAACGACAAACTAACATGCTTTGTTTTTAATTTTTCTTCCTTTGCTTTCTTAAAATTAGTTGCAATAATATATGAAAATTGGAAGAAGAAGTTTCCTTATCAAACTCTCATTAGTAATAACTGGTCTAATCGGATTGATAGCTCTAGATGGTTTTTGGTTTGAGAAATATATCATAGACTGGACAGAATTTGATATTTCGGAAGGTAAAAAAAATAAAATAAAAATTATTCAGCTTTCGGATCTCCACATACAAGAGCTGAAATCTTTTCATAAATCTATTGCTTCCCGTATCAATAAGGAACAACCTGATGTAATTGTTTTTACTGGTGATTCTGTAACTAGAACAAGCAGGTTAAGAGTTTTGGAGCAACTACTAATGCTAATTGATCCGAAATATTTAAAAATAGCAATACTTGGAAATAAAGAACATGATGGAAAAATTCCCATAGAAGATCTTAATTCACTTTTTAAAAAATACAATGGACTTGTATTAGTCAATGAAAATTACACATTAAAAAAAGGCAATCGAGAAATTAATATTATAGGATTAGATGATTTTATGACTGGCAAAGCAGATTTCGAAAAAGCAGCTGCGCATATTGACCCTGTAAAAGATACCCTTATACTAAACCATTGTCCTGGCTATCGCGAAAAAATTGAGGAAATGAACAAAGAACTTGGTTTAAACATTAAACTAATTTTATCTGGACATACCCATGGTGGCCAAATTACGTTTTTCGGTAAAGAACTATTTAAACCCGACGGTAGTGGAAGGTATTTAAAAGGATGGTATCAGAATGATGCAACAAGAATGTATGTTTCTAAAGGCATTGGCACAACCATATTACCCATACGATTTTGCGCACGAGCTGAGGCTTCTATTTTTCACCTTTAAACGTTTGAGTGCAATGCAATTCTATTTCCCTCAGAGTCTTTCAATAAGGCCATAAAACCATGACCACCACCAATTTCAGTTTTAGGTTGCGTAATTCTACCACCCGCATCAACAACTCTTCCTAATTCATTAGAAACATCCTTACAGGAAAAGTACAGCAATGCTCCTACGCTATCACTAGGTATATACATTTTATTCAATACCAATGATCCCGATGATCCTGTTTTATCAGGAGTATGAGGAAACCATCCCATAGTTATTTCACTTAATTCATGAACTGAAATAGAAATTTGAAAAACTTCTTCATAAAATTTCTTAGCTCGATCCATATTGGTTACTGGAATTTCAAACCAACCAACCATATTATTATCCATGTCCTACCTTTTTTCCACAATTGATTTTAATGTCGCCAAGCCTTGTTCAAAATCTTTACCCACCATTTTATCCATACTTACAAATAGGGTGAAAATTGACATTGGAAATTTATTCTTCCCACAAAACCCCCACGTTACTTTAGTTTCGGAATCTGTAATAGCTTCTGTTGTCAAATAACAATCAGACGTAGATTTAAAAGGTTTAAAAAAACGCAACTCCCCTTCTGCTCTTTCTCCCTCAATTATTTTAGTAATTTCTTGTTCTCCTTCCCCTACTTCTTTATTGCCATTCCAATAATTTATTGCTCCTACTTCTCCATCAACTCCAGTAAACTTTCTGTTCATATTTGGGTCTTTTCTTGCCCATGGAGACCATTCTTCTTGCTTCTTGAGGTATTTTACATATTCAAAAACCACAGGTATTGGCGCATTTACTTGTATTGATCTGGATACATCGTATGCTTTTGGGGCAATTAAAGCTAATAACAGAATTACAAAAATAAGCCCTGCAAGAATATAGAGTGCTATATACATGATAATAAGTGAGTTGGTTATACTTTTAAATATACTAAAAAAAATTATCTCATTTGATAATATCGTTCTAAAATAGCATCAATACTTCTGATTGTTTTTTTTGACCAATCAATTTGTTTTGCTAGTTTTTCTTCTTCGGATAAGCCCCAATCCTTCCCCTCCTTTTTTAGTTTGGTGGTTAGGGTTTGTAAAATTATAGCTGCAGATACTGAAATATTTAAGCTTTCCGTGAACCCTACCATCGGTATTTTTAAAAAGCCATCTGCTTTATCTATAACCTCTGCGCTTAAACCATTTCTTTCTGTACCAAAAAATAGAGCTGTTTTACCTTCTATTTCAAAATCATCTAAAAGACAGGAATCATTATGCGGTGTAGTTGCTATAATTTTATAACCCTCTTTTTTTAGCGCACTAATACAATCTGTTGTTGATTTGTACCTAATGAGGTCTACCCATTTCTGCGATCCCATAGCAATCTCTTTATCCAATCTTTCTCCGTATTTACTTTCAATTAAATGTGCTTCTTGAATACCAAAAATATCACAACTACGAACAACAGCGCTCGTATTATGCATTTGATATACATCTTCAATAGCTACTGTAATTTGTTTTGTACGTTCTTTTAAAACAGCAATAAATCTTGCTTTGCGTTTTTCTGTTAGAAATTCTTCTAAATAATTTAAAAGTTCAAAATCTATCATAAATCGAATATAATAAAATTCAAATTTGTATATTTTATTCTTAAATTAAGGTATGAAAAAAATAGTTGTCTTAACTGGCGCAGGAATTAGTGCTGAAAGTGGTATCAAAACATTTAGAGACGCTGATGGTTTATGGGAAGGTTATGATGTCATGCAAGTTGCTTCACCTGAAGGTTTTGAAAGAAACCCAAAGTTAGTATTGAATTTTTACAATCAACGTCGCAAACAATTGCTCACTGTTTCACCAAATGCTGCTCATTATTCACTTTCTAAATTAGAAGACCATTTTGAAACTAGCATCATAACGCAAAATATAGATGATTTACATGAACGAGCTGGTAGCTCAAACGTGCTTCATCTTCATGGTGAATTATTTAAAGTTCGAAGTACAAAAATTTCAAGAATAGGAACTCCAGCTATTTTAGATTGGAAAAAAGATTTAAAGCTAGGAGATAAATGCATTAATGGTCACCAATTACGGCCTCATATTGTATGGTTTGGCGAAGACGTACCATTATTAAAAAAAGCAATTGAAATTACACAACAGGCAGATATTCTAATAATTATAGGAACTTCAATGCAAGTGTATCCAGCTGCTAGTCTTGTAAACTTTGCTCAAAGAGAAACACTGATTTATTTTATAGACCCGAATCCTAATGTTCAAAAGAATGATTTTAAACACCTAACAATTATGAAAGAAACTGCTGTAAATGGCATACCAGCTCTAGTTTTAGATTTAATTCAAAACCACCACTAAAATTCTTTTTTCTTGTGACGCAATCAGAATTATATGAATCTTTAAACTATGTAAACCACTCTAGAGAGAAAAGATTGGAAATGGCTCAAATAATTTCTCAAAATTCGGATTTAATCGCACCCTTAATAACAATTGCATTTACTGTAGACGATCCTATTTCTTCGAAAGCATGCTGGGTTATGGAATTCACTGCAAAAGAAAACTTGCCTTATATTTTTCCTTATTTAGCCATTTTTACATCAAACATTAGTACTGTTCATCTAGATTCTTCTGTACGACCAATGGCTAAAATTTGTGAATATCTAATGACGGCCTACTTTTCAAAAACACCAAATAAGACTCAAGAGCACCTTTCAAAGGAACATTTAGAACAAATAACTGCAACCTGTTTTGATTGGCTAATTGGTAATCAAAAGGTTGCTGCGCAAGCCTATTCAATGACCTGTTTATTATTATTGGGCAGAAAATTTGATTGGATTTTACCTGAATTAAAAATGATTTTAGAAAAAAATTATGCTCATGGTAGTGCTGCTTATAAAGCAAGAGCAAGATTAACACTTGCCAAAATTAAATAGCCGATAAAGTTTGTTATAAAACGCTATTAATTTATAGCTACCCTTTTTACCTGTTTAAGGAATACCTATCTTTAGCGCTTCTAAAAACACAATCAATTCTTATAAAATGTCTTTAAATAAATTGAATGCGATTTCTCCAATAGATGGTCGTTATAGAAACAAAGTAGAAAAATTAGCAGATTACTTTTCTGAAGAAGCTTTGATTAAGTATCGGGTACATGTAGAAATTGAATACTTTATAGCGTTATGCGAAATTCCTTTACCGCAACTTTCTAGTTTTGATACTTCAAAATTTGATGCTTTACGTAAGATTTATATTGATTTTTCAACAGATGATGCTAAGGCAATCAAGGAGATTGAAAAAACTACAAATCACGATGTCAAGGCTGTTGAATATTTTATAAAAGATAAGTTTGATAGTTTAGGATTACAAAAATATAAGGAGTTTATTCATTTTGGTTTAACATCTCAAGATATTAATAATACGGCAATTCCTCTTTCCTTGAAAGATGCGATGAATGATGTTTATGTACCGCAATATTTTGAACTTCTTGAAGAATTAGAAGCATTAGCATCGGAATGGAAATCAATTCCAATGTTAGCTAGAACACATGGGCAACCAGCCTCTCCTACTCGATTAGGTAAAGAAATTCATGTGTTTGTGGTTCGTTTAAAAGAACAGTTTAATTTATTAAATGACATCCCTAGTGCTGCAAAATTTGGTGGTGCTACAGGTAATTACAATGCACATAAAGTAGCTTACCCAGCTATTGATTGGCAAGAATTCGGGCAAGAATTTGTTCAAGAAAAATTAGGTTTGTATCATTCCTTTCCCACAACTCAAATTGAGCATTACGATCATATGGCTGCGCTATTTGATACAATGAAGAGAATCAATACCATTATTTTAGATTTGGATCGCGATTTCTGGACCTATGTTTCAATGGATTATTTCAAACAAAAAATTAAGGCAGGTGAAGTTGGTTCTTCAGCAATGCCACATAAAGTAAATCCGATAGATTTTGAAAATTCGGAAGGGAACCTAGGCATAGCCAATGCAATTTTTGAGCATTTATCTGCCAAATTACCGGTATCAAGATTACAAAGAGATTTAACTGACAGTACCGTTCTTAGAAATATTGGTGTCCCCTTTGCACATACCATGATTGCTTTCCAATCCACTTTAAAAGGGTTGAGTAAGCTTTTGTTAAACAAAGAAAAGTTTGAGCAAGATCTAGAGAACAATTGGGCTGTTGTTGCCGAAGCAATTCAGACTATTTTAAGACGTGAAGCATATCCTAATCCTTATGAAGCATTAAAAGGATTAACAAGAACAAATGAAAAAATCAATCAGCAATCAATTGCTAATTTCATCGATACTTTAGCTGTTTCTGACACTATCAAAGCGGAATTAAAAGTAATTACACCTAGTAATTATACAGGTATTTAGTTTTTATAAGGTTTAATATAAATTAAAAAAGACCGCAAATTGCGGTCTTTTTTGTTTGTATTAAGTAGCAGTTTATTTATTAATCTGAACTTCGTGTGGATAAGGAATTTCAATTTTAGCTTTATCCAATGCCAATTTAGAACCTTCAATAGTAGCAAAATATACCTCCCAGTAATCTTCGGGAGTACAATAAGGCCTAACTGCTAAGTTTACAGAACTATCTGCTAATGCTTCAACATTTACAGAGGGTGCAGGGTCTTTTAAAACTTTAGGGTTTGCAACAAGCATTTCTAAAAGCACTTCTTTAGCTTTCTTCATATCTTCTCCATAGCCAATCCCTACTGTGGTGTCAACTCTCATTTTACCTTCTGCAGTATAATTAATTATATTACCATTAGCCATAGCTCCATTAGGCACAATCGCCAATTTATTTTGAGGTGTGATTAATTTTGTAGTAAAAATTTCAATCTCTTTCACATTCCCTAATACCCCTTGGGCTTCAACCAAATCTCCAATTTTGTAAGGTTTAAAAATCATAATTAATACGCCACCAGCAAAATTAGACAAAGAACCCTGTAGTGCTAATCCAACAGCTAAACCAGCTGCGGCAAGAATGGCTGCAAAACTTGTAGTTTCTACTCCAAGCTTTGAAATAACCATGATAATCAAAAATATTCTTAAGCCCCATGATAAAAAATTGAGTAAAAATCTTTGAAGCGATTCATCATAGCTACCCTTGTTCAAAACTTTGCGAACAGAATTAACTAATTTTTTAATAATCCATGAACCAATAATATAAATAGCAATGGCACCTAAAATCTTTGGACCATAGTCAGTTACAAAATCAATTCCTTTGTTCATCCATACATCTGCATTTTCCATACTTAAATAGTGTTTAGTTTTTTAATTAATAAATGTTAATAGTTGCTGAAAAGTAAGAAAATGCTTTGATATATGGCCTGCGTACAAAGAATAATTACTTTTACATAACAAAAAAACCATTTATTAGGGTGTTCCTAAAAAATGGCTGTTTTATATAATGGTGTAGAAAAACTTATCCTTTAAAAAAATCTCCTAGGCCTTTTAATTGTTCTCCGTTAAAATCAGATTTTTCGATAGCTTGGATTAATTTCATTAAATTTGCTGGATTCATATCATCGCCCAATACTCGAACTACAACAAACCCCTTATCATCACTATCTCCATACACAATAACCTCGTCTATTGCATCATCATCACCCAAATATCGAATAGTACCTTTGCCATAGCTTGTATTAACTTTCATTAACTCTTGATACTTCTCATTTTTAAGTATCGCCTTTATATTTGCTTTTTCGGAAGTATAATCCGCGACATTATCCATCGTTTTCTTAAACGCTAACACATTCAATTTTTTTAACGATTCATATGCCGTCTTTTGTTCTGGTGTTAAATCCGCTTTTTCAAGATTCAATAAACTGGCTGGTAAATCGAATGAAATAAAATTTGGGTTTTCAGAATTGTCCACATAATATTCTTGTAAGCTCTTTGTAGAAGAGCAACTAGACAATACCATTGTGACTATTGCTATTACACTATAAATTATTTTTTTCATGGTATGCATTTTAGGTTGTAAATTAAAAAGTAAAAGCAAATAGAAAACTCTATCTATTCACTTTTACTAATTTAATCTTTTATTTGCTTTTACTTGCTTTATTTAACTCTTTAGGAAGATTCATTTTATTGGTTAAGGACCCAATTTTATTTAAATCAATATCTCCTGTTAACGACAATAATACAGTTTCTATTTTACGACCATTTAAATCAACATCCGTCTTACCAATTCCGGTTACAAACATTAATAATTCTCGTACATGATCTTTGTCCTTACCTTCTCTAATGTAAAACTTAACATTTACATCTTCATCTTTAACCCGCATTAACTCTTCAAGTTTTGAGGAATTCAAATACTTTTTTACAGTAGCAGTCATATCAATGGATGCTGCTTTGTCTTCAGTAATGAACACTTTTAAACTTTTTAAACCTTTTGCAACCTCCATAAAGTCTTTAGCTTCTTGATCCATATTATCAGAACCTATGGAACTGATAAAATCTATCATACCTCTATTTACTATTACGGATGATACATTGTCCATATTTTCGTATTTATCGAAAAGAGACTGTGAGAATCCAATGATTGGTAAAATTGCGATGAATAAAAATAAACTGATTGTTTTCATGATTGATGATTTTTAGATTGATGATTATTTATTGTTTTTCTTTCCTGCGTTATTTAATTCTTGGGGTAAATTCATTTTATTAGTCAATGAATTAATTTTATTTAGATCTATATCTCCAGTTAAAGAAAGTAGTACTGTTTCAAACTTTCTACCATCAGCTTCCACATTCTTCATTCCAGTAATAAACATTAATAATTCGCTCACGTGATCATCATCTTTACCACTTTTAATGTAAAATTTCACATTCGCATCTTTATCTTTTATACGCATTAGTTCTTCTAAAGATGCTGACTTTAAATATTTACTCACACTTGCAGCCATGTCTGCTCCAACAGCCTTGTCTTCGGTAGTAAAAACCTTTAAACTACTAACGCTTTTGGCAATATCCATGAAGTCTTTAGCATCTGGATCATCTACCTCCACATCTATCTTACTCAAAAGATTAAACATGCTTTTATTTACGATTACTGCTGTTACATTATCTAAATCTTCATATTTATCAAATAAAGACTGTGAAAACCCCAATAGAGGAAACACTGCAACTAAAATTATTATAAGGGACTTTTTCATGATATTTAATTATTATTAATGGTTATTGTAAATTTTTCTTTTTGATTGTTCAAATTCTTTTAAATAAGCTACTTTTTCTGTTCCTCGGCTAAAGTTTTCTGCCAATAAATTCAAAGCCTTTTTTGTTTGTTGATAAGCATATTCTGCTTGCTCTTTTTCCAAACGTTTTTCTTCTAGGTAGTTGTTACCTAAGTACATACCAAACAATAGAACTGCAACTGCTGCTATACTCATCCACACTGGCTTACGCTTTTTAGTTTTTAGTGGTAATTGCTTTGTATACTGCTCTTTTTTGGCATTCGAAAAGTGAGTAAACATTGGAGCATATTTTTCTAAGTGTGGTGCCACATCACCTTGCGAAAAATAAGCTTTCAAGGTTTTTTCTTCAGCTACTGTTGTCGTTGCCTCAAAATACTTCGCTATTATTTTATCTATGTTATCCAATTCCATAACTGTGTTTTTCTAGTAATTTTTCTCTAACTGTTTTTCTTGCTCTCGACAATGCAACTCGTATTGCTGTGGGCTGCATATCTAACATTTCTGCTATCTCATCGTATTCGTATTCTTCTACATCTCTTAATTGTAATACTAATTTCTGTTGCTCTGGCAACTCTTCCATTATTTTCTCTACCCAAGAGACGCTATCATTAGCTTCAACTTGTTTTTGCAACGATGAATTATCATCGGTATAATTACTGTGAACTAATTTTAAATTTCCTGCTTGTTTTGATTTTAACCGATCCAAACAAAAATTCTTAGTCATTGTCATTGCAAAAGCTTCAACGTTATTATAACTTTCAATGGCTTTATTTTTAGTCCATAATTTCAGCAATATTTCTTGTGTTGCATCTTCAGCTTCTTCTGTAGATACGAGCAATCGCTTTGCTAAGCGGAACAGCTTATCTTTAAAAGGCATGACAACATTTAAAAATTCTACTTGTTTCATTGTGGTTGGGTTGTTTATAATCCAGTTTTAAGTGGGTTATACTAGCAAGACGAAGTATAACGATTTTTGTTACAAATAATTTTTTTATTCTTAAGATGTAAGTATTTTAGAAGCATTGAAACTAAATACACAAATCTTCCGTATATTTTAAATATACTTTAAATTCAATGTATTCGCTTTGGCACATTTTATGCTATAAATAAAGAAAAAAATATGAAAAAGATCCTCCTTTTATTTTTAGGGCTATCCCTATTTGCAACCTCTTGTACTGATAATGATGATGTAGCTACAGAATCGAATATAGTGGTACAAGACTTTATGTGGAAGGCTATGAATTTTTGGTATTTTTGGCAATCGGATGTACCTAATTTAGCAGATACTAAATTTTCCACTACTGAAGAATATGCTAATTTCTTGAAATCGGAATCAGATCCTGATGTTTTTTTTGAGAACCTATTATTTTCTGAAGACCGCTTTAGTTGGGCTGTAGATGATTACAAAACCTTAGTAGAAGCTTTTGCTGGCGTATCCAAAAGTAATGGCTTAGAATTTGGACTTGTAAACTCCGCTAGTAGAGGTATATTCGGAATCGTACGCTACATAATCCCTAATTCAAATGCAGCAACAAAAGATATTACCAGAGGAGAGGTTTTTAATAGTGTAAATGGTCAAATACTTACCCTTGATAATTATAGTGCGTTGCTTTTTGGTGATAACGATACATATACTCTAAATATGGCCGATATAACCGCCACTACAATTACGCAAAATGGTAAAGATGTAACTCTTATAAAAGAAGAAGGTTTAAATGAAAATCCTGTTTTTATTACAAAAACAATAGAGACCAATGGAAAGAAAATTGGGTATTTAATGTATAACCAATTTACTAATGAATATGATACGGGATTAAATGCCGCTTTTGGGCAATTAAAAGCAGACGGTGTAACAGATTTAGTATTAGATTTTAGATATAACCCAGGAGGATCAGTGAATTCGTCTCGCTTACTTTCTAGTATGGTATATGGCACTACAACTACAAATCTATTTTTGCGCCAAATATGGAATAACAAATTAAATGATCAATTAGCTTCTGAAGATTATTTTGCGAGTACATTGGATAATGGAACTGCATTAAATACATTAAACCTTACAAAGGTGTACGTTTTGGTTAGTGCAAGTACAGCATCTGCCAGTGAATTGGTTATAAATGGATTGAGACCATATATGGATGTTTTTCTAATTGGAACAAAAACCACAGGAAAAAATGAATTTTCTATCACTATGGTAGATGATCCAAATCGATCGGGAGCTCCTTTTATTTATACTCAAGATAGAGAAGGAAATATTAATCCGCTAAATAGTTGGGCTATTCAACCCATTGTTGGAAGAAACGAAAATGCAGATGGTTTTTCGAACTATACTGCTGGTTTTACTCCCGATATAGAATTACCTGAAGATTTAACTAATTATGGTATTTTAGGGGATGTTAACGAAGCATTACTGGCTAGAGCCATTCAAGAAATAACTGGTGTTTCTGGTAAAAGAGATTTTACGGTTAAATCTCCTACAGATTTAATGACTAGTTCTAAAATGTTTTCTCCTTTAAAAGATAATATGTACCTAGATAAAGAAATCAATATTAATTTTTAAAGACTAACAACATATAAAAAAAGGTCGGCTAATGCCGACCTTTTTTGTTTGTATAAACCAAATTGCTATAAATTTAAGCTTAGTCCTAATCTAATATTTCGACCTCGAGTAGTATACCCAATTACCTCAACATAATCTTCATTTAATATATTTTCTGCATTCATAAATACGTTCAGCCTTTTTGGAATAAGCTGATGGCTGATGTATAAATTCACAAGAGAAAACGCACCTAACGAAACATCAGAAAAAGTATTGAAGTCCGTATCGGAACGGTTTCCTACATAGGCATAACTTAAAGAAGCATACGTATCTTTAAACAATTGATAATCAAAAGAAGTATTTACCTTATGCTTGGGGATTCGGATAGCATTATCGCCTTTACGTTCTGTAAACGTATAGTTTGCCGACCATTTAAAATTATCGCATAAATTCCAATCCAACTCCACCTCTACTCCTTGTGCATCAATAAATCCTTCGATATTTTCATAACCATTGGTGCCATAAATTATAGGTTGATTTTCATCTCTATTAAAATACAAACCACTTACTCTTAATTGATCATTCGCATATTCTAGTCCACCTTCTATAGTACTATTTTCCTCTGGTTCTAAATCAGCATTAGCGCCATAGAATCCAAATAACTGAGTAAGGGAAGGTGTTATATAGGATGTAGCATAAGAACTCATGAATTTCAAATAACCTTTTGATAGTTTATGAGTATATGAAGGATTTAGATTATAAACCAAATGCGAGCCATACTCCGAGTTGTTATTTAATCGAGCACCTGCATTTACATTGATACCAAAAGATGAAACATAAACTACATTGGTATACGGATCTGTAATTGTCATCTTTTTATCTTCTCCAAATTCAGATTCATCCTGAATATAGTTCAAACCCAAAATTGTATAAAATTGATTGTTTATAGCGTACTTATTATATACATCTAAAGTATAATTATCGCCTTTAAAATTACTTGGATAGGCGCTTTTGTTTTCTGAATCATATAAAGTATAGGCTGCATTCAAATTCAAAGAGCCATTTGTACTATACGTATATGTCGATGCTACTCCTACCCGCTCTTGCTCGCTTGTAAATATATAAGGAGCATCGTATAACCCAAAAGATTCATCGTAAGAAGTTCTCAATTTTGTTTGATTTGCATACCATTGAATGGTAAACTTTTTTGAAAATTGGTAGCCTACTTTCACATCGGTACTAAAATCTGAGTATGGGTCTTTTTCATCTTCAAGAGTAACAATATCTGAAAGTCCATCAGAATACCTGTTTGAAAACCCTACTGCATAGTTCAACTTATCTAAAGTTCCATGAACCAAGGCACTATTTGAGAATTCAGAAATATTGTAATTTTGATTCTCTGTAGTTTGCTGTGTACCTAAGCTTGATTGAAAACTACCGGCGATAGCATTTTTTGATGCTTTCTTTGTGGTAATGTTAATTACAGCAGTAGCAGCATTAGTTCCATAAAGTGTACTAGCAGCTCCTTTTATTATTTCTATAGACGCAATAGAAGCCGCTGAAAGTAACCTTAAATCATATTCTGAAGAGGAAGATGAAGGGTCAGAAACCCGAACCCCATCAATTATAATTAAAACTTGACGTCCACGTCCTCCTCTAGCATAAACGCCAAGAATTGCTCCTTCTCTTCCTCTGCTTCCGGTAATCTCCAACCCACTTTTGGTATTGATAATATCTGCAATGGTTTTACCTTGATTGCGCTGCAATTCTTCTGCCGTAATTTTAATAACAGTTTTACCAGAATTTTCTCTTTTTAATTCAAAGCGAGAATCACTTACGACTACTTCATCTAGTTTTTGAAGTGTAATAGAGTCATTTTGCTGCTCTTGTGCAACAATACCTGTGCTTGCCAAAGCAAGAGCACAAAGTCCAAAAAATTGTTTGTTCATTTCGATTCATCGAATAAACGGGAGAATAGTATGTCTGTACCCATACGTAAACTTTTGTCCCGAAAGTTTAACATTGTTTTTTTGAATTTGGCAGGTCTCCTGACTTGCATACTATCACTCACCTTCCCAAGTCGAAACTCAGTGGTATTTTGAAGAAATGATAGTTACCAATTACGCACTGATATACATATCAGTGCCAATTTGGCAAAGCTTACAGTTGCGGGAACAGCTCTAGATTTACACTAGATTCCCTTTTAATCAATATAACTCAATTTTGAAGTATACTGAACCTAAATTCGGCGCGAAGATATAATTTTAAGAATGAAAACAAATTGAAATAAATCACTTTTTTTTATTCAATTTTATTGCCAACCATATAATGCCAACTATAAAATGAATCAATATTATTCCGGCAATCAAATAGATCATAAAATTGGAATCACCTCTCATATATTTAAATTTTCATCAAAATTAATCTATCCCTGAGATTAAAAATGTGACATTTGTTACCTTGCAGTAAATTTTCAAACGCTACTATATAAATGAAGTACTTCTCGATTATAGCATCCTTATTTTTACTTTTCTCATGTAAGTCTGATAAAAGCAAGAAAGATATTGTTAGTATCGCTCCACAAAAAAATATCAAATATGCTAAAGGGTTTAGTATCGAAAAACAAGCTTCGGGCATCACTATACTACACATAACATCACCTTGGCCAAATGCCAAAACTTCTTTTAGATATGCCTTAGTACCAAAAGAAAAAGCGGCATTCATAACCTTGAATAAAGATGAGTATGATGCTATTGTTAACGTGCCAATAGAGACCATTGTTGTCACTTCAACTACGCATATTCCTGTTTTGGAAGCTCTAAATGCAGAACACACCTTAATAGGTTTCCCTGATACCAAATACATTTCATCACCCAAAACAAGAGCCTTAATTACTAATGGTCAAGTAAAGGAATTAGGCAATAACGAAGCGATAAATACTGAAATGTTATTGGCACTTCAACCCGAATTAGTAGTTGGTTTTAGTATTGATAGTCAAAACAAAACCTATGAAACCATACAAAGGTCAAACATTCCTGTTGTTTATAATGGGGATTGGACAGAGGAAACGCCTCTCGGCAAGGCGGAATGGATCAAATTTTTCGCTCCGTTTTTCGGTGCTGAAGAAAAAGCAGACCAGATCTTCGCAGAAATAGAAAGCACATATAATTCTGCGAAAGAATTAGCAAAAAATGCAACAACAACACCAATTGTTATAAGTGGTGCAATGTATAAAGATGTTTGGTATTTACCCGGTGGAAATAGTTGGGCTGCACAGTTTTTAAAAGATGCCAATGCCAAATATGTTTATCAAGATACTCAAGAAACTGGAAGTCTTTCTTTAAGTTGGGAAAGTGTATTAGAAAAAGGAAAGACTGCCGACTTTTGGATCTCCCCTTCACAATTTACGTCTTATTCAGCAATGGCTGAGAGTAGCCCACATTATACCCAGTTTGATGCTTTTACAACTAAAAAAATATTCACTTTTGCTGGTACCACTGGTGAAACAGGAGGACTTCTATATTATGAATTAGCACCAAACAGACCCGATTTAGTTTTAAAAGACCTTATTCATATCTTGCATCCTGAATTAGTGCCAGATTATGAACCTTTCTTTTTCAAACCATTAGAATAAGTGCAACGATCCAAAACATATAAATTTTATTTTCTTGCATTACTGGCCGCATTAGTAGTTCTGTTTCTGGTGAACATTAGCCTAGGATCTGTATCTATACCCATATCAAGCACCTTAAATTCAATTTTTGGAGGAGAACCCGCAAATGAATCATGGCATTATATTATATGGAACTATAGAATTCCAAAAGCTTTTACCGCAATCCTTGTAGGTGGTGGATTAGCCTTAAGTGGATTATTAATGCAAACCTTATTCCGGAATCCTTTAGCTGGACCTTTTGTTCTAGGCATAAGTTCTGGCGCAAGTTTAGGTGCAGCTTTATTAATTATGGGTGCAAGCTTATTTTCTGGATTCTTTTCATTTAATATTTTTAATGATGTCACGCTGGCCATAGCTTCAAGTATTGGTAGTTTTTTGGTTTTATTAGCCGTTCTTTCTGTTGCCATAAAGGTAAAAGACACCATGTCTCTTTTAATCATTGGCCTAATGTTTGGGAGCATTACCGGTGCCATTGTAAGTGTACTTTCTTATTTTACGTCTGCAGAAAAATTACAACAATACATCTATTGGTCTTTTGGAAGCTTAGGTAATTTATCATGGGCGCAATTAGCTTTACTAAGTGGTCTTATTATAGTAGGAGTTGTTTTAAGCATTTTTTCTATAAAACCGCTCAATGCTTTACTACTAGGAGAAAATTATGCTCAAAGCTTAGGGATACAATTAAAGAAATCACGGTTTATTATTATTATAGCAACGGGATTATTAGCTGGATCCATAACTGCATTCGCAGGTCCAATAGCCTTTATAGGTTTAGCAGTTCCCCATTTAACGAGGCAAATATTTAATACGACGGATCATAAAATATTAGTACCTGCAGTTTTAGTGTATGGTGCTATTTTAATGCTTATATGCGACACTATTGCTCAAGTACCATTATCGGCAAGTGTTCTACCTATTAATGCGATAACAAGCATCGTTGGCGCTCCAGTAGTGATCTGGTTATTGATTCGTAAACAAAAAATGGTATTTTAAAAAAGACTAGAAACTATCAACACAACAAAAAAACATATTGCACTAAACATAACAGATCTTAGTATTGGTTATAAAAGCAAAAAGCAAGAAACGGCAATTGCAAAAGAAATCTCTTTTACCTTAGTGCAGGGAGAGCTTGCTGCTATTGTTGGGGTTAATGGTATTGGAAAATCTACCTTATTAAGAACAATTGGCGGAGTCCAATCTAAGTTAGCCGGAGAAATTACCATTGAAAACACCGTACTTTCCAAATACACCTCATTGCAATTAGCCTCAAAAATTAGTTTGGTATTAACAGAGCCTATTGCTTCTAAAAATTTGACTGTAGCGGAATTAATTGCATTGGGAAGGCAGCCATACACCAATTGGCTAGGCACACTTACTGAAAATGACAAGAAAAAAACAAAAGAGGCAATCTATTTAGTGGAGATGGAAACATTGCAAAACAAACGTTGTTATGAACTCAGTGATGGGCAACTACAACGGGTCATGATTGCTAGAGCTCTAGCACAAGATACTCCAGTAATTTTAATGGATGAACCTACTTCTCATTTAGATTTATACCATAAAGTCCAAATATTGAAATTATTGAAATCTATCGCACATAAAACCAATAAAACCATCTTGTTTACGACACATGAAATAGAAGTTGCGATACAACTATGTGATAAAATGTTGTTGCTCCAGCAAGACCAAAGCTATTTTGGTCACCCTTGTGAGCTCATTGAAGCTAAACATTTTGAAAAATTATTTCCTTCAGACATGATTCAATTTAATGCAAAAACAGGAAGTTTTAAAATCAAATAAATTAGCATGAAAAAAATAGGATTAATTGGAGGAATGAGTTGGGAATCATCTTTAGTTTATTATAAA
>TARA_R110000868_G_scaffold136879_2_pt1 | contig 33794 bp, 26 predicted proteins | sample TARA_R110000868 | Tara Oceans TARA_R110000868 (sample SAMEA4397489) | marine metagenome | biome: Polar Biome; feature: [SRF] surface water layer (ENVO:00010504); material: water (ENVO:00002006), including particulate matter (ENVO:01000060) such as... | depth 5 m | reverse complement strand
AGGTCGCAGGTTCGAATCCTGCCACCCCGACCAAGAAAATCCGATTACGAAAGTGATCGGATTTTTTGTTTTCAACTACGTAGCACCGCCAGGTGCTTAAGTAGTTGAAAACAAAAAATACGGACAGGCATTGGCCTGTGTCGGATTATCTTGAGCACCGGCCCATAAACAGGTTCACCGAGCGCAGCGAGGTAATCCTTTTTCGGCTCTTATTTTTTTTTCATAAGGCACTTAAACCGGGAAAAACAAATAATACGGACAGGCGTTAATTATAGAGCGTAAAAATTAAGGGAAGGTTTAGAAAAATAATCAGTAAGTCTAATCTGACGGATTAATATTAAGAATTAATTATTTAAAGCCGACTTTTTGGTTAGGCAAATGGTGAAATTCAAGAATTAACAAAAGGAATTACCTCTGAAAAGAGAAGAAAAAGTTAATAGGACAAACAGAAAAGACAATATAACGACAATATTTTGAAACCAAAGATTGTAACGTTCCATTAATGAATATATTTCATTATAGGGTAGGAAGATTGGGAAAATATCTGTTTGCTGGGTGCTTTGAATTCGTTAAAGTTTATATAAATAGAACGGTAATTATATTAAAATAAACTTAGATTAGGCGAACGAAGTGGAAATTTCCTCGGTCGATGAAATATTCAATTTTCTGCAAAAACAACCAAAATACTAGCTATCCAATTATGAAAAACATAAAAACCTCTTTAATGTGTTTAGTAATTATAGCATTATGTTCAAAGGCTTTTGCTCAACAAAAGTATAATTTGGATTTTGATAATTTTGACTCTGAAAAAGAGGTAATGCCAGAAGGCTGGTTTAAATGGGGCAGTTATAAAAATTTAAATGGTGAGAATGTATCTGGAGAAAAACTAAATGATAAAAATTATGTTGGAAAAGTAGTGTCAAACGAAAAAGGAAAGTTTGGTTGTATTACCTATAAAATTCCCGCAAATTATGTTGGTGACACTATTCGACTTTCAGGTCGAATAAAGTATGAAAATGTTAAAGGGTTTGTTGGGTTGTTGATGCGTGTCGATGGCAGTGGTAAAAATAAATCATTGGCCTTTGAAAGCATGCAAAGATTAAAAATTAAAGGGACCAATGATTGGAAAGAATATTCAATACAAATACCTTACCCCAATGGTGCCGAGAATATATATGTCGGAGGTATTTTAGGAGGAAAAGGAACGGCTTGGTTTGATGATTTTAAAATTACCATGGACGGTAAGGACATTGAAACCATCAAAGAAAAGCCTAAATTATATTTGAAAGATTATCAGCCAAATAAACTTAATTCAGCAATAAGCAAATCATCGGTCCCTATAGACTTAGTAACCGAGGACAGTATACTCACAAGCTTAAATCCGTTAATAGAAAAATTATCCAATAAAAGAATAGTTTCTATTGGTGAAAGTACCCATGGAACTTCTGAATTTTATCGTCTTAGAGAAATTATCACTAAAAAATTAATTGAAGAAAAAGGTTTTAACCTTGTTGTTTTGGAAAGCCCATATGATGATATTGAACTATTAAATGAAGGGTTGTTGAAAAGTACATTGGATAGCTTAATCCAAAATCACTTACTCTCCATTTACCAAACCAAGGAGATGAAATCCTTTCTTGAGTGGTATAAAGATAATCGATTAAGTTTTGGCATTAGGTTTAAAGGTTGTGATGATTCTGTTTGGGCTTTTTATCAACTTTTAACCAATCAAATTGGGACACTCAATGATCAAAAATTGAATAAACTTTTATCGGACTTAAAATCTAATATTACAAAAATTACAAATGCAAATTTAAAAAATGAATATAAATTCGGTATTGAAATTTATAACAACATCTTGGCGATTGAAAAGTATTTGAAATTAACGGATAATCTAAGTGAACCTGTAAAGGAGATTTTATTTAATGGAAAAAATACATACATCAACTACATAAACGTTAACCACAAAAAACGAATTCAAAGTCGGGATGAAATAATGGCGGATAGAATTGAATATTTCGCTAAGGATAAGAGTAATAAAATTATTGTTTGGGCCCATAATGCACATATTTCAAACGAGATTTTGGCTGATGATATTGGGAGAATGGGACGGGATTTAAAACAGAAATTTGGAGATGAATATCATTCAATTGCACTTACTACTTTACAAGGTAGCTATTCCTTTATTGATGAAAAATTTATTAATGGAGACCATTTTTATAATGATAAACTAAGAAAGGCTGATATTCTATCTATTGAAACTCCTCTTTGGGAGAACATCTTCGCGCTAAACGGAAATAGCTTTTATCTAAATTTATCAGCGTTAAAAAATGAGCTAAAAACCGATGAAATCAATGGCCCGATAAGGTTTATTGGTTACCATAAGGAATCTAATGAAAATATTTACTGGCTTCCTTTTGCTAAATATTTTGATTCACTGATTTTTGTAAACAACACCAATGCTACAAGGCCACTTTTAGATTAGGAATATCTTTTACGGTTATGGTAAAAGTTGCGATCCTTTTAATTCTTATGGAAAATCACCGCCCCCAAACAGGTTCACCGAGGGCAGCGAGGTAATCCTGCCACCCCGACCAAGAAAATCCTACCACTAGAGTAATCGGATTAATGTTATTTGGTCTATTGTATTTGCGGTACAAATAGGGGAACAATTAATGGGTACACTTATAAGTACCCTCGAGTGCGATTTGGCTTTTCTTCTTTGAAATAATTGTTGATTTAAAGTCTTTATAAATGGGCACAAATAAAACTATTTACTCAATAGCATTCAAATATTTTTCCAGCATGGTATAACCATCAGTTGCTATGGTGTTTCTGTCAGTTGCATTATTGTATTCAAGATTGTTTTCCTTTTCCCAAACATCGGGCATGCCATCATGATCAGTATCTTTTGGGGCAGACAGACTTTTTAATTCTGGCCAACCCCCAACTTCATTTTGGGAATCAATAATGCCACTTTTTTTTGATAGATCTGCAACTTTATGATCTTTTTTATAGGTGGATCCTTCAAAAGTCGCAGCGCCGTTTTTTACCTCGTCAATAATACGGAGATCTACTGCATCACGTTTTGGCAAGGTTGTTCCGGCATTTTGAAGAACCGAAGCATAGGCTTCTTCAGGCTGCTGCTGCTTAATTGCTATTGCCGGCCATGGTTGTTCTAGTTTAAGCCCCTTAATATATTCACTGCCGTCCTGAGGCTGAACACCTCCCAGCCAATTGTTCTGCGACACCCACTGGTTGCCCTCAATCACATTGCCCGAAACATACCATTTCCCGTAATCGTCCGCCTTGTTCCGTGACCATGGTGCTACTATGCGATGTGCAATTTCACCCGGTTCTGTGGCTGGCCCGGCCTTATAATAATTTGCCACCATATTAATATTGGAAAAGTTGAACTTGGCATTGCCTACTTGAGCAACTTCTCCACCGTATGCAGACTCATAACCCCAGTTGTAAGTGACATTGTTCCGGTAGTCAACATTTCCACATCCCGAAGCAAAACGCGGATTTCGATTGGAATGATTTGCAATTAAATTGTGATGGTAGGTGCTATAATTGGATCCCCAGATACCACCAAAGCCATGATTGCCTTTTTGGTGATTGGATTTATAAAGACTTTCAGCAATTATGCACCATTGCACCGTAACGTTTTTACCATGGTAGATAGACATGGTTTCATCAATACTCCAACTTGCGGAAACATGATCTAATATGAGATTATTGGTGTATCTGCTGGAGATGGCATCTGTTTCGTCCCCAGATTCATCCCCAAGCCGTACTCTAATATAGCGGATGATAACCTCGTCGGCATCGATTAGAAGCGGGCGCCCCCTTAAAGTAATTCCATCACCCGGGGCTGTTTGGCCTGCTATAGTAATGTTAGGATTTTTAATTCTAAGATCACTTTCCAGTTTTATGGTGCCCGAAACTCTAAATATTACCGTCCTTGGGCCTTTGGCTTCAATAGCGGAACGTAAGCTGCCTTCACCACTATCCTTAATATTGGTGACCTCGTATACATCTCCTCCGCGACCACCAACGGTATACTTGCCATGTCCTTCAGCAGTTGGGAAGGCCAGTTGTTGTGCGTAAGCACTAAGTCCCATTAATGTAAATACTATGGATAAAATTGTTAGTTTCATAATTATAGTTTTATATTTTACTTAGCAATCCGAAGTACCAATATGGCATCTTCCCACCCGCTGGGCGGTACCATATTACGGGACTCATTTTCTTTAAAGCCGGCTACGTCTTCTTGTTGGCCATCTCTAGGATAGAACCAATAAGCTTCGGCATCCCTTTTTAATACATTGGTTACCTCACCATTTGAGTTGTCTGAAAAATAAACGATAACCATGTCGTTCGATTCTGTGGTCACAGCAGTTTTTAAACTTTCCCCTTCGTCAATTCCCGAAATACTATTTCCATTTGGTATCCATTGGTGCCACTTGTGGTCTAATAGGAATTTTTTGGCCACCTTGGTTATTTGTGCTGCTCCCGGAAAATCCAATGCTTGCTGCCAAGTATAGCCGCAATTGTAATCCCCTTCATTTCCCCTCATTGACCAAATTGGTCCTGCACCGTAGGTATGACCCGCGCCCCCTGCAAAAAAGGTTTGATAAAATTGCCGACGAATCCTTACTGGTGTGACCCAACCACACACATGGCGATAGGAACCGTATTCGTATGAGCCTTCTAAAAAAAGACTTGGTTTAACGGGTTTGTTCAATTGGTAATCAACTAACATTGTTGGATAGACCTGATCAAGTTCGCGCCATACTTCAACTCCATTTGCCCTAAGCCATTGATCTGAATGAAACCACTTTGAAGAATTATCGGGCGCGTCACCATCAGGATGAAAAGTAATAAAGACCTTATCCCATGCCGGGTGCTTTTCGTCCCATTTTGGACGCTGACCGGTAACGCCCTGGGCTATACCTTCCGCCATAGCGCGAAAAACATTACGCCTGTCCCATTGCTGAAGGTTGGCGTTTTTATCATAACCATCAATTTGGGCTTTTGCATCGCCCCCAAGAATCCAGATAATATTAGGTTCATCTTGGTAGCGTTTGCCTAAAAATGCCCCATAAGTTCTGGCTTCGTCCTCAGAAAATTCCTGTTGTGCCCCACCCATCTGTGGTGTAATATAGGCACGGCCCCAGCAGGGCAGTAGAGCTAGGTACAGCCCTCTTTTTTTAATCGCCTGGACCACATAGTCCATATGGTCCCAATAATCATTAGGAGTGGAGGGGCCTCCACCAGAAACCACAAGAGGTTCAGAGGTATTTGGCATATCTTCGCTACCACTAAAAGGACGAAAACCATAGGTGTTGGCAGCATTATGCGGTCCCATTTCCATTCCTCCTCCATGTGGATACCAGAATGCCACGGTTTGAATGACAGTAAAACCAAGTTTTTGTCGATTATCAAGGTATAGGTCAATTTCTTCCCTGGTCAATTGCTGTACCATGCCCCATCCGGTATCCGCTATCCATAGAAATGGGCTTCCATTTGAATGTTGTATATAATGTCCATTGGAAGAAACTTCCAACCCACCATTTTGCCAAGGTGTTTGGGAGGTTGCAACAAGGGACAAACTAGTTAATGCGACAAACAATAACCTTTTTAGGAAGGAGCTGAATACTTTAGTAGTGGTTTTTATTGAGATCATTTTTCTTTTGTTTTAGTTGGGTAGGGTTTTAATAGTTTATTTGAGTCAAGCTATGACCAGACCACTTTTTCGTTGGACTCATGGATATAAAGGAGCTGTTTATGATCGGAAACTTCATCTTATTCGATATTGACATATGTGGCAGGTGATTGATTTTGTGTGCCAACTTTTAGGCCCATCAATAGGAATAGTAAATAAACTGGCCATCGCCGATCCAAGGATTTAATTCGCGGATTATATAGAATATAGTTTTTTAATCGCCCTATATAAATTCCTTGGTTTACCATTTTTGATATTATTTAATTGTAACAACTATGCGCTGGTATCTGGTTAGCGCTGGTGTACCATTGTCCGTTACTTCGCATATGATGTGTATATTTTCACCTTTCTCGGCATTTGTTGGGATTTTAAAGAAAGTATTTTGCTTTTGGGCATTTGGTATTTCAATGTTCCCTTTAAAGGTACCGGCTTCTTGGTATTGCCACCAGGAGTAGCTTAGTTGATCACCATCGGGATCCAGTGTTCCTTTGGCGTTTAATTTAATTTTACTGCCAGGTTTTGCCGTAATATCCAGAGCGCTATTCAGTTTTACAATGGGAGGGTGGTTAGCTTCAACATAGGGTTTTGTACACCAATCGGCCCTAGCGGCAAAGTCGTTCTGTAATGCATCTGCCCATCGGGTAATAGGTTTAAAATAGGCATTCATTAAATCTAAATTTTTAGGATAATCGTTTCGCATGTAGTTTCTTCCCCATGCGGTTTGGGTGTACCATCGTCCTTCTGGATATTTATAATCAGCTTGGGGAACCGGATCAAGCCAAGTATTTTCCCTAACCTTGATATAGCGTCCGCCCCAACCCCCATAGTCCGGAGATTCTAAAGAGCGGAGTCCTGTTGGAATAGTGTAAATAAACGCTGGAGAATCGCCTTCTGATCTAAAATCACCTTTAGATTTGACATCACCTGCAATAAATCCTTCCTTATCATTACCACCTTTATACGCTTCATACAAGGAGCAAAGCGGACCGTGATTCTCCAAAATATTCGATTTCATCCAATCGCTTTTAAAAAAATTTTGTTTATCCTGGGGCATTATTTTGTCCCATTGATAGGCAACGGCCCAAAACTGATCACATATAATTGTAGGGATATTATATTTTCCCCAGTGTGGACGGATGTAGGATTGATAGGTATCATCTTGTTCCCAGATAAAGAAAAAGCGTAATTTACCAGCAACATATTCCATCTTGTCAGAATGATCTTCTTCTATGGTTTTTAAGGCCCTAGCAATGGTGTTTGTGCCTCCCCACGCCTGAATCCAAATGGGTCTGTCATCGGATTCATCCAAAAGCACATTGGCGATATGTGTAGATCCTGGGGTAATGGAGTCCATTTCTCCTTCACTTTCAACATTTCCAAGGAAATTAATCGATTTTAAATAATGGGGTGTAGGGTAATCCTTGCTGTGCTTGATCAAGTTTGGGTAGACGTCGGCATAGGCTTCAAGGTAAGGGTCTACCCAGTCATCTCCCGCCCATTTGTGACCGTGCCAGTGGTATTGCGAACTAGAAGTAACAATACCTTCAACATCCCATTCGTTGGTATAGAGTAAAAATCTTACCATGGAACATTCATCGTCTATTTCTCCATCCGAGGTTATGAGTATACGTTGTTTTTGGCCTTGACCATACACCTTGGTTACCCATACCATGGCAAATAAAGTGAAGCCTAAAAAAAGTATTTTTTTCATTTTAAATGTATTATTCATTTACATTAATTATCACACGTTGATAACGTGTTAAACGGGGTGTTCCATGATCGGTGACCTTGAGGATAACGTGCAGAGTCCCTATTCCCGAACCACCCACGCGTTTAGTTGGTACAGTAAACCAAGCTTCTGGCTGATCAAAGTTCTGAATGTCTACGGGCTGTCCGCTGCGTGCACTTGAAACAGAAAATGTTCCAGCTTCTTCGTACAAGAACCATTGGTATGAAAGTGCATCATTATCGGGATCGCTAGATCCTTTTGCGCTTAAGAGTACCTTGTCGCCCTTTTTAGCGACAAGATTTTGTGCATGTCCAAGTTTAGCTACAGGAGGGTGGTTTGCCTTGTCATATGGCAGGATGGTCCAATCCATTCTGGTGGCAAAATCATTTTGAAAATCTTCTCTCCAACGCCAAATAGTTTCATGGTTACCTGAGTGCCATCTACCATCGGTGCCTAAGACTTCGTCTTCGGCATTGGAAAAGATAGGCCTGGTCTCTGGGTACAGAAACCACTTTTGCATCCTCGGGGTATAAAATTCATATCGGCCTCCCCAACCACCCCATTCTGGGTGTTCAGGATAACTTAGACCATTATTGATCAATGCTAGGAATGAGGGTGTGTCTCCTTCCATTAAATAATCCCACATCGGGTACTCGGCACCCAAAGGACCTTTCTTCCGTATATTTTGATCCAGCCATTCGTTTGTGACGGTGCTAAAATCGGCTCCGTCGCAACGGGCATGAAAAAAATCACCGCTTATTCCACTCCATGTGGCATGATGATAGCCGCCACCTGCATTAAACCCAGGACTTACAATATAGAATAGTTCTGGAAATTCCTTGCGGATCCATGGGCCGCTATCGTCCTGATCGGAAATAGTGTAAACCCGTAGCTTCTTGACAAATTGTTCCAAATCCTTTTTTGAACGTGTTTCCCTAACTTTCCAGAGTGCCTGTGCCAACACATTTGGTCCGCCCCAAACCGTTACCCACAATGGCCTTGTATCATTTTTGTCGACGACCTTAATTAATAATTCGGAGGCTGGGGAATCTTTTCCAACCCCAATAGCTTTTACTCCGTACTCTGGTAGGCCTTCTGTAATCTTGGACTTTAAATATTCTCCGGAAGGAAAACCTGATTCGTGTTTTTCAAGGTTATCCCTTACCTTATCGTAGGCCTTTACAATTTCTTGAATACGATAAGTGGCTACCTTGTTTTGTTGGTGAACAGATGTAGTAGCTGCCAATCCTTCAATATCATAGTGATTGGCGTATACCAAAAAACGGACCATGGACATGGCATCATCTGGTTCATTCTCTATATCGGTAAGAACAAATACCCTAGGTTTTTCTTGTGAAATTGCGGTAATGGTTAATAAGGCCATGCCAACTATTGCAATGAGGTTGTTTATTTTCATCTTTTTTATTTGGTTATAGATTGCCACCTTTTGGCCCAATCCGTTAAAAAGGCTTCCCGATGTTTTGATATTGTTTTTGCACCCTGCTGATCTTCGATATATAGGTCAGGGGCGGTCCTGTCACTGTACCAGTTGGAACCCAGAGGGTAATCATTTGGAGTCGCTTTTCCTGGCCAGGGCGTTGTGCTTACGAACTGACCTTTTTGGGCATCCAATTCAGGTATGGCACTTTTGGTGCAATAACTACCGGTTTCCGGTTTTTTGGAGGAGTAGCGTACACCATAAATTCCATTGCCAAGATAATATCCAGGCCATGACTGATTAGAAATCTCGAATGTAAAACAACTGGAATCTTGTGGAATGGGCAGGTCGGGCCCTTTAAATCTCCATTCCAATTCGGCATAGGCGGCTACCGTATCGTTCTTGCTGCTATTTCCTTCAAAAATAGTTCGTGAGCTATTTTTGATCGGGGTAAAACTTCCGCCCCAACTTTCGCCTGTAGGATTATCTGCATCACCATTCATCAGATAGGCCAAGGAAGGTGTGTCGCCCATTTTAATTTCGCCGTTATAATGATTTTTGAAATTTTTTCCTAAGGCCCCCCTTCCTTGGATGAAGTTGTTGTAATAGGATTTGCCTTTAAATTTGTTGGGTGATTCAGAATCCATGAACCAACCTCTATAAGTGGCATTCGCCTCGATCATCCATAGGTTAGGGTGATTTTTAGCAATGTAGGCATAGGCATTGATGCTCCATTTTTTATTTGGACCACCTATCCAATATACTCTAATGTTTTTCTCAATTCCAGGAGCATCATGTAGTGCTTGCGCCAAATCTTCCAAACCGCCCCAAACCAAAATCCATAGGGGTTGGTCAGTTGTTTTATTGGCGCATTTAATGATCCATTCCGAACCTTCAGTAGCCTTATTATATCCTTTATATGGTGCCTCTAATTTTGTTCCCTGTTTGCAAACGGCCCTCAGTGAATCTGGATGGGACAAGTTAGGGACATGTCGTTTTAACGCTGGTAAATCCTTTTCATAAAGGTCGATCATATCCAGAATATTCTTTATACGACCGTTGCCGAAAGGAGAAGAAATCAGACCCTCGATTTGGAAAAGGTCGGAATACATTAATAAATGGATCATGGATTGAAAATCATCGGGATCGGTTCCTCCAATGTCCGAGCTGATCAATATTCGAGGTTTGGTTTTATTTTGATTCGGGCTATCACACTCTACCAACATGCCAAATGCCAAGGTTCCGACAACACCTACAATGGATAAAATCTTTAGGGAGGTCATGCAAATATTTTTTTGAAGAAAATTGTCAGAATAGTTGAAACCATGGTCTTGAGATTTGTGTTATTATCCACAAATATATAAAAAAGAAAATAAAAGAAAATAAAAGAAAATAAACAAAATAATTTATCTTTGTTTCGTTGTTGGATTTTTGGTTGTTGTGTACTCTTGGTAGCATCATGAAAAAGTATTTGGCCTCTAAAAAAAAAGTGATGGGTCGTGAGCTTAAAAGGTATTGTCTGGCAATTAAATAAGGTAAAGGGGTTAGGGTGTCCTGTCAAGGATTCAACGAATACATTAAATTAAATTATGAAGTTTTATTTTTTCTCAATGTTATTTTCCTTTGTTCTTGGTTCCTGTTCCCCGTTGCGAACAACGACCAAAGGGATAACTACTGATACAGTGGGGTTGAAACCACGTTTGGTTGTGTTGACCGATATATCTACCTGGGAACCGGATGACCATGAATCTCTGATAAGGCTGCTGGTCCATGCTGATATGTTTGAAATTGAGGGGATTGTAATTACCACGGGGTGGAGTATGGATAATGTTAATGAGGTTAAACATTTTAAAGATATTGCTACTGGGGTCATAGAAGCTTATGAACGGGATTTGCCAAATCTTGCCAAGCGCTCAAATCAAAATGGATTTGCCCATGATACGGAAAGGCAGCAAATCGGCTACTGGCCAAGTGCCGATTATTTAAAGGAACGCATAATGTTTGGCAGTATGTATATGGGTATGCATAAGGTTGGTGCTGAAAATATTTCGGATGGTAGTAATCTTATTGTACAGTTGGCGGGCGAAGATGACGATCGTCCAATTTGGGTTTGTTTTTGGGGAGGTGGTAATACACTGGCACAGGCTATTTGGCAGGTGGGGCAGGAACAGGACGAATCGGGATTAAAAGTATTTCTGAATAAAATCCGGGCATATGCAATCACCGACCAGGATAGGCCGCAGAAATCTAGTTTTGAAACAAGTTCCCATGCCTGGATGCGCCGTGAATTTTCGGAAGATCTACTTTTTATTTGGGATGATTGTGCCTGGAAATATCAGAATGGGACTGGAAAAAATAAGTGGTCGGATTATGAGTTGCATATCCAGGATCACGGTAATCTTGGTAATCAATATCCAAAATACATATGGGGTGTGGAGGGAGATACCCCTTCTTTTTTACATATCATGCCAAACGGTCTCAATAATCCTGATCAGCCAACCCAGGTAAGTTGGGGAGGGTATTCGCAATGGGGAAAGGGAGAGGATGATAACGGCTACTCATATGTTAATTATACAGGGGGTGAAAGTAAAATTTGTAGGGGATATGGGGACTATTTTTATGCCGCTACGTTTAATAATTTCGCAGCTAGAATGGATTGGGCCAAAGAAGGTATGGGTAACCGTAATCCCATAGTTGTTATTGACGGTGATAGCAGTTTAAGTGCCATTACAAAGAAAACAAAAGCGGGAACCAATATTAGCCTGGATGCATCGGCTTCCTATGACCCAGATGGGGATTCATTAAGCTATAAATGGTGGGTTCAGCCTGAGGCTGGTACATATACGGGAAAAATAATCATTTTAAACAGTAACGCTAAGAATGCCACCCTGCAGCTGCCCCTGGAGGCGGTTGGTGAAAGTTTTCATATAATTTGCGAGGTAACGGATAACGGCATGCACAATCTGTCCAGCTATCGCAGGTTAATATTTGAACCGGAAAAATAAAGGCATTAATATTTTTTTGGAAACTGGAAATTTTAATGTTTAAAGGATTATGAAGAATTGTTTGATGCAGGGGATTGGTGAATACAATATGGTAATCCATGGAATGACTAGATTAACGATAAGTCAAAAAAAATATATTTTGAATTTAAATTTAAAGAGTTTTTATTTGTTTACGAATATTTACTTTTATTTATGAACTATGGCATATTTACCCAATAAAAGACGTGAAAAAATTGTAGAATTTTTAAAGGAGGACGGATCTGCAAAGGTTGCGGACCTGGCCAAACTTTTTAAGGTAACCGAAGTGACTGTACGTCAAGATTTGGAGAAGTTGGAAAATCAGGGATTGATTATGCGGGAACATGGTGGTGCCTATCTTAAAAATATGGGGGATCAAGTGCGCAACTTTTCCCTGGTACAACAGGATAATTTGGAATTGAAGGAGGCTATAGCGCAAAAATGTCTTGAGTTTATTGAGAGTGGGGACACCATTATTCTGGATTCTGGCAGTACAACCACTGAAATTGCAAAAAAACTGGTAGGATATAAAAATTTAACTGTTATTACAAATGCCCTTAATATCGCATTATTGTTAGGTACTGAACCTGGTATTGAAGTTATCATGACGGGGGGTGAATTTAAACCGCCTACCTTATCATTGACAGGCCAAAAAGCGGCCGATTTTTTCAAGGGGCTTAACGTTCAAAAGTTATTTTTGGCTACGGCTGGCATCTCCTTAAAATCTGGTCTTACCTACCCAAGTATAAGTGATCTTGTAGTAAAAAAGGCAATGATCGATGCTGCGGACATTACTTATTTGGTGGCCGATAGCTCTAAAATTGGTAAAAGTGCCCTGGCCAGTCTAGGGGCGCTTTCATTGATAGATTATATCATTACGGATTCAGGAATGGAGGAAAAGGATCTAAAGGTTTTTAAGGATAATGAAATCGAAGTGATTTTGGCCAAGGCTGATTAATAAGGAATAAAAATTATAAGAATATGGGTACCACAAAATTGCCATTAAGCATTGGGATAATAATAGGAAATCGTGATTTTTTTCCGGATAGATTAGTGGAAAAGGCTAGGACCGAGATTATCGATGTCTTTACCAAATTAAAATTGACACCGGTTTTATTGGAAAGTACCGATACAAAGCTTGGTGGCGTGGAAACCTTTAGGGAAGCGCAAAAATGTGCCGAACTTTTTAAGAAACACAGTGATGAAATTGCAGGGGTACTGGTGCTTTTGCCAAATTTTGGCGATGAGAAGGGGGTGGCCGATACCTTAAAAATGGCCAACCTGAACGTCCCGGTATTGGTACAGGCCTATCCCGACGAATTAACGAAGATGAATGTCGTAAATCGTAGGGATTCCTGGTGTGGCAAAATCTCGGTCTGTAATAACCTTTATCAGTATGGAATAAAGTATTCACTCACGAGTCAGCATGTTTCCTATCCTTCCGATACCCTTTTTCAACAGGATTTGAAAGATTTTGTTGCCGTGTGCAGGGTGGTAAGAGGTATAAGAAACGTTAGGATCGGGGCTGTTGGGGCTAGACCTGGTGCCTTTAACACGGTGCGCTATTCCGAAAAAATATTGCAGCGCAATGGCATTACGGTTACTACAGTTGATTTGTCCGAAATATTGGGCAAGGCCAATAAACTAACGAAGGATGACGCCTCGGTCAAGCAACACTTGGAATCCATCAATGCCTATGTGGCCCAAGGCAAGACTCCCAATGAGGCCATGTTACAGATTGCAAAATTGGATGTTGTCTTAAAAGAGTTTATGGAAGAATATGCATTGGATGCTACGGCTATCCAATGTTGGACTTCATTGCAGCAGAATTATGGATGTAATGTATGTACCAGCATGAGTATTATGTCCGAAAATATGTTGCCATCTGCCTGTGAGGTCGATGTTACCGGAACCCTTAGCATGTATGCCATGCAATTGGCCTCCGGTTCTCCGAGTGCCTTGGTGGATTGGAATAATAATTATGCCGATGATCCCAATAAATGTGTGCTTTTTCATTGTGGCAATTGGGCGAAATCCTTTTTACCCGATATTAAGATGGATACCGCTCCAATCCTAGGAACTACCGTTGGCGTTGAGAATACCTATGGGGCCCTTGATGGTAGAACACCGGCAAATCCACTTACCTATGGAAGAATAAGTACTGATGACCCCAAAGGTATTATCAAAGCTTATTTCGGTGAAGGGGAGTTGACAGATGATCCATTAAAGACATTTGGGAACAGGGCTGTGGCCCAAATTCCTAATTTACAGGAATTGATGCAGTATGTGTGCAGAAACGGATTTGAACATCACGTAGTAATGAACGCCTCCAAGACTGGGGCCATTTTGCAGGAAGCTTTGGGCAATTATATGGGCTGGGATATATACAACCATAAAGTTTAATTTCTAGCATAGTTATGAACGGTAGCAACATGTATGATTTAACAAGCAGTAATTTGAAAGAATTCACGAACATGACAAATAAGGAATTAAAATTAAAATCGGTAGTTCTTAGGAAAAATATTCTAAAATGCATTTATAAGGCAAAGGCTGGACATACAGGGGGGAGCCTATCATGTATTGATATTTTGAACGTACTGTACAATAAGGTACTGAATGTTGATCCCAAGGATTTTAAGAATCCAAATCGTGATAGGTACATTCAAAGTAAGGGGCATTGTGTTGAAGCGCTTTTTGTAACCTTGGCGGACCGTGGGTTTTTTCCGGAATCTGACTTGGAAACGCTTTGTGATTATCAATCGCACTATATTGGGCATCCTACAAAAAAGGTCCACGGCGTTGAACAGAACACAGGGGCATTGGGTCATGGTTTATCCATTTGTGTTGGTGAGGCCATTGCAGCGAAATTGGATAATAAAAGTCATCGTGTGTTCACCTTGCTAGGGGATGGGGAATTGCCCGAAGGCTCTAATTGGGAAGCGTTTTTATCGGCTTCACATTATAAATTGGACAATTTGTATGCCATTCTGGATAATAATAAGCAACAGATTACCGGGAACAACAAGGAGGTTATGAATACCGATTCCATTCGTGATAAACTGGAGGCTTTTGGCTGGGCTGTAAAGGAGGTAGACGGACATAATCTTGAGCAATTGGAAGAGGTATTGAACAATGGCCCCATAGAAAAGGGCAAACCTAACTTTATCATAGCACATACCACCAAGGGCAAGGGTATCAGCTATATGGAAGGAGTATTGAAATGGCACCACGGGGTACCATCCGAGGAGCAGTATTTATTGGCCCAATCAGAACTAAATGAGGCGGAAGCACTAATTCACTAGTATATGGAATTGGATAAAATAAAAGAAGAAAACTTAATAATGGGGGAACCCAACCAAGTGGTTTTTTCAGAAATTTTGCAAGAGTTGGCAGCTGCCGATAGCTCAATTATTGCTGTAACCAGTGATTCACGGGGTTCTGGTAAGTTAGTTCCTTTTGGTGACAAATATCCCAATCAAATAGTTGAAGTGGGCATCGCTGAACAAAATCTAGTGGGAGTTGCGGCCGGCTTGGCCTCAGCCGGCAAAAAGGCTTTTGCTGTTTCCCCGGCATGTTTTCTGAGCGCCCGTGCCCTAGAGCAGATCAAGAACGATGTTGCCTATTCCGATAACCCGGTAACCTTGGTAGGTATTAGTGCCGGTGTAAGTTATGGTGCTCTTGGAACTACCCATCATAGTTTGCACGATTACGCGGCCCTAAGGGCCATTAACAATATTATCATTGTTGCGCCGGCAGATAACTTTGAGACAGAACAGGCCGTTCGCCTTGCCGCCCAATCTCTCAAGCCTATTTACATGAGACTAGGGAAAAAGGCGATGCCATTTTTAAATGTAGCAAATGAAACCTTTGAGTTTGGTAAAGGTCGTGTAGTTCGGAAGGGTAATGACCTCACTTTTATTGCCTCAGGTGAAACAGTTTATCCGGCTTGGTTGGCGGCAAAGAAACTTGAAGAAAATAAGGGGATTCACGCTACGGTAGTAAGCATGCACACCATTAAACCCTTGGATACCCATCTGTTGGAAAACTTAGCGGCTGGAGGCCAGCCGATTATCACTGTTGAGGAGCACATGGTCAATGGCGGTCTGGGCGAAGCCTGTGCGTCCCACCTTTTCCAAAAAGGACACAAAAATCCATTTCGCATAGTTGGAATTCCTGATGAATACACCGTTACCGGTTCTCAAATGGAAATATTTCAGCATTACGGAATTTCGGAAGCAGGTTTATATAATCTTGGCTTGGAAATACTTACTCAAAACCCCTTAATACATGGATAAACAAATTTTTTCCGATATAGTAAAGACTATTTTACCCATAGTTATTGGGGTCATGCTGTTTGGCTGTGGCCATAAGGATAATGATGGACCCAAGAAGATGGCCGTGGTTATTTCAACATTGAACAACCCGTGGTTTGTGGTATTGGGCGAATCGGCTGCAGAGAGGGCAAGGGAGTTGGGCTATGAGACCACTATCTTCGATTCACAAAATAATACGGCCAAAGAGGCCGAACATTTTGAAAATTTAATTGCGGCAGGATACAGTGCTATTTTATTTAATCCTACCGATGCTGAGGGGTCGGTCAGTAATGTAAATAGGGCCAAACAAGCGGGTATTCCAACCTTTTGCATGGATAGGGAAGTAAATTCCCTGGAAGGTCCGGTAACCCAGATAATTTCCGATAGCTTTTCGGGCTGTGTGGATTTAGGGCAATACTTTGTAAGGCAAATGAATAAGAAAGGGAAATATGTAGAGTTATTGGGGCTTGTTGGAGATAACAATACTTGGAACCGTTCCAAGGGCTTTCATAGTGTAGTGGACTATTTCCCCGATTTAAAGATGGTGGCTCAACAAAGTGCCGATTTTGACCGCAGCAAGGCCATGGAGGTCCTGGAATCTGTACTACAGTCCAATCCTGATATTGATGCAGTTTTTTGTGGTAACGATGCCATGGCCATGGGGGCCTATCAGGCTTTGGTCTCTGTTGGAAAAGCGGATAGTGTTATGGTATTTGGGTTTGATGGATCACAAGATGTCATGGATGCCATAAAGGATAAAAAGATTATGGCCACAGCTATGCAATCGCCCAAGTTTATGGCGCAAACAGCCGCTGAATTGGCTGATAAATACTTGCGGGGCGAACGCGATATGCAAAGAAAAATGCCCATTGCCGTGGAAATAGTAACACAGGATAATATAAGTGAATTTGATGCCTATGGCAGTGAAGAATAGCATGAAAAAACCTATCAAATATCTTCTGATTACACTACTAGCTGGTGTGGCTTTGTACAACTCGGTTTATTTTGAACCGTTGAATGAGAGGAATACAGCTCAAAAAAAAGGTGTTTTTGATCCCGACGCTTTTGCAAAAAAGTTTATGGAAACGAAATTAATTGAACTGCCAGGAATGGAGGCAGGCCAATTTATAAAAGCGTTGCAACATGACCTAATGCAATTTACTGCCGAAAAAGGCCGTAAAATGGGGATAAGCCATGATTATTACTTCATTGTGGAAGGCAGTGGTAAAGTCCTCGATATAGGACCTGAAAATGTTCTTATCAAGATTGAAGGGGGCGCTGAGCCGGAATTACGTATAGCTACAGACTTTATATTTGGGAATGCCATACGTGAAGGCTCAGGAATGGCCAATATAGGCGATTATCAAAATACGATGGATTTCAACAGTATCTCAGTTGCTGTTAACAATAGGGTACGAACAGACATTGTTCCTCCTTTTTTGAAGAAGGTAGAAGATGGCGATAACATTTACTTTAAGGGGGCTGTTGAGGTAAATACGAAAAATCCTGATCTTCAAAATTTAAGAATCATTCCTTTAATATTAGATATAAAATAAGCTGTGAGGGAGGGAAATATCATATTAAGGGCGGAAAATATCACCAAAAAATTTGCGGGGGTAACTGCGCTTAATGGGGTGTCACTTGATGTTCATAGAGCTAAGGTCAATGTAATCGTTGGAGAGAACGGGGCGGGGAAATCTACATTAATGAAAATTCTGTCGGGCGTATACCCCGAATATGAGGGCACTTTATTGTTGAACGGAGAGAAAGTGAATTTTTCTAGCCCTAAAGATGCCATGGGAAGTGGAATTGCAATAATTCATCAGGAGCTTAACCTTATTCCATATTTAAGTATAACTGCCAATATTTTCTTAGGACGTGAAATCGTGGATTCTTTTGGGATGTTGGATTTCAAGAAAATGAACCAAATGACCACGGCCCTTCTAGAACGGTTGGAATGCGATGTGCCGCCCAATACGCTGGTGGCTAAATTGAGGGTGGGACAACAGCAGCAAGTAGAAATTGCCAAGGCCCTTTTGGAAGAGGCCAAAGTGGTTATTATGGACGAACCTACCTCTGCAATTACCGACGCCGAAGTGGAAGTACTTTTTAGAATTATAGCCACGCTAAAAAAACAGCAGGTTTCCATTCTTTATATATCCCATAAATTGGAGGAGCTATTTAAGATAGCCGATCGGTTTATCGGATTGCGTGATGGAAAAATGGTGGGTACCATTGAAAATATCGACGAAGCAAAAAAGGAGGACCTTATTCGATTAATGGTAGGGCGCGATATCAAAAATCTTTATGTTAAGGAGGATTTACCTTTGGGCAAAGAGGTTTTAAGGGTAGAAGGCATTTCACTTCCTAAGCATACCATAAAATCCGAATATTTGGTAAAGGATGTGAGCTTCAACCTGAGAAGGGGAGAGGTACTAGGCATCTTTGGTTTAATGGGTGCCGGCAGAACCGAATTGTTGGAGACCATTTTTGGCCTTCATTCCCAAACCATGGTCGGAAATATCTATATCGACGGACAAGAGATAAAAATTACTTCTGCAATGGACGCCGTTGCTAACGGAATGGGATTGGTGCCAGAAGATCGTAAGGCGGATGGATTGATATTACAGATGCCCGTTTATAAGAACGTTAGTATGGCGAGTATAGATCAAATCGTAAAAAATGGATTGCTGAATTCAGGCTTGGAAACGGGCTTGGCTAAAAAGTATATCTCCAATCTTAACATAAAAACGTCTTCCCCAGGGCAAAAATCAAAAAATCTAAGCGGCGGCAACCAACAAAAAGTAGTGTTGGCAAAATGGTTGGCAACGACCCCCAAAATACTTTTTCTGGATGAACCAACCCGGGGCATTGATGTAAATGCCAAAAACGAGATTTATCATTTGATAAATAACCTTGCTAAAGAGGGGCTCGGGGTTTTGGTAGTTTCTTCCGAACTACCGGAGATTATGGCCATTTGTGATAGAATAATAGTGATGGGAGCATCGCGTATTACAGGCGTGTTTAGCCAAAAAGAGGCCACTGAAGATAAAATAATGAATGCTGCAATTTTATAATTAAAAATGAACATAAAAACGACTATCATTAAATTCCAGTCCATCATTGCCCTATTGGTGATGTGCGTGGTATTGGCCTTAATGTCGGATAAGTTTCTTACCATGGAAAATGGTTGGAACATTATGCGGCAAATTTCGGTAAATGTATGTATATCCGTGGGAATGACCTTAGTGATATTGACTAGGGGCATAGATCTTTCGGTGGGCTCCATATTAGCTTTTAGCGGCGCAGTGGCTGCTGGGTTGCTAAAATTTGGTATAGACATGCCTTCCTTGGACCTCTATATTGGCTTTACGGTATTTGGTGCTATTTTGGGTGGCTTTATCGTGGGTGGGGGACTAGGACTTTTTAATGGATGGATGATTACACAATTTAAAGTCCCTCCATTTGTGGCAACCTTGGCCATGTTGACCATTGCTAGGGGAGCAACAATGCTTTGGACAGGAGGTTTTCCCATAACCGGGTTGGGGCAGAATTTCGCATTTATTGGAACAGGTTGGTTTTTGGGGATTCCAATGCCGGTTTGGATAACAGTAATTATCGTTGCCATCGCTGTGGTCATAACCAAAAAAACCAAATTCGGGAGATATATTTATGCCGTTGGAGGCAATGAGAGCGCTGCACGTCTATCAGGTTTAAATATCAATAAAATTAAAATTTGGGTGTATGCCATTGCCGGTATTTTAGCGGCCGTTGGAGGAATTATACTGACCTCGCGATTAGATTCCGCACAGCCCAATGCTGGATTTAGCTATGAGCTGGATTCCATTGCCGCAGTTGTTATTGGGGGCACATCCCTATCCGGTGGTAGGGGCTCCATCTTGGGCACTGTCCAGGGAGCGCTCATTATTGGAGTGCTCAATAGTGGATTGGTATTGCTGAACGTATCCCCCTTCTGGCAACAGATTATTAAGGGCTTTGTTATTTTAATAGCGGTAATTATGGATAGGGTAAACCATCCCAATGAAGACTAACCGGAGGTAAGACAAGAAAAACACTAATCGATTACATAAAGAATGGCCAAATCCTATATTTTATCCATCGACCAGGGTACGAGTGGCACAAAAGCACTAATTTTTGATACCATGGGAAATTTGGTGTCCAAGGCATCTGAGCCACTAAGATCCTTTTATCCTTTACCTGGTTTTGTGGAACAAGATCCCCATGAACTTTATCAGAACGTTCTTACAGCGGTTGGGAAATGTTATAGTGTCTTTATGGAAAGCTTTTCAGGTGAAGAACAGAACATAATTTCCTGTGGAATTTCCAATCAAAGGGAAACATTCGTTGTTTGGGACAACAATGGCGAACCTTTGCACAATGCGGTGGTTTGGCAATGTAAGCGATCAGTGGCTATTTGTGAGGAATTAAAGCAACATGGTCTGGAGAAATTGGTCAATGTAAAAACAGGACTTACAATAGATCCTTATTTTTCGGCAACCAAAATGATGTGGCTCAGGCAGAACAATTCTGTCATAGACAAGGCTATAAAACAGGGAAATGCCTATTTTGGAACTATTGATACTTGGTTACTGCATTTACTGACCAATAAAGAGAAATACTATACGGATCATACAAATGCCTCTAGAACCTTATTTTTTAATAGTTATGATTTAAAATGGGATGAAGAGCTTCTTGATGAATTTGGCCTAACAGGGCTTAAACTTCCTGAAGTTATGCACTCTTCAGCGTTCTTTGGTGAATCTGATTTTGGAGGTATTTTGCCTACTAAGATACCCATTACGGGGATGATAGGGGATTCCCATGCCGCTTTTTTTGGAGAGGAGTGTTTTACTGAGGGGATGGCCAAGGCCACTCTAGGTACGGGGTCTTCCATTTTATGGAATACAGGACAGGTGGCACAGCAGAACAAAAATGGCATTCTAACTACAATTGGATGGAGTGCGCAAGGCAATTTAAATTATGCATTGGAAGGGGTTATCGTTAGTTGTGGCGCAACCTTGGAATGGATAAAAAATCAGCTTGGATTATTTTCGGGTAATGAAGAGATAGAACCAATGGCTACATCTGTTACTGGAAATGAAGGGGTTTATTTAATTCCTGCATTTAGCGGATTGGGTGCGCCACATTGGAAAAAGGAATGGAAGGCCTCGATCCACGGAATTAGCTTTGGTACTACAAAGGCCCATATAGTTCGTGCAGCCTTAGAATCAATAGCCTTCCAAATAAAGGATGTGGTCGGTGCCATAGAAAGTGAGACCAAAAAGAAACTTAAGGAATTGAAGGTGGACGGTGGAATCACCTCCAATCGCTTTTTGATGCAGTTTTTGGCCGATATACTGCAAACACCGGTTACCAACATTGGCATTTCCGATGTTTCGGCAAGGGGAGCGGCCTTAATTTCTGGTTTAGGCGTGGGATTTTGGCAAAGTATTGAAGATTTGCCAAAACCGGTATATAAAGGTTTGGTGACCTATCTACCAGGGAAGTTGTCGGATGATTTACGTGACTCATACACAACTTGGCAAGAATTGATCGCAGAAAAAAAAAGGTGATATCGCAATTCATTGCGCTGAAAAAAAATTGAAGATACAGGGTTGTAGGGATAAGATTCACGGTTCTTGAGGCAAGAATAGACCTTCACAACATATGTGTATTTCGCTCTAAAGTGAGCTATAAACCAATGGAACAAAATTATACCTTACCTTGACTTAATTCCTGAGGAAGAAAAATTACGAATAGGTAGTTTAGTAAAATCCGTTTTAGGTTAATGGTAATAAACGAAATTGTATGATACTAAAAAAATATGTTTTGATCAACACGATGGTTTTATTGACCATTGGGGTGTGCGCCCAAAGCAAGGGTTTGATTAACAATGAAAATAGTCCATATGCTAAATTACAAAGTGTAGATCTTGATGCCGTACAATGGACAAATGGCTTTTGGAAAGAACAGTTCGATGTTGAAAAGAACAATACTTTAACCTTCATGTGGAAGCTTTATCATAGTGATACCACGCATGCATATAAAAACTTTGAGATAGCCGCTGGGTTAATGAAGGGCAAACATAAAGGTCCTTCTTTCCATGATGGGGATTTTTATAAACTTTTTGAAGGGATGGCCGCTGTCTATGCGGTTACCAAAGACCCCGAACTTAACGCCCAAATGGATGAGGCAATTGCCCTGATAGCCCAAGCCCAAAGAAAAGATGGCTATTTGCATACCCCTGTTTTGATAGAGGAGCGTTGGGGCACATTGGGGCCAGAGAAATTACAAAAGCAATTGGGATTTGAAAAGTATAATATGGGCCATTTGATGACGGCCGCCTGTGTGCATTATAGGGCTACTGGTAAAGATAATTTTCTAAAAGTAGCTAAGGGTGTGGCCGACTTTTTATATGACTTCTATAAAAAAGCTTCTCCCGAGCTGGCACGTAATGCCATATGTCCGTCGCATTATATGGGCGTGGTAGAAATGTACAGAACCTTAAAAGACCCTAGGTATTTGGAACTGGCCAACAATCTGATCAATATTCGGGGGACCACCAGTGACGGTACAGATGACAATCAGGACCGTATACCATTTAGAGATCAAATGAACGCCATGGGGCATGCAGTTAGGGCCAATTATCTATATGCCGGAGTCGCTGATCTTTATGCCGAAACGGGGGAGGAACAACTTTTGAAAAATCTCAATTCAATTTGGGAAGATGTGGTTTATAGCAGAATGTATATTACGGGTGCTTGTGGTGCTTTATATGATGGGGTTTCTCCTGACGGTACTTCCTACAATCCTTCAGAAGTACAAAAAATACATCAGGCCTATGGCAGGCCTTATCAATTACCAAATGCTACGGCACATAACGAAACCTGTGCCAACATAGGAAATGTTTTATGGAACTGGCGAATGCTGCAGATAACTGGAGAATCCAAATATACCGATATTATGGAGTTGGCCCTTTACAATAGCGTGCTTTCCGGTGTTAGCCTCAATGGTAAAGAATTCCTATATACCAATCCACTTAACGTTACCAAAGACCTTCCATTTCAACAACGATGGGGCAATACGAGGGAAGGATATATATCCAAGTCCAACTGTTGTCCCCCTAATATTACGCGTACATTGGCAGAGGTAAATAATTATGCATACAGTTTGTCAGATCAGGGATTATATGTTAATCTTTATGGAAGCAACTTTCTTAAAACCACTTTAGCCGATGGTTCCAAGCTGCATGTTGAACAGAAAACGGACTACCCTTGGAATGGAGTAATTGATATGACTATTAAAGAAAATAAAAGGGAGGAGTTTAAAGTGTTCTTGAGGATTCCTGGATGGGCCACCACCGCCTCAGTGTTGGTGAACGGCAAAAAGTGGGAAGGAGATCCTTCGCCAGGGAATTATTTTGAAATAAAGAGAAAATGGAAATCAGGTGATAAGATAGCTTTAGATCTACCAATGGTTGTACAATTTATGGAGGCAAATCCTATGGTAGAGGAGACCAAGAACCAAATAGCAGTAAAAAGAGGTCCATTGGTCTACTGTACCGAATCTGCGGATTTACCCGAAAACATTAGCGTTAACCAGATTGTTTTGGATAAGGCTTCTAGTATGGAGCCTGAGATGTTGAAGATTGAAGGCCGTAATGTTTTGGTTTTAAAAGCTACTGCTTCTGGGAAGGAGATGGACTGGAATAAAAAACTTTACCGCAGAATCAGTGAACCTACAGATAGCTTTGATATACGATTGATTCCTTACTATGCTTGGGGCAATAGAGGCCAAGGAGAAATGAGCGTTTGGTTAGCCCATTAACATTTTTCTCGAGATTGGCTGGGCTATCAAGTCCAAGGAAATGGGTTATAATTGAAACCTTTCTGGTAATGGGGTCTCAATGGCTACATATAAGATTGATTTTTAATGTCACCAATTTGTTAGCCATCCAAAAGCCAATCCCGAAGTACACTAATTAGCTAAGGCCTTTACAGCATTTGTTCGCTTACAGTATAAGGTTAAAATTTACCCATGCTTCTATCAAAGTGTTCCCCTAATTACCAACTTCCTAATATTTTAATGCCTCGCCCAAAAGTTTATCCATTTTTAGGTGTGTATTGCTATGTAAGATGATGAATCCATGACGGATACCTAGATTTAAAAGTCAAAAAACTGCGAAGGCTTAATAATAAGCGCTACAATAATTTTTAACAATATGAAAAATCCTACATCTGAAAAATAACATAAAATTATTTTCATCGCTGTTTATTATCATATTATTAGTGTTTTTCAACAAATGATGAATTAAATTTACTGAAACCTCTATTTATCAGAATATAATCCATCATTTTAAATTAGATATTATAGAGGGAACAGTTTAATAATGGTCTTGATAATCTAAAATTGAGCAATATGAAAGACAGGGTAGATGAAATGGATTATAAAATTTTAAGTTTACTGGCAGACAATGCACAAATGCCATATACAGAAGTAGCTAAAAAGGCAGGTATTTCACCAGGTACTGTCCATGCAAGAACCAAAAAAATGATAAATCTTGGGCTGATAAAAGGTGCAGCCCTTAAGCTCGACTATAGTAAAATAGGGTGGAAAATGACTATTTTCTTAGGTGTTTATCTGAGGGAAAGCTTTATGTACAAACAAGTTATTGAAGCACTGCAAAAAGTGCCCGAAATAGTAAAAATTCACCATAGTACAGGCAAGTATGATATTTTTCTTAAAATGCACGCCAAGGATAGCATGCACTACCGGGATGTTTACCAGGATACTATTTTACTCATAGATGGGATAAAGGGAGTCGAATCTTTTATGTCCGTAGAGGAGAATATGAGCCGACATATTTCTTTTGAGTAATTTATGATTCCTCAGCTCTTGGTTGTCCATTATAGCTATAGATAGGAGAACTATTAGTGCATACTTTTGGAATAAAACAGCTGCCTAAGCTAATGTGTTCTGAAATAATATTATCCACGATGACTTTGTGGGGCGACCGAAAAATACCGATACCATTGTTATTTTTTAAAAAAGGGTATTCCTAGGGAGAAATACCTCCAGGAATACCTTCTCAATTAATGGACCCAATCTTTCCTATAGAATTTTACATATTTTTCAATTCGGCCACCAAATCCGTTAAGGCAGCCTTGGCGTCACCAAAAAGCATGGAGGTTTTGGAATTATAGAACAATTCGTTCTCTATCCCGGCATAACCCGCGTTCATACTACGTTTGTTTACGATGATATGTTTGGCATTTTCAACATCCAAAATGGGCATACCGTAAATGGGACTCGCTGGATTATTGTGGGCAGCAGGGTTAACAACATCATTTGCCCCAACTACCAGTACTATATCGGTATTGCTAAACTGCGGATTAATATCTTCCATTTCAACCAGCATATTGTATTCTACGTTGGATTCGGCCAAAAGCACATTCATATGGCCTGGCATACGTCCAGCTACGGGATGTATCGCATACTTTACATTTACCCCTTTTTTGGTCAATAGCTCCTCCAACTCATGAATTACATGTTGTGCTTGTGCAACTGCCAAGCCGTATCCCGGTACTATGACCACATTGTTGGAGTAGTTCATCATAATGGCCGCATCGCTGGGGTTGGTGCTTTTTATTGATCCTAGGGTCTTGTTTTCCCCCGCAATTGAGGCAGCTCCACCAAAAGCACCAAAAATTACCGACCCCAAGGTTCTGTTCATGGCCTTGCACATTGCCACTGTAAGGATAATACCTGCAGAACCTACCAGGATACCACCAACGAGCATTACCATATTATTGTATAAAATCCCTGTAATGGCAGCGGCAATACCTGTTAAAGAATTTAGTAGAGATATTACCACCGGCATATCTGCTCCCCCAATGGGAAGCACAAATAGAATTCCATAGATTAGGCCTGTAGCCAATAAGGTGTACAATAATAACTGACTATCTACTCCATTATGGACCATAAATGCGGCAAAAATGACAATTCCAATAATGGTAATGTTGTTTATAATGTTGTAATAGGGTATCCTCACCACACTTTTTAGAGTACCGTTTAGTTTGCCCCAAGCAATTAAACTACCGGAAAAAGTAATGGCCCCGATTATTATGCCCGAAACGATGGTGGTGGACTGGGTAACGTTAGTAACATTTTTACTGTATTCCACCAACCCGATAAGGGCTGCGCTAGCTCCCCCAAAACCATTGAACAAAGAGACCAATTCTGGCATTTTTGTCATTTCTACCTTAATAGCGATCAACCAGCCAATTATGGAGCCAATAACAATTGCCGTCCCAATAAGGATATAAATCAAAGGTGGAACCTGCTGGTCATGGACAAAAATGGTTCCTACAATGGCCAATCCCATTCCGACGGCCGCAGTTAAGTTGCCTTTTTTTGCCGTTTCGGGGTGCCCCAACATTTTTAAGCCAACTATAAAAGTTATGGTAGCGATCAGGTATATAATATTCAATAAAATCCCCATTATTTTTTTCTTTTAAACATTTGTAACATTCTATCGGTAACAGCAAAGCCACCAACTACATTTAAGACCCCTAAAACTACCGCAACAAAACCTAATATCAAGGCCAAATAGTCGGAAGGATCCGCGTGCAACATCACCAAAATGGCACCAACAATTACAACGCCGCTCAAGGCATTGGCCCCAGACATCAAGGGAGTGTGCAAAACTGCAGGAATGCTCTTTATAACCTCTATTCCAACGAAAATGGAAAGGATTAGGATATAGGTAATCTGTAGGTTGTTCTCAATAAATTCCAAAAATTCATTCATCATTTATATATTTTAGTTTTTTCTAATAGTTCCATTTTGGACAATCAGGGTTTCATCTGTAATTTCTTCTTCCAGGTCCCATTTAAAATTGGTCTCTTGGGTTAGATGCATTATATAATTGTAAATGTTTTTGGCATAAAGGTCACTGGCATTTGTGGAAACACTCCGTGGATCAATACTTGTCCCAATAACCTTCACACCATTTTTGACAATGGTTTTATTTATCTGGCTTACTTCACAGTTTCCGCCTTGGGCAGCAGCTAAATCTATGATTACTGCACCATTTTTCATGTGTGACACCTGTTCCTCAGTAATTAAAATTGGTGCTTTCCTACCTGGAATATTGGCAGTAGTGATAACTAGGTCCGCTTGGAACAATGATTTGTTTACTGCCTCTTTTTGCCTTTTTACATAATCTGCCGAGGCTTCTTTAGCATATCCACCTTCCGATTCCTCGCCTTCATTGTCTACCGAGATAAATTTGGCCCCCAAGGATTCTGCTTGTTCCTTGGTTTCCGACCTTATATCCGTAGCCTCTACGATAGCTCCCAATCTTTTAGCCGTGGCTATGGCTTGTAATCCGGCAACACCAATACCGTATATCAATACCCTTGCTGGGGCAATTGTCCCGGCCGATGTCATCATTAAGGGAAAGATTTTGGTCATTTCAAAGGCTCCCAAAATAACAGCTTTATAGCCTGCGAGATTGTTCTGCGAACTCAACACATCCATATCTTGGGCCCTTGATATCCTTGGGATGGCATCCATGGAAAAAGCGGTAACGCCTTTATTGGCGATGGCCTGAATTAGTTCGGGGTTCGACTTATGGTACAATTTACTGATCAAAATCTGCCCTTCGTCCACTAGTTTTAAATCTTCTTCGTCAAAGGGATTGATTTTTAGTAGTACCTCGGCTTCATGGAAAATGACCGCTCTTTTTTCAACAGCTACGGCAACATTTTTATAATCCGAATCCTTGAAAGAAGAGTACTCACCCGCACCTTCCTCAACAAGAAGTTCAAATCCAGAGGCAATTAGTTGTTTTGCAATGTTCGGTGTAATGGCAACCCGTCTTTCACCATCCAAGGTTTCTTTTAATATGCCTATTTTCATTTTTAGTTAATGGTTTGGTTAAGTATGTAAATTAATTTTTCGGTTTAAATTATCAAAAAGCGTCAAAACTAGCGAATCAACAAAAAATTTTGGGACTTTCATAAGAAAGATTACAATTTTATTGTTAATTGTTTAATATTTTGCAACTTGGGGATAATTCTAAAGTCTTATCTTTTTTATTGTGATTTTAGGTTTAAAGTACTTAATGTATACCCCTTATTGCCATTAGACACATCAATAATAAGCATGATTTAGATTTTTGGCATCCTGTACTGTCTGCCACTTATTTTTTAGGAAAGAAATATAATAGGCCTTCCCTGCGGAAGGTCTTTTGGATTATTGCGAAATGTACTTTGGAATTAATATATTTTTAAAATTATAACAGCCTTAATATTTATCATAATTGAACTTATAGCAATTGAGTTTGGCACCATAAATCTAAGGATAGCAAGAATAATATGGTTTTATATTTTTAATAGAACGATCGTCATTACAATTCCTGCTTCAGGTAAAATATAAGTTCAATACCTATTCGAGGCTTTAAACCATGCACATGCACTGTGCAAGTTTTTTAGAATTATAAAGGTGTTGGAATTTTCAATGGAATGGAGTTCCTTAGAATTTCGGACTAAGTGCGATCACCTTTAGGGTAATAATTACTTGGGCAGTTTTTATGGTATTCCCCGTAATTTCCTTATGTTTTATGAATCCTTGGACAATTTATGGGCCGCTCTCATTTGTTCGCTATCCCAGTGATTATCGTACTCTATAATACCTCTTTGTAGATCCTCCTCCAATTGTTTCTCTTGTTGTTTGATCATCTCTGTGACCCTAAAAATATACTCTTCCTTAGTTTTGGGCTTATCGGAAAATTTTCTTAGACCTTCCTCATCATATTGTATAAATTTTTGGGCCTGTCTATGAACTGTGTATCTTCTAAAACCTAAATGTTGAAGTACGTCACCGGCCATCTTCACAGAAGTTTCCAACGATTCCCTGTACACATCCTCTATACCCATGTTTAATAATTCATAGGCATCGTATCTATTTTTGGCCCTTACCATTAACTTTAGCTTTGGATATTTTTCTTTAATCATTTTTGACAATTGTATGGCCGTATCGGGATCATCTATAGCGGATATTAAAATCTTGGCTTCGGCTATTCCGGCCGATTCCAATAAATCCATTCGTGTGGCATCGCCATAATATACTTCAAACCCCATTTTTCTTAAAAGGTCCACCCGGTCGGAATCGTTATCCAATATAGTGGCTTCAATACCATAGGATCTGAGAAACCTCCCAATGGTGCTTCCAAAATGACCAAAACCAACTAAAATAACTTTATGGGTCTTTGCTATATGATCTACGGATCTGGTTTCAGCCTTTTTTGTTCCAAATCTGGGTAATACAAGTCGCTCATTAAGTACCCCAAGTATAGGAGTAAGGGTCATGGAGAGTGCAGTTACCACTAACATTATATCCAGTTCAAACCTACTTAAAATATTTAGTTGAAAGGCAAATGAAAGAAGAACAAAGGCAAACTCCCCAATTTGTGCCAGTCCTATGGTTAGGAGTAGTCTTTGGTCTACCTTGAGCTTAAAAATAACAGCCACTAAAAAAAGTATTACTGCCTTTAATAGGATTATGGCAATGACCAACCCACTTATCATTAAAGGGTTTTCTCCGAGTACAATAAAATTAATGGAGGCACCAACTGCCATAAAGAACAATCCTAGCAGTAGGCCTTTGAACGGTTCCAAATTACTTTCCAATTCATGTTTAAATTCACTCGTAGCCAATACCACTCCTCCGAGAAAAGCACCCAATGCCGGACTTAGTCCAACCAATTCCATGAGATAGGCAAGGGCAAAAACAATAAGCAAAGCGGAGGCCGACAATAATTCCCTTACCCTAGTTTTTGCAACTAGCCGCAGCATAGGTACAAAAATATAACGGCCAGCAAGAATAACTAAAACCACTGATAGGAAAATGGCCAAGGCCTGGAATCCAATGGGCAGATTTTCAAGCAAATAGATATGATCTCCCTGATCTGCGGCTACTGCCGTTTTTTCGGTATCGGTAAGTAGTGGGATTATGGCCAACATAAGTATGACTATAATGTCCTGGAAAAGAAGAATTGAAAAAGAAGAAGCCCCATAGGTGGTATTCATTAGGCCATTCTCTTTTATGGTCTGCAACGTAATGGCAGTAGAGGAGAGGGCCACTGCCATGGATATGATCAAGGAAACTTTCCAATCAAATCCAATAGCAATAAATAGTAGGAATGAAACCATCATGGTACCTAGAACTTGGGCACCGCCCATCCCAACAATGGTCTTTCTCATTTGCCAAAAGTTCTTGGGTTCTATTTCAAGGCCTATTAAGAAAAGCATCATTACCACACCAAATTCGGCAAAATGGAGTATGTCCTGTCCTTCATCTCCAACAAAACCTAAAATATAAGGGCCAATTAGAATTCCGGCCAGCAAATAACCAAGAACGGAGCTCAATCCTAACTTCTTGGCAATAGGCACGCAAATAATGGCACCAGCCAGAAATACAATTGCTGCGAAAAGAAAACTACCACTCATTTTGAATCGACTTTATTAAGTTGGGGAGTATCATTTAAAAATTCACAATCTTTTACCGTTCCCAGGGGTAAATTTTTTAACAAGCAACCAATCATTTGTCTGTATTGGACACTATGTTTCTCCAGCTCTTGATTACTTATGTTATGGGTTCCCATTACGGTAAATGGAGGCAGATATTCCATGCCACATAGTTTGGCGGTTTGTTCAAATGGTCTTAAAAATTCATTTACAGAGTAGTTATTAGATCCCGTTGGACAATAGACTTCCCTTGTGCCACCAGTTGTGATTACATTTAAACACTTTTTTGATCGTAGTGCAGTTGCCTTGGGACCATAAGCCCAACCAAATTCCAACACAACATCCATCCATTGTTTCATTAAGGGAGGACAACTGTACCAATAAAAGGGATGGTGCCAAATTATGACATCATGTTCTTCCAATAATTTTTTTTCTCCAATAACATTTATATTGAAATCTGGATAGCGCTCGTAAAGGTCATGAAAGGTAACACCCTCCATATTTACAATGGCTTCTATAAGGGCTTTATTCGCCCTGGATTGTTCAAATTTTGGATGGGCAAACAAAATCAATATTCGTTTCATAGTTTAATTTTAGGAAAAAAAATCTTGACGGTCGATCTATACTTCTTAAAATGATGGGTTAATTAAAGAACACTAAAACTATTCTTTAGACTTTACCTTATCAAGGTTAACATCCATGGAAGTTGGCAGTTCAAAAACCTCTAACTCAAAGTAGGGAAGTGCGGCCAACAAATGGTCAAAAATATCGGCCATGATATATTCGTAGTTCTCCCAGCGCTTATCACTGCTAAAAGCATATATTTCCAGGGGTATACCTTGATTGGTTGGGGGTAATTGTCTGGTCATTAAAGTCATCGCCTGGTTAATGGCGGAGTGGTTCTTTAGGTAAGATTCTACATATTTTCTAAAGACCCCCAAATTTGTGAGGTTTCTTCCATTTATGGCCAAATGCTTGTCAATCCCATGTTCTTGGTTATAGACGTCGATATTGTTATTTCTTGTTTCCAAGTATTTGGAAATTAACTGTATGTTTTTCAGTGACTCAATATTTTCCGAAGTCAGAAATTTTATACTTTTTTGTTTGATAAGAAGGGCGCGTTTTATACGACGACCGCCTGAAGCCTGCATGCCCCTCCAGTTTTTGAACGAATCCGAAATCAACGAATAGGTGGGGATGGTCGTAATTGTCATATCAAAATTTTGAACCTTCACCGTGGCCAAAGAAATTTCCGTAACATTGCCATCGGCACCAAATTTTTCAAAAGTTATCCAATCCCCAATACGCACCATATCATTGATACTTACCTGAATACTGGCCACAAGGCCCAATATGGTATCTTTAAAAATTAATAGGATTACTGCCGAGGCCGCACCCATGGCCGTAAAGAAGGTCCAAATGGAGGTGTCGGTCAAGACGGCAAAAAGGGTTAGTAGGCCACCTACCCAGGCGAATATCATAAATACCTGAATATAGCTATCCAAAGGTTTGTCCTTCATATGGGGCAGGGTCTTAAAATAATCCTTTACGCTCCGAAGAAGGCTTCTTATTAAAAGGAGTATTAGAATAACGGAAAGGACTTCAATGCTTTTCAGTATAATTCCTTCTGTATATTCAAAATCCAAAAAGGCAAGGGGCAGGAATTTATAGAGTAATATTAAAGGGACAATGTGGGCCACATATCGTGGCACTTTATTGACCACTAGGAAATTATCAAAGTTTGTAGCAGAACGTCTAGCGAATCTTACCGAGGTAAACCGCAGAATTTTCCAGATAAAATAATCGAACAATAGAACTACCAATATTATGCCCACGAATAGCATTAGGGCATTTAGATAGGCGGCAGTATTAGCTTCAACCCCGGATTGTATTAGGTAATCGTACAGTATTCGTCTTAAACCGTTGTTCATGACCAGAATTCTATTTTTTATATTTGACAAAAATAGGGATTGAGGTGCAGTTGCAGCAGCAGATCTTTAAAAAGTGTACCGACCTTCGTTTAAAATTATATTCTTGGATGGCCTTTGGTACTGCAATTGTTCACCAACACTATTTTCCTGCCTTATATTAAAGCTTGGAGTTAATTGGATATTAGCTGCTTATTGTTTCCTTGTTCACAATATTTCCATCAACGTCATAATGGATAAATTCCACAATAGGGGTATTCCCTTCCCGATATACTTTTACTGCCAAAAAACCTCCTTTTACCCTAAGAAATCTATGCTCTGGTCTCCTGTCGTTTTGATCCCAGCCTTGGGCGTGGGAGTCACTTGACGGGCCTTGACTAAATTCCATTAAACCTGTTCCGGGATCAACGGAAACATATTGCCAATGCCTATCCCCATTAATGACAAACATTTTTTGATCGGAAAGGTATTTGCGCAACCAGTCCCCCTCTGTCTTAAACGAGGTATTGGAATGGTTGTCCGTTTTTCCATTAGCCCTATCGGGGCCTACCACCGGAGTTGGGGAACTAAGAATTTTAAAAGTGGCATCAGAGGCCTCTACGGTTTTTTTAAACCACTCTATTTGTTCCTTGCCCCATATACTTTTCTTTTTTCCATCTGGAGATTTATTGTCACTGCGATAATCCCTACCTTCTACCATCCATATTTGTAGATCTTTACCCCATCTAAATGTCCTATAGGATTTATCCTTGATAGGGGCCTGTTCGTTCCAGATCAATAGACCATCTTCAAAACTCAATTCCCCAAAAGGGGAGGAGGAGGGCATGGCATCGTCCTTTAACAGATCGTGGTCATCCTTTTGTAGGTACAAGGGGGTGTTATGTATAAATTAACCAAAGATGGCCAGGAATTAATAGCGTGCCATTTGTGTCTGGCCAATTCCAAATTGTAGGCCATGGGTCCCAGTTTGTCATAATAAACATAATCCCCAGTTTGGCAGTGAAACAATGGATTTAGGGCAAGCATATTATCGTAGATCTTAAAGCCTCGTACTGGGTCGTCAAAGGACCAAAAGTATTG
>TARA_R110000868_G_scaffold4155_58_pt1 | contig 33816 bp, 33 predicted proteins | sample TARA_R110000868 | Tara Oceans TARA_R110000868 (sample SAMEA4397489) | marine metagenome | biome: Polar Biome; feature: [SRF] surface water layer (ENVO:00010504); material: water (ENVO:00002006), including particulate matter (ENVO:01000060) such as... | depth 5 m | reverse complement strand
CGAGCCGCGTTCAAGCGTCATGTCGAAGACCAGAGATAACGCGCCGCCGTGATATTCAAGCCGCTTTTGGGCTGCTCTCGGCAACGGAATCGACTGCACCCGGCAAAACTCGACGAGGGCGTTCAGCACCGTTTCGACGTCGAGCGTGACGTCGTCTTCCTGGTCCGGAGAACTGACGTCGAAGACCAGGAAAAGGCTGCCATCGCTTTCCATGCAGACGGAGCGGCGTTGCACCTCTGCATCCGGGACCGGAATGCCGGTCGCCCGGCAATAGGACAGGGCCGCGGCGACGACTTCGTCGTTCGAGAAAATAATGCGTCTTCTTTCAGCCGGCATAAGCTTTCACGAGCTGTTTCTGCGGTACCTGCGCGTTGCCCGACATCGTTGGCCGTGCAGAACTGGCTAGTCGTTATTTTTGCGCGTTCGAATTACTATTCTCTTAATCCGTGGATAGGGCCATTATCCCGCCAGTCCCCGCGGAGCACTGTCCTGGAAATCTCTCTCATCATTGTGGTTATGGCGGCGCTGTTCGTTGCCGGGGGCGTTAAAGGCGTGATCGGCCTGGGACTGCCGCTGACGGCGGTGTCCATTATCGGCGCCGTCACCGATCTGCGGACCGCCATCGTCTTTATCGCCGTGCCGGTCGTGGCCACCAATCTCTATCAGGCGTTCGAAGGTGGCCGCGCGATGGAGATGTTGCGGAAATACTGGCTGATAAATCTGTGTTCGGTCGTCAGCACCGTGATCGGCGCGCAGATACTGTTCATGGTCGATCCGGATATTTTGATCACCGTTCTCGGCGTTGTCGTCATTGTCTATGTCGCGATCAACGCGACGCGGTTCCGGATACGGATATCCGACAGGGCCGCGCCCTGGGCGGCGCCGCCGCTCGGCATATTGTCGGGTCTGCTGACCGGCACCACGGGGTCCGTGGGCATTCCGATCGCGCTGTATCTGCAGGCGCGCGACGTGGACAAGGAAAGCTTCCTGCGGGCGATCGCGCTGACATTCCTGATCAGCGCGTCGATGCTGGTGCTGGCCCTGCTCGAAAAAGGCGCCATCAGCCAGGAAAACGCCCTGATCTCCGCCGCCAGTCTGGTTCCCGCTTTTGCCGGAATGGCGATCGGACAACGGCTGCGCCGTTATCTGTCCGAAGACCGGTTTCGCCTGTTCGTCTACGTGTTCCTGCTGATCGCCGCCGTGAATCTGATACGCAAGGGTGTTTTCTGAAGGCTGCCCGCCTAGGCAAGCAGGAGTTCGAGCCGGCCCTGCATGTCTTCCTCGGAAAACGGGTAATCGAACCCGTCGCGGGCATGGATCACACGCGACGGCGGTACGCGGGCGAGACGGCGCTGCAATTCGATCGCAAAGCGCATCTGGACACCCGCTTTCCAGCTGAGCGCCGTGACCCCCTTGGCACTGCCACCCTTGACGATACGCTCGACGCCCCATAGCGGGACACCTGCGCGCAGGGCAAGGGACGCCATCACGAATTCGCGTTCATTGGCGTTCAGCGCCATCTCGATGACGGCGTCGTTCAGCTTCTTGTCGGCGTGGAGGCGGCGCGCCCGGTCCTTCGCTGTTTCCATGCCGCCGTTTTCCTTGATCTCGCGTGAAGACCAGCCGACCGCCGTCGCGGGCGGCGTATCGGCTCCGTCCCCGGATTTAACGTCCTTGCGGGCGGAAAGAGCGGTTTTCAGCGGGGCCTTTACGAATCCGGCAATTTTACGCACCAGACCGATTGACAGTTTGGGACGTTGGACCAGCGGTTCGTGCCATGCTTCTACGTCGGGCGCGCGTTCGACGATGGATTCAAGGGCAGGTTCGCCGATTTTCGCGGTGCGGTTTTTGAGCAGCCGGGTGACGGTCGGTGTCGCGCCGGCCCGGACGATAGCGTCGCTGACGCGCTCCGAGACGGAGTCGCGGGACGCAATGGCCTGATGCGCCCAGTCCTTGGCGCCGGATTCGACAATACCGACAAGGTCGTCATCGGTCAGGACCGGAGAATGGCGCAGCACGGGGACGGCGACCCGGCGTTCGGGGTCGCGCGCCAGTCCGGACGCGATATCGTGGGGAACGTGAAACATATGACGGATGGCGTCCGCCAGGGACTGCCGGACGCGGATACTGCTGTCGCGCATCAGCGTTTCCAGAATCGTGAAGCCCATCCGCCAAAGCTGGCTGCGCTGGTCGTCGCCGAGGCCTTCGCCTACGATTTTCCGGGCGAGGAGGCAGCGCACACCCGTGTCGGCGTCGCGGCCCAGAACCACGTCGGCCTGGCGCGGGGTATTGGGATTCTCCGCAATCGCCCGGCGCACCGTCCTGTCCGGGTCTTCTGCCAGGAAATAGAGAAGTTCGGGCGGTATATCGCGGCGCTTGGCAAGGGCCATGCGTTCCGCGGGACTGCCGTTACGGGCAATCGCCGTCAGTTTTTCGAGATCGTTTACGGAATCGGACATGGCTGCCCGTCGCTCCCTGCTGGTTTCGGCGCCGGGGGTGTGCGCCGGGGTGTCCGCGGGCCAAAGCGTAAGCAGGATAAGTTAACGAATCTTTTAACGATTATTTGCCGGTGCGGCGCAACCGGGGACGCCGAATCGTGCTATTCAGGTGGTGTTCCTGAAAGGTTTGTCTGATGCCGTCCGTGCCGGGCCCCATCGCCGCCACCGCCGCTGCCGCATACGCCGCCGTACCGCCGCCCCTGCGCGGGGTGCTGTTTATGATGATCTCGGCGCTGGGGGTCGTTGCGATGAACGTATCGGTCCGCCAGATCGCCGACGATATTCATCCCTTCGTCATCGCGTTCTTCCGCCATACGATCGGTGTTTGTCTTCTTGTCCCCATGTTCGTCCGCCCCGGCAGCAACCCGTTCCGGACCGGGAATTTTCCGCTCCAGGGATTGCGTGCCCTGCTGAATGTGGTCGCCATGCTGGCCTATTTCATGGCGCTGACGATGGAACCGCTGGCGAAGGTGGTGGCGCTGACCTTTACGGCGCCGTTGATTGCTACGGTGGGGGCCGTCCTTCTGCTGCGGGAAAAGGTCACCGGGGCCCGGTATTTCGCGCTCGCCGTCGGTTTTGCCGGGGCGCTTATCATTCTGCGGCCCTGGGCGGTCGAAATCAGCACGGGGTCGATCCTGCTCATCCTCTCTTCGGCGACCTGGGGCGTGGCGCTGGTGGTGATCAAGGTGCTGTCGCGCACGGATTCGCCGGTGACGATCGCGCTTTATGCCTCTGTGCTGCAAATGCCGGTCTGCCTTGTCGCTGCATTGTTCTACTGGCAATGGCCGACCCTCGACCAGTTGCTGGTGATGGGGCTGGTGGCGATTTTCGGAAGCATGACGCAGCTTGCGATCGCCCAGGCGTTTCGGGAAGCCGATGCAACGGTGGTGCTCCCGGCGGATTTTTCCAAGCTGGTATTCGCCGGGCTGGCGGGATGGATGTTTTTTGCCGAACTGCCGGAAATATGGATATGGATCGGGGGCACGATCGTCTTTACCGGGGTGTTTCTGAACGCATGGTTCGAAAAACGTGCCCGCGAGGCGGCGAAGCGGGTTGCATCGGCATCCTAAAATTCGCAATGTTCGAAAAATAACGGAGACCGACACCATGAGCGACATCGTCTGGGGAAATTTCACGCAGGAAGAACTGGACCGGCAATACGATCAGGGGACGCTGGTGCCCAATACGGGCGAGCTCATGGAGATCAATGCGCAGGAAAGCGCAAAAATCCGGACGGAACTGGAATGCATCCAGAACGTATCCTACGGCCCGACGGTGATGGAACGTCTCGATATTTTTCCCGTCGCCACAAAGGGCGCCCCGGTTGTGATCTATCACCATGGCGGTGCCTGGACCCGGTCGGACAAGGATCAGTGTTCCTATGTTGCGCCGCCTTTCGTCGCGGCGGGAATCAACGTTCTCGTGCTCGATTTTGCACTGGCGCCCAAGGTCTCGCTCGACGAAATCGTGCGTCAGAACCGGGCCGCGATCGCCTGGGCCTGGCATAATGCCGATACATACGGATGGGACCGAAACAAGATTCACTGTATCGGTCATTCATCCGGCGGCCATATCTGCGGCATGATGCTGGTCACCGACTGGGCCGGCGATTACGGGTTGCCGGCGGACGTTATCAAGAGCGCGGCGACGTGCAGCGGCATGTACGAACTGGAACCGGTCCGCCTCAGCCACCGCAACTCGTATCTTGACCTGACGGAAAAGGCTGCGGTGCGGAACAGTTCTATCCGCCATATTCCGGCGAACGATATACCCATCACCATGGCCTGGGGCACAGGCGAGCTAGACGAGTTCCAGCGCCAGTGCAGCGAATTCGCCGCGGCTTGGGCAGCGGCCGGGCACACGGTGGACAGTTTCGTGCTCGACGATCTCCACCATTTCCAGGTCGCCCGCGAGATCGTGAACCCTGACTATCCGGTATTTCCGAACATTCTCAAAAACATAACCCTCTGATACCCCTTCGCGAAACGGGGCCGTCAGGTCATATCCCGGCCGTAGCGGTGCAGCTCGGCGCCGTGTTTGCGTAACCAGTTGCGTGCACGGGGGACGTCGTCGCACAGGGTGTCCACGACCGCCCAGAACCGGTCGCTGTGGTTCAGTTCGCGCAAATGCGCGACTTCATGGGCAACCACGTATTCCAGGACATGCTCCGGCGCCATCACGAGCCGCCAGCTGAAATTGAGATTGCCGGCGCGGGAACAGCTTCCCCAGCGCGACCGGGTATCGCGCATCGATATGCGGACGGGCAGGCGGCCGATCTCGGCGCCCATCCGGTGGGCGCGCGGCTTGATCTCTTCGAGCGCCCGCGAACGGACCCAGCGTTTTACCCGCGCCGGCAGGGTATCGTCACGGCCCCCGACCAGAAGCTCGTCTTCGCACAATACGGGGAGCGCCGACCGGGCATCACGGCGCCGGATGGTGATCCGTCGGTCGAGCAGTGGAAAGGCGGTGCCGTCGGCAAAGGGGACACCGCCGCCGATTTTTGCAAGCTGCCCGGAAATCCAGCGCGTTTGCGTGCGGGCGAAGTTTAATCCTTCGCGGCGCGATGCGCCGGGCGGCAGAACGAGTTCGACCTTTCCGTCATAGACGCCGACATGCAGCAAAATCCGCCGGGCGCGCTGACTGTGCCGGACGCTGACAGAGACTTCGCGTCCGCCGCCGAGGGGCAGCAGGACGGGGTCCCCGTCCGGGTTGCGCAGCGCCGTCAAATCTTCACGCCGGGTTTGAGCATATACATTCTTATCGCGCACAGGCTTCCCGCCAGGGGAACCAGCGCCCCGATCCCGAATACCCAGGGCAGGGCGGCGCGGACGATCTCCGGGCTGGTGCCTGCCGATAACCCCGCTGTATTCGCAATCAGTCCGGCCATCGCAGCGCCGTAGGCGATGCCGATCGACCGCATGGCGGGGGCAGCCGACGCCGTGATCTGCGCCTGGTCCGGGTCGGCGGCGGCAAGCGCCCAGGAAATCGAATGGGCATTGGTCATGCCGACGCCGATGCCCGCCATCGTCATCAGAGCCGTCAGGACCCAGATCGATGCGGTGCCGATGCTCACGGCGATCCCGGCAATGCTCAGCGCAGTGATGGCGAGCCCCCCGGCACAGGCGACTCGGGCCCATTTCTCGTTCCAGCCTGCCGTGCCCAATGTCCCGACCGACCACGCCAGGGAGAAAACGGTTAGCATGAAGCCGATCCAAAGCGGGTCCAGCCCGTAAAGCTGTTTCAGAGCCAGCGGAATAAAGATGGTCAGGGGCGTATAGGCAGCCGACAGAAGCAGAAACACCCAGTAGGCGGCGCCGATGGGCGCAAAGAGCGACAGCACGCGCTTCGGAAAGATGGTGCTTTCGCCTGTATCCAGCTTCAGGGTCAGCCACAAACAGAACATGCCGCCGACGATAGACCCGGCGCGCAGGGCGATCCCGTCGAACTGCCCGGATGCGCCGACCAGAAGAACCGAAATGCCGAGCAGGGCGAGCCGCCGCTTGGGCAATTTGTGGCGCGGGCCCCCTTCGCCATCCGGCACCACCCGCCAGGCGGCGACAATGAACAGAATGGTCAGCACGCAGGTTGTCAGAAATGCGCCGCGCCACCACCCGATACTGCCCCATATGCCGCCGATCAGCGGCCCGATCACGGCCGCAATGCTCCAGGTCGTCGTGATGGTGGCGAGCACCCGGGTGCGTAAACGGCCGGTATACAGATCGTTCACCAGCGTCATCGACTGAGACATCAGCAGTCCGCCGCCGAACCCTTCGATGATGCGGAAAATAAGCAGAAACGCCATGTTCGGCGCCGCCGCACAGCCGGCTGCGCCGGCCAGGAATATCAGTCCGCCGGCGACATAGCCCTTGCGGCGACCGAGAATGGAGCGCGTATATCGCCCGCTGGCGGCGCCGACGATGGTCCCGACCATGTAGAGCATCGTCGTCCAGGCGTAGAATTCGACGCCGCCGATCTCCGCGACCACCGTCGGCATGACGGTGGTGATGACGAAAATGTCGATGGCATGAACGCCGATCCCGACATTCAGCAGAATCGTATAGATTCCCCGGATTCCACGGAACATGTCGGCCCAGCCGGTGCCGTCGTCGGGCCCGCCTGCCGGTCGGGCTTCATCTTTGTGTTTCATCTGCCTATTTTAGGCGGGGTGTCTCAGAATCCCTAGGCCTTCCCGCCCGATTGCCGTCGCGGTCTATTCGATTGCAAATTCTTTGTCGCGAAAGTTCCGGCCGGTCAGTTTGATCAGATGCAGCGTGATTTTTTCGGCGACAACCCATATATCCGCGCCGCCGGCACTGTGCAGCGCTTCCCCGCGCCACACGCATTTTCCATTGGATTTGTCGTTGACGGTGATTTCGACGCGGACTTCGTCGACCGCTTCGGCAATGACGGTGTTTTTACGACCGCCGACAATGCTGTCGCGTTTGTTCGACCAGAGATTCATCCGTGCGCGTATGCGATCGCTCGATCCGTCGGTGACCGAACCCAGATCCGGCTTTTTTCTTTTCGTCCCTTCCAGAAGCGTCCGCACGTCGATCGCAAGGATAAGCTCGGCGGAATTCGTAATTCGGGTGCGGTCGCGTTTTAGCGCGCGGACTGCAGCCTCTCTGATTTTCAGCATCTGGGGGGAATCGTCATTCACCTCCACATCGATATTGTAGGCTGACGGGAACGGGCCGCACACATAGCCCGACGAAAGGCCGTCCGCTGCCGCGGGCGTTGCCAGGGCGGCGAATGCCATGATTGTCAGAATATGTTTCATCGTGCCTGTCATCGTGCCAGTCATCGTGCGTGTATAACCCGCGGCTTCGTATAAAGTTCCGATTTTCAGTCTACCGCATCCTGCGGGGCGTTTGCCATTCTATAACAGGGGTTTCGCGCCTCCCGCGCAACGCGTATCAAGGCAATCGGAGACAACAGGAATATCCGGAATAAAACGGGGACGTGAGCGGAAGCTATGGAAAGTCTGATATTTGCGGCGGTTATTGGCCTGACCGTCTACCTGTTCATCCGCCGGATGAAGGTTCTGAAGGCGCAGAAACGCCGCCAGGCCGAAGATGCCGAGCGGGGCGGCCCGCCGGAAGATCCCGGCAGCATGCCGCGGCTTGGCACGCCGGGTACGATCACCCGCGAGCAGATGAAATGGCTCAAGGAGAACGATTTCGAACCGTCCCGGCTGTGGAGCAAGGAAGAGGCGAAGCTGATCCATGATTGCGTCACCTATTTCCGGTCGGTCATCTATATGACGACGGACGAGGCGGACCCGCCGATCGAGGTCCAGAATCACCTGCTGAAGTTCATCCTTACCGACCAGGAATTGCGGGAATATGTCTACGAGTGGGGCCTGAACCGGACGCGCGAGGAAGATACCACCCCGCAACCGGTGCTCGACCGGGACGAATGCTTTGCCCGTGTCGAAGCCGAGGTCATGGCACAGTGGGAGTCGTCTTGAACGTTCGCGAAACCGCCCTGACAGGCAGCGCCGCGGGGCTGCCCCAAGATCTGTTGACCGATGCGTTCGATTTCGACCTGCCGGCCGAAAACATTGCGACCGAGCCGGCGCGGCCGCGCGAATCCGCCAGGTTGCTTGAAATAGGCGAGCGCCTGACCGATCGCACCGTCGCGGATTTTCCCGCTCTGCTCCGGCCCGGCGATATCGTTGTAATCAACGATACAAAGGTGATCCCTGCGCGATTGCGGGGAACCCGCCGCGGCGCGAAGGTGGAAGTTACCCTGCACAAGGCGGAACCCGGCGGCGCATGGCGGGCGTTTGCCCGCCCGGCCCGGAAACTGTCGGCTGGCGATACTATTGAATTTGCCGACGGCTTCAGCGCCCATGTCGATGCCAAGGGCGACGCCGGCGAAGTGGTCCTGTCGTTTCCGGATGCCGGCGATCTGTTTACCGCGCTGGACCGCCACGGCGAAATGCCCCTGCCGCCCTATATAGCAAGGGCGGACGGTCCGACATCTGCCGACGAGCACGATTACCAGACCGTGTACGCCGATAAACGGGGGGCGGTGGCGGCGCCCACGGCGGGACTGCATTTTACGGAATCGCTGATGAACCGCGTCCGGGACGCGGGCGCGTCGTTCGCGACTGTCACCCTTCATGTCGGGGCGGGGACGTTCCTGCCGGTCAAGGTCGACAGGATCGCCGATCACAGGATGCACAGCGAATGGGGCGAGATCGACCGGGCGACGGCAGATGCCATCAATACGGCGCGTCAGGCCGGCGGCCGCGTGATATCCGTGGGCACCACACCCCTGCGGCTGCTTGAAACGGCGGCGACGGAGGACGATGAAATCCGCCCCTTCGCGGGAGAGACCGATATTTTCATTACGCCCGGCTACCGGTTCCGGGCCGTGGATGCCCTGATGACCAATTTCCACCTGCCGCGCTCGACGCTGTTCATGCTGGTGTCGGCCTTTGCCGGGCTGGACCGCATGAAGGCAGCCTACGAACACGCGATCCGGACGGGATACCGATTCTATTCCTATGGCGATTCCAGTTTTCTGCACCGGGTTGGCGAAAAATGACGGCATTCGGCTTCGAATTGCTCGGCACGGACGGGAATGCCCGGCGCGGCCGCCTGACGACGGCCCATGGCACCATCGAGACGCCGGTCTTCATGCCCGTGGGCACCGCGGCGACGGTTAAGGGCATGACGTCGGAAGGTGTCGCGCGGACCGGTGCCGAAATCGTGCTCGCCAACACCTATCACTTGATGCTTCGCCCGGGGGCGGAGGCCGTCTCCAAACTCGGGGGGCTGCATCGGTTCATGGACTGGCCGCGCCCGATCCTCACCGATTCAGGCGGGTTCCAGGTGATGTCGCTTACCGACCTGCGCAAGCTGGATGACAAGGGGGTCGAGTTTCGCTCGCATATCGACGGCGCGAAATTCATGCTGACCCCGGAACGGTCGATCGAGATACAGAACCTGCTGGATTCGACCATCACGATGGTGCTTGACGAATGTACAGCCAATGGCGTCGACGAAGCGGCGGCGTCGTCGTCGATGCAGTTGTCGATGCGCTGGGCGGCGCGCTGCCGGGAAGCCTTCGAGCAGCGCGAGGGCTATGGCCTGTTCGGCATCGTGCAGGGCAGCGTCTACCCGGACCAGCGGCTGGAATCCGCGGCGGCGCTGGTCGATATCGGGTTTGACGGCTATGCGGTCGGCGGCCTTGCCGTCGGCGAAGGGCAGACTGCGATGTTCGAGGTTCTCGATATAACGACGCCCGCCCTGCCTGCGGGGGCGCCACGCTACCTGATGGGCGTCGGCACGCCGCAAGATATCGTCGGCGCGGTGCAGCGGGGTATCGACATGTTCGATTGCGTCCTGCCGACCCGGTCCGGCCGGACCGGCCAGGCGTTTACCCGCCGGGGCACCCTGAACATCCGGAACGCGCGTCACGCCGAAGACCTGCGGCCGCTCGACCCGGGCAGCGATTATCCCGTTGTCGGCGGCGTCAGCCGCGGTTATCTGCATCACCTGTTCAAGGCGAAGGAAATGCTGGGCCCGATCCTGCTGACGATGCACAACCTGCATTACTATCAGGAGCTTATGCGTGACATCCGGTCGGCTATAGAGCGCGGTACGCTGGATGCGTTTGCGGAGTCTTTCCGGGCCGAACAGGCGCAGGGCGACATAGAGCCGGTCTGAGATGAGCACCCCTCCCGCGCACGCCGCCGATCCGAGATCCGCCATTCGCGATCTTGCGTTGTCGCTGGGGTTTGACGCGGTTGGCTTCGCGGGCCCCGAAAGCGGAGAGACCGCGCGGCAGCTCGGCGATTATCTCGCCGAGGGATTCCATGGCGATATGGGCTGGATGGAAACCACCCGTGAACGGCGCCAGACCCCGCGGGGCCTGTGGCCGGATGTAAAAAGCATCGTTTCCGTCGCGATGAATTACGGCCCGGCCGAAGACCCGCTGCTGCTGCACGGACATCCCGACCGGGCGACGGTGTCGGCCTATGCGCGGGGACGGGACTATCACGACGTATTGAAGAAACGCCTGCGCCAGCTCGCCCGGTCGATTGCCGAAGACTGGACGTGCGAGGTGAAACTGTTTGTCGATACCGCGCCGGTAATGGAAAAGCCTGCTGCACAGCGGGCAGGACTCGGCTGGCAGGGAAAACACACCAATCTGGTATCACGGGATTTCGGATCCTGGCTGTTTCTCGGCGAGGTGTTCACCACACTGGATCTGCCGCCGGACGGCGAAGAGACCGATCATTGCGGCGCCTGCCGGAACTGCCTCGACGTATGTCCGACGGCGGCCTTTCCGGAACCGTACCGGCTCGATGCCCGGCGCTGCATTTCCTATCTGACCATCGAACATGGCGGGCACATTCCCCGCGAGTTCCGCGAACCCATCGGCAACCGGATCTATGGTTGCGACGATTGTCTTGCCGTCTGTCCATGGAACAAGTTCGCGCGTCCGACGCCGCATGACGACCTGCGGCCGCACATCCATCTGATGCGTCCGCGTCTCAAGGATTTTGCGGGACTGGACGATGCGAGCTTCCGGCAGGTTTTTTCGGGCTCGCCCGTCAAACGGCTGGGGCGGGACCGCTTCGTCCGCAATGTGTTGATCGCCGTCGGCAATAGCGGCGATGCGGGCCTGGCCGATTCCGCGCGGAATTTGCTGAACGACGCTTCTCCGCTGGTCCGGGCGATGGCGGTCTGGGCGCTGTCCCGATTGTTGCCGCCCGATGAATTCCGGGCCCTGAAAGTCCGACATGCCGATGGCGAGCCGGATTCCGACGTCGGCGCGGAATGGAACGTCGGAAAACCTTACGGCGAAAAGGCGGCCGAAAACTGACGGGAGTCGCATAAATTTCCGTAAGCACCTGACATCAAACCGGAATATTTACTTCTCTCCCCGAATTTAAGCGTCGGGCTGTTTTACAGGCTTGGAGTCCGCGCCGGACTAAGCTATTGAAACGCCACGAAACCTGCCTTGGCACGATAATTGCATCACGGTTGGCGTAGGATTTAGTATCTTGAACAGGGGTAGTACCATGCAGGGTAATGCACGGCGGCGTACATTCGTTAAACAGCTTGCTTTCACCGTGACGGCACTTCTGATCGCCGGGGTGTATGCGAGCGCGGTTTTCGCCTAGCGCAAAAGCGCCATCAGGCTGTCATAAGCACGACGGCCTGTATATTTCCGGTAATTTGACCTAGTTATTGTCACGGAGCCGCGCTTCGGGACCTTGCCATGACGACGACCGCCTTACAAAAACCGACTGAACAGACAGAAACCGTCGCCGCACCGCTGGACCGTCGGCTTTCGGTGGCGCCGATGATGGACCGGACGGACCGTCACGACAGGTATTTCCTGCGCCAGATATCGCCGTCCGCGCTTCTCTATACGGAAATGATCACGACCGGCGCCATCCTTCACGGCGACCGGGACCGATTCCTGAAATTCGACCCCGCGGAACACCCGGTGGCGTTGCAGCTCGGCGGGGCGGATCCGGAAGAACTGGCGCGCTGCGCCGTCATTGCCGCCGAACGCGGATACGACGAAGTGAACCTGAATGTGGGCTGCCCGAGCGACCGCGTGCAGAATGCGCAGTTCGGCGCCTGTCTCATGAACCATCCCGATCTGGTTGCTGCCTGCGTGGCGCGCATGATCGCCGAAGTCGATATTCCCGTAACGGTAAAAACGCGGATCGGCGTCGATGACCGAGATTCATGGGAAGAATTCCGGGCTTTCGTCGAAACCGTTGCGGCGGCCGGGTGCGACGTCTTTATCATTCATGCCCGCAAGGCCTGGCTGCAGGGGCTCAGCCCCAAGGAAAACAGGGAAATTCCGCCCCTGTCCTATGAAACGGTCTATCGGTTGAAACAGACCTTCCCCGAGCTGGCCGTCGTGATCAATGGCGGGATTACAAAGGCGACCGAGATCGAAGACCATCTCGCGCATGTCGATGGCGTCATGATCGGCCGCGCCGCCTATGAAAACCCCTGGCTTCTGGCGGAAATCGACGGCGGCGTGCTGGGCGGCGCCCCGCCGGAAAGCCGGCACGCCGCCCTGCAGGCCTATCTGCCTTATATCGAGCGGGAACTGGGCCGGGACGTGCCGCTTTACGCCATGGCGCGCCATGCGCTGGGGCTGTTCCAGGGACTGCCCGGCGCCCGGGCATGGCGACGGCATATCAGCGAAAACGGTCCCCGCCGGGACGCCGGCAGCGACGTGCTGCGGGACGCCGCCGCCCATGTCGCCGAGACCTGCTGATCGCCCGTTATCCGCGCCGGCTGCTTTCCGGGATTGGACCCGACTGTCGGAATTTTTTACGGTTTTGTGACTCCGCGTGGAGCTCACTGTCTCTAACCTACTGATATCGTGCATTGTCTGTAGGTGGCATGGGAATTGCATGCTTGGAAAAATCGAACATGTGGGATCTCTAACCCATACGAAGCGGCAGACAGGGACACTGTATCGGAATGGTTATCAGAGGCGAACCCGATCAGACTTCGGCATCGATCGAAGACTGGCTGGCCTATCGGGACCATCTGCGGTCCCTGCCCGACAAGGACAAAAGCGTGAGCGTCGCTCTGGCCGTCGCCAATGCCCAGATACAAAAGCTTCAGCATCCCGAAGGGCGCGCCGTCAACGTATGACAGGGACCATCCGGGGTTTATCGCCCTGACGGCAGGTGGCGGCTCCATTCGGGGTCGTTTTTTTTGGCGTCCGTCATCCGCCGCAAAATCGTATCGATCCGCGCCGGCGCCATGTCGAGCTGGACGAGACCGATCCCGGCCGAAAAGATTTCCCGGTAATTCGCGATCAGGCCCCGGTCCATCGAAAACTGGCTCATGCCGTCGAACGCGACCCGTTTTCCCGCGCTGTCTTCCATCGTCGATGCATAGCTGAAAACCCAGCGCGCATAGCCGAGGCTGCGGGATTCGTCGTAAACCGGTTCGAACATGTCCCATAGGAACGCCTCGGCGTCTCCCCAGAAGCGGTTTTCAAGCATGTCCGCAATGGCGTCGCGGCCCTGAAATGCCCCATAGAACGTATCGTGATACACTCCGTCGGGGGTAAACAGGCCGGCCAGCGCATCGCCTTTCCCCTGTTCGACAGCGGCGGTGAACCGGTCCAGCATTTCGGCGAAATCGAATCCCATCGCATATCCTTCCTTCGGTCTTGACCCCGCCCCGGCGACACGGCATTCAGAAGACTGAGAATTTACCGAGGACAGGGTATGACCGTCACCATCTATCATAATCCACGCTGTTCCAAGTCGCGCGCGACGCTGGCCCTGCTGAATGAAAACGGTGTTCAGCCTGAAATCGTAGAATATCTGAAGACGCCGCCGACAAAGGGTGAGATGGAGCGGATACTCGATGGACTGGGAATGGAGCCGCGCGATCTGATGCGCAAGAAGGAAGACCCCTACAAGGCGCTCAATCTTTCGGATGCCGATATGAGCCGCGATGCGCTGATCGACGCGATCGTCGCAAACCCCATCCTGATGGAACGCCCCGTCGTCGTGAACCAGGGGCGTTACGCCCTTGGCCGTCCGCCGGAAAACGTGCTGGAGATACTCCAGAAATGAAGGCTTTTCCGCGGGGCGTGATGATCGGTGTAGCGGCGATGACGGTCGTCGTCGCGGCCTCCAATTACCTCGTGCAGTTCCCGGTAAACGACTGGATCACCTGGGGTGCGTTCACGTATCCGGTGGCTTTTCTGATCACCGACCTGACGAACCGGGCCTTCGGTCCGGCGCGGGCGCGGCAGGTCGTCTATGCCGGGTTCGTGCTGGCGGTGATTTTATCGATCGCGTTGGCAACCCCGCGTATCGCGCTCGCCTCAGGCACGGCGTTTCTCGTCGCGCAGCTGCTGGATGTCCGGATTTTCAACCGCTTTCATCGCCGGGGGCGCTGGTGGACCGCGCCCCTCGTATCGTCTTCCATCGGGTCGGCGGTCGATACTGTGTTGTTCTTTTCGATCGCATTTGCCGGAACGGCGGTGCCGTGGGTGACGCTCGGCGCCGGCGATTACGCCGTCAAGCTGGCGCTTGCCCTGTCGATGCTGATACCGTTCAGGGTCATGATGCAGCTTACACGTCCACAGGAGGTCTGAGACCATGGCAGACGGCGGCGCAACGGATGGCAAGGGTATTGGCGCGCGGGTCCTTCGCAAGGAAGATGCGCGTCATCTCGCGGGACGCGGCAAATTTACCGGCGATTTCAGGCGCCCCGGCCAGAAGGAACTGGCCTTCGTCCGCAGTCCCGTGGCGCATGGGCGCATAAAATCGGTTACCAAACCGGCGGGTTTCGAGCATTGCGTTTTTACCACCGACGATATGCCCGGCATGCTCCCCATGCGGGCGCCGTCCAAGATGCCCGGTTACAAGGCGTCGGACTATCCGGCGCTGGCGATCGGCAAGGTCCGCTTCGTGGGCGAGCCGATTGCCGTTTGTGTTGCCGATACGCGGGCCGAAGCCGAGGATCTGGCGCAGGCAACGCAGGTCGAGTTCGAAGAGCTCGCGCCGGTCGTGGACATGCTGGCGGCAAAGGCGCCTGACGCGCCCCGCATTCACGAGGACTGGGACAGCAACCTCGTGATGGAAACCTTTGCCGATGACGATTTCGGCAAGATCGCCGACCGCGCGACCGTCGTGATCAAGCGCGAGTACCGCATGGCCCGTCATGCGATGAACCCGATGGAAGGCCGCGCCGTCTTCGCCGAATGGGACGATCGTACGGATCAGCTGATGATGTGGACGTCGACCCAGGTGCCGCATCTGATCCGGACCGGGCTGGCGGAATTCCTCGGCCTGGAACAAAAGCAGGTGCGGGTGATCGCCCCCGATGTCGGCGGCGGTTTCGGGTGCAAGGCGTTGCTCCAGCCCGAAGAACTGGTCGCGGGCTGGCTGACCCGTCATCTCGAAGTGCCTGTCCGCTGGATCGAGGACCGCCGCGAGCATCTCGTGACCGGCGCGAACTGCCGGGAACATCACTATTTCATTACCATCCACGCGACGCCCGAAGGCCGCATGCTCGGCCTCGACTGCGACGTCACCGTCGATGCCGGGGCGTATTCGGTCTATCCGTTTACCAACGGGCTCGAAGGGGCCATGGCGCACGGCAATCTGCCCGGGCCCTACGATCTGGAAGTCTATCGCTGCCGCACCCAGACCATGACCACCAACAAACCGCCGCTGATGCCCTATCGCGGCGTTGCCCGTCCCGGCGTGTGTTACGCGATGGAAATGACCATCGATGCGCTCGCCCGCGAAATCGGGGTCGAGTCGCATGAAATCCGCAAGATGAACATGGTGAAGGAATCCGCCATGCCGTTCATGTCGATTGCGAAGAAGCATTTCGACAGCGGCAATTACGCAAAAAGCGTGGAAATGGCGACCGACATGATCGGCTTCGACGATATCCGGCGCGAGCAGCAAACGCCGCCCGCCGACGGACGCCTGATCGGCGTCGGCATGGGGTCCTATGTCGAACAGACCGCGCATGGCACGTCCGTGTTCGCGAGCTGGGGCGTCGCCATGGTGCCGGGCTACGAGCAGGCCACCGTGCGGCTTACCCCCGATGGCGGCCTGGAACTGCGCATCGGCGTGCAGAGCCACGGCCAGGGCATGGAAACGTCGATGGCGCAGATGGCGAACGAGGTTCTCGGCATTGACCCCGCGGCAGTCACCGTTACCCATGGCGATACCGGTCTTACGCCGTATTCCACGGGGACCTACGCGTCGCGCAGCATGGTCATGGCGGGTGGCGCGACCGCACGCGCCTGCCGCGTGCTGGCCGAACGGATGGAGATCATCGCCGCCCACCTGCTGCAATGCGAACGCGCCGAAGTCAGTGTGCGCGGCGGCAAGGTCGTCAGCGGCAAGGGTGAGGTGTCCTTCGCCGAGATCGGCCGTGTCTGGTATCTCAATCCCGACGAACTGCCGGACGATGTCGACCAGGGCGGCGTGGAAGTGACGATGGGCTACCGGCCAGAGCCGGATTCCGGCGCATTCACCTATGCCAGCCATGCCTGCAAGGTGGCTGTCGATGTCGATACCGGCAAGGTCAAGGTGCTGGATTACGTGATCGTCGAGGATTGTGGCACCATTGTGAATCCGATGATCGTCGAAGGACAGACCTATGGCGGCGCGACCCAGGGTATCGGTACGGCCCTGTTCGAGGAAAGCGCATACGATGCGGATGGCAATCCGCTGGCATCGACCTTTGCGGACTACATGATGCCGGGGACGACCGATGCCCCGCATTACCGGATCGACCATATGGAGAGCCCGTCGCCGTTCACCGAATACGGGATCAAGGGCATGGGCGAGGGCGGCACGATCCCGACTCCGGCGGCGATCGGTAACGCCATCAACGATGCGCTGAAAGCAATCGGCGCCGAAGTCAACGAGACGCCGTTTACGCCGCGCCGGGTGCGCGCGGCGATTATAGCGGCCCAGAAGAACCAGCAAGGAGATGCGGCATGAAATCCGCAAAATTCGATCATCAACGCACGACCTCGCTGGCGGATGCGCTCGCCGCGCTTGGAAATGCAGACGGCGAGGCGCGTATCATGGGCGGCGGGCAATCGCTCGGACCGATGATGAACCTGCGCCTGGCGCAGCCCGACCTGCTGATCGATATCAGCCGGGTCGCCGGGCTCGACGGCATCGACATGACGGGAAGCAGCCTTCTGATCGGCGCGCGGGTGACCCACGCCCGGATCGAGGACGGCGAGGTGCCCGGCGTGACCGGCGCCTATCTGCAGGCCGTTGCGTCGGGTATTTCATACCGTTCCGTGCGCAACCGCGGGACCATCGGCGGGTCGGTTGCCCATGCCGATCCGTCCGCCGACTGGCCGTCGGCCCTGCTGGCGCTTGGCGGCGAGGTGACGATTTCCGGCCAGGGCGGCGAACGCCGGATGCCGCTGGACGGGTTCCAGATCGGTCCGTTCGCCACCGGGCTTGGCTATGACGAAATCCTCACCGGTTTCGACCTGCCGGTGCTGAGCGACGGGGCGAAATGGGGATATTACAAGGTCAACCGCAAGCCGGGGGAATTCGCCGACGCCATCGGGGCGGTGGTCATGGGTCCAGAGCCCCGCGCCGTCTGCGGCGCCACCGAATCGGCGCCGTTCAGGGTGACTGCAATAGAGGAAAAACTGGCCGGCGGCGCGACGGAGCTATCCGTCGCCGACGCGCGCGACATGATAGCCGCGCACGATCCGGGCTTTGACGATTACGATCTGCAAATACATGCCGTCGCGCTGAGCCGCGCCGTGGGGAGGGCGTTCGCATGACCGAACTGACGCTGAAAATTAACGGCGAAGACGTCTCTGCCAATGTCGAACCCCGTCTTTCCCTGGCCGATTTCATCCGCGACCATCGCCGGCTTACCGGTACCCATCTCGGGTGTGAGCACGGCGTCTGCGGCGCCTGTACGGTGCTGATGAACGGCGAACCGGTCCGGTCCTGTATCACCTTTGCGGTGGTTGCCGACGGCACCGAGATCACGACAATCGAAGGGTTCGACGAAGACGACCCGATGGCCCAGCTGCGTCAGGCGTTTCATGAAAACCATGCGCTGCAATGCGGATACTGTACGCCGGGCATGCTGGTCGCCGCGCGCGATATCGTCACGCGCCTGCCCGATGCGGACGAAGACCGGGTCCGTCTGGAACTGGCCGGGAACCTGTGCCGATGCACAGGCTATGTCGGTATCGTCAACGCGATCCTGTCCGTACTCGAACAGCGGCGCGGATAACATCTCCAAACGCGGCGTAAAGGGCAGGGATATCCGTCGACCAGCGGTCGCACCAAAACGTTGATGCCGCAGTTGGAAACGCAGAAGTTGCGCGGGAACGCTCAATCATAGCGGGGAAACGTCATGGCGGACGGCGGAACGGGACATGGGATCGGCGCGCGGGTCCTGCGCAAGGAAGACCGGCGCTTCCTTGAGGGGGCCGGGTGCTATGTCGCGGATATTGCACGGCCCCGGATGCTTGAAGCGGCGATTGTCCGCAGCCCCGTCGCCCATGGCGCAAACCTGACCGTCACCAGGCCGGAAGACGCCGGCAACCGGGTTTTCACCGCCGCCGACCTCGCCGCGGACGGGGTGAAGCCGATTCATGTGGTTTCGAAATTCCCCGGCCATCGGGGCGCGGACTATCCCCATCTCGCGACCGGCAAGCTGCGTTTTGTCGGGGAAGCCGTGGCCGTGTGCCTCGCGGATACCCGCGCCGGGGCCGAAGATCTCGCCGTTCGGACGGGTCTTGAATTCGATCCGCTGCCGCCGGTGGTCGATATGCTGGCGGCGCTCGAGGGCACCGCGGCAAGAGTGCATGACGACTGGGAAGACAACGTCATCCTCGATTCCCTGTTCGAGGGAAATCCGGACGGAATAAAGGACGGCGGCGTGTCCGTAACCCGCACCTTCCGCATGAACCGTCAGGCGGTAAACCCGCTCGAAGGGGCGGCGGTGCTCGCCGAATGGGACGCGCGCGAAGACCGGCTTGTGGTTCACAGCGCATCGCAGATTCCCCATGTCCTGAAAAACGCCCTCTGCGAATGCCTCGGCCTGCGCCAGAACCAGGTACGCGTCGTCGCGCCCGATGTCGGCGGCGGTTTCGGCTATAAATGCGTGCTGCTGCCGGAGGAGATTTTCATACCCTGGGTGGCGATGCAGGTGAAACGCCCGGTGCGCTGGATACAGGACCGGCGCGAACACCTGGTAGCGGGGGCAAACGCGCGCGAACATCATTATTCGGTCACGCTGCATGCGGATGCGGCGGGCAATTTTACCGGTATCGAGGCCGATATCGTCGTCGATGCCGGGGCTTATTCGGTCTATCCCCATTCCAATATCCTGGAATCGACGATGGCGGGGCGTACCCTGCACGGTCCGTATACGTTTTCGTCCTACCGGGTGCGGTCGCGCGCGGTTGCCACCAACAAGCCGCCCATCGTGCCGTATCGCGGCGTCGCGCGTCCCGGTATCTGTTTCGCGCTTGAACTTGCGGTCGACGCCCTCGCCCGCGAACTCGGGCGCGAGCCGCACGACCTCCGGATGCAGAATCTGATTCCCGCGGAGGCCATGCCGTATACGACGATCACCGGCGGCGAATTCGATTCCGGAGATTACCGGGAAGCGCTGCGCCGGTCCGTCGATCTGATCGACCTTCCCGCCATTCGCGCGCGCCAGCAAGGGAAAGAGGCCGACGGGCGCCTGATCGGGGTCGGTTTCGGCTGCTACATCGAAATGACGGCGTTACAGACGACGGCTGCCGCCCGCGCCGGACTGGCGGCCATTCCCGGCTACGAACAGGCCCATGTCCGCCTGACCCCCGATGGCGGGCTCGAGATCGGCGTCGGCGTGCAGAATCACGGTCAGGGGATGGAAACTACGCTCGCCCAGGTCGCCTGCGAAAAATTCGGGATGGACATCCAGTCGGTCTCGGTCCGCCATGGCGATACGGCGACGTCCCCCTATTCGACCGGCACCTATGCATCGCGGTCGATGGTCATGGCGGGGGGCGCGATCGCGCGGACCTGCGACGTTCTGGGCGAGAAAATAAAATGTATCGGCGCCCACCTGCTGCAATCCGATCTGGAAGAAACCCGCATCGAGAACGCCCGTGTGGTCGGCCCGTCCGGCGATGTGTCCTTTGCCGAAATCGCACGGGTCTGGCACCGCAATCCCGAAGACCTGCCGGCGGATGTCGATCCGGCGGGGGTGGAGGTGACATCCGGTTTCCGGCCGTCGCCGGATAACAGCCCGTTTTCCTATGCGACCCATGCCGCGGTTGTCGCCGTCGATCCCGATCTCGGGCAGGTCGAAATACTGGACTACGTGATTGCCGAGGATTGCGGCACGATCGTCAACCCGATGATCGTCGACGGCCAAATTCTGGGCGGCGCATTGCAGGGCGTCGGTACGGCCCTGTTCGAGGAATCGCAATACGACGATGACGGGCAGCCGCTGTCGTCGACCTTCGCCGATTACAGTATGCCCGGTTCGACCCAATTGCCGACGGTCCGTCTCGATCATTTTGTGACCCCGTCGCCGCTCACCGAATTCGGCGTGAAGGGCCTGGGCGAGGGCGGGGCGATTCCGCCGCCCGCGACGATTGCCAACGCGATAAACGATGCCCTGCGGGATTTCGGCGTCGAGGTGAACGAAACCCCGATGTCGCCGCGCCGGGTACGGACGGCGATTGCGGCGGCGAAACCTTAGTCGGATATATCCGCCGCGGCCCGGATCCAGTCCCGGAATGCCGTGAAGGCAGGCTCGTCCGCCCGGGCGGCCCGATAGACCAGATACCAGCGCATCCCCTTGGGAATCGTTATGTCGAAGGGTGCGACCAGCCGTCCGGCAGCAAGATCGTCGTCGATATAGGGCGTAATGCCCATGGAGACGCCGACACCGTCGGCGGCCGCCTGCAGGGACTGATCGTAATAGCCGACCTCCGGTCCGTCCGCGGCGATGCCGGGTGTACCCGCCGCGGCGAACCAGCGCGGCCAGTCGTCGACCGCGTGGCCGACGCGGACCCGCAACAGGGTCTGGTCGCGGAGATCCGCCGGGGCTTTCAGCGTCTTCGCCAGCGCCGGCCGGCAAACCGGGGTCAGCTTCGCCGCGAAGAGCGGTTCGGCGACCAGTCCGGGCCAGTCGCCATTGCCGGGGGTGACGCTGCAGGTCCAGTCATCGGAAAACGGCACGGTCTCGCCGCCGGTCGTGATGCGCACATCCGTGCCGGGATGGGCCGCCTGAAAGGCCGCAAGACGGGGAATCAGCCAGCGGATTGCGAAGGTGGGGCCGACGCCGACGGTCAGGACACGCTGGCCGGACATCGACTTTATCCGGTCCGTCAGTGCCGACAGGTTGTCCAGCATGGCAGTCAGCCCCGGCTGATAGGCCGCGCCCGCCGCCGTCAGGGTCAGGTTGTTCGGGTTGCGCTGGAACAATGGGACGTCGAGCCGTTCTTCCAGCAGCCGGACCAGACGGCTGACGGCCGCCGGCGTAACGTTCAGCTCATCCGCCGCCTTGACGAAGCTGCCGCATCTTGCGGCGGCCTCGAAAGCCCGGATTCCGTTCAGGGACGGCAGGCTTCGCATTATACCCTCAGGAATAGTGATTCTATGGGCAAGGTAATGCCGTTTGCGAATGAGGGTCAATAAGCCAATTAATAGGGGTATATTCAAATGGTGTGACCGGAATGACGATATCAACAGGATTAGTTATAATATGGGTGATGGCGGGTGGTCTTGTCCTGTCCGGTTCTGTCGGGCGGGGAGCGTGGTTGCTGCCGGGCGTCGCCGGGTTCCATATCGCTTATGGCGGTTATCTGATCTTCACCGGCTAGAACAAAGGGAAGCACAATGAATGCGCCTGAATCGCTTGTTCTCGATCTTGTCGAATGGGTCGCCCTGAAACCGAAACCGATCGATGTGGTGCTCGACGCCTGGCGCACATCCTGTCCGCGCCTGCCGGTCTGGGAAGACGCCGTGGATCGCGGTTATGTCGTGCGCACCCATGTCGACGGCGAAGGCGTGATTGTCAGCGTGTCCGGCGAAGGCATCGATTTCCTGCGGTCCGGCGGCAGGTTGTCCGCGCCCGCCGGACAAGGGGGCTGAAGGCGACGGCTTTGCACCGCCGCGCCGCAAAACTCTTTCGCTTCCGTTGCTGCTGATCCGGTCGCCGGAATCCGGTATCATGCCCGTTCAAATGGTGACCGGAAGGTATTTCGACCATGAGCGCGGACGGAAAAATCAGGCTGAACGCATTTATGCGGCCGACGACGATACACACCGGCAGCTGGCGCTGGCCCGGCGCCTATGCCGACGCGAATTTCAATTTCGGCCATATCAAGACATTCGCGCAGCGGCTCGAACAGGCGAAGTTCGACAGTTTTTTCATGGCCGATCACCTTGCCGTCCTGAACATGCCGGTCGAGGCGCTGCGGCGGTCGACGACACCGACCTCGTTCGAACCCTTCACGCTGCTTTCCGCTCTGTCCATGGCGACCGACCATCTCGGCCTGATGGCGACCGGTTCGACGACCTATGACGAGCCCTATCATATCGCGCGCCGTTTCGCGTCCCTCGACCATATCAGCGGCGGACGGGCAGGCTGGAACATCGTGACCACGTCGAACCCCGACGCATCGAAGAATTTCGGCAAGGAAGACCATCTCGAACATGCCGAACGGTATCGGCGCGCGCGCGAATTCTACGACGTCGTCACCGGGCTCTGGGACAGCTGGGCCGAAGACGCGTTCGTCCGCGATCAGGAAACCGGCTTTTTCATGGACCCGGACAAAATGCACCGGCTCAACCACGACGGCGAATTCTTCAAGGTTGCCGGTCCGCTTAATATTGCCCGGCCCGTTCAGGGCTGGCCGGTGATCGTCCAGGCGGGCGGGTCGGAGCCGGGCCGCCAGCTCGCGGCGGAAACGGCCGAGGCGGTTTTCGCGGCGCAGAGCAATCTCGAAGCCGGGCAGGCCTTTTACAAGGACGTGAAGGGCCGCATGGCGAAGCTGGGCCGGGACCCGGATCATCTGAAGATCATGCCGGGCTGCATGATCATCGTCGGCGACACGGTGGAAGAGGCCAAAGCCAAGCGGGCAAAGCTCGATTCCCTCGTGCACGACGAAAGCGCGATCGCATCGCTGTCGATCACGCTCGGTCTCGATGCCTCCAAATTCGATCCCGACGGGCCGCTGCCGGAAAACCTGCCCGAAACCAATGCGACGAAATCCGGACGCGACCGGGCCGAGCTGCTTGCCAGGCGCGAAGGCCTGAGCGTCCGCCAACTGGCGCAACGGCTCGGCGGCTATTCCGGGCTTGCCATGGTCGGCACGCCTGAAACCATCGCCGACGATATGGAAGAATGGCTGCACACAAAGGGCAGCGACGGCTTTACCGTAATGTTCCCCTACCTGCCGCAGGGGCTCGACGATGTCGTCGACCGGGTGATTCCGGAAATTCAGCGGCGCGGGCTGTTCCGGACCGAATACGAAGGCAGCACGCTGCGCGAAAACCTCGGGCTGCCGCGCCCGGAAAACCGCTATTTTACGGAACAAAAAGCCGCGGAATAGGGTGCGGCATCGGGTCAATTAGCTTTCTGCCGCCAATCTGCTAGATATGGCGAAAATCCACTACCGAACCGGAGAACTGACGTGCCAGGTCTGACTGATATCGATCCCGACGGGCTTCTCGAATATTCCGTGGTTTTCACGGATCGTTCGCTCAATCACATGTCGCAGACTTTCCAGGGCGTGATGACCGATATCTCGGCGACGCTGAAGAAGGTCTATAATGCGCACTCGGTCGTCATCGTTCCCGGCGGCGGTACCTACGGCATGGAAGCCGTCGCGCGTCAGTTCGGCAACGGCAAAAAGTGCATGGTCATCCGCAATGGCTGGTTCAGCTTCCGCTGGACGCAGATATTCGAAGCCGGCGCCATCCCGTCCGAGGAAATCGTGATGAAGGCGGGTCCCGTCGAAGAGGGCAGCCAGGCGTCGTTCGCGCCGGCGCCGCTGGACGACGTCGTCGCCGCGATCGCCGCCGAAAAACCGGATGTCGTTTTCGCGCCGCATGTGGAGACCGCGTCCGGCATGATCCTGCCCGACGACTACATGCGGGGCATAGCGGACGCCGTGCATGCCGTCGGCGGATTGTTCGTCCTCGACTGCGTGGCCTCGGGCACGATCTGGGTCGATATGAAAGACGTCGGCGTCGATGTGCTGATCAGCGCCCCGCAAAAGGGGTGGAGCGCCTCTCCCTGCAGCGCGCTCGTGATGATGAGCGAACTGGCGCGGACGCGGATCGACGACACCGCCAGTTCAAGCTTCGCCGCCGACCTGAAGAAATGGATGCAGATCATGGAAGCCTATGAGGGCGGCGGGCATGCCTATCACGCGACCATGCCGACCGACGCCATCGTCAAGTTCCATCAGTCCATGAAGGAAACCGAAGAATACGGTTTCGACAAGGTGCGCGACGAACAGCAGGAACTGGGCGACAGGGTGCGCGCGCTGATGGCCGCCCACGGTTTCAAAAGCCTCGCCGCCAAGGGCTTCGAAGCACCCGGGGTTGTGGTTTGCTACACCGACGATCCCGACATCCACAACGGCAGCAAGTTCGCCGCTGCAGGGCTGCAGACGGCTGCCGGCGTGCCGCTGATGTGCGACGAGCCCGCGGATTTCCGGACCTTCCGCGTCGGCCTGTTCGGCCTCGACAAGCTGCACAATGTCGACCGCACGGTCGCCACCCTGGAAAAGGCGCTCGGCAAGGTGACCGGCGGGACGAACGTCCGCTGAACCGGCTTTAACCGGACGGTTGTCCGCGGCTCACCGGGCCTCGCGGCTGGCTGCAATCCGCGGCGGGCGGGCGTCCGGGTCCATGATGACATCGATAACGCAGGGAGCGCCGCTCGCCAGCGCTTCGCGTAACGCGCCGTCAAACTGGCCGGGGGTGTCCACCCGGAAGCCGCGGCAGCCGAAAAGGTCGGCGAGTTTGGCGAAATCCGGATTGCCGTGATCGACCCCCATGACCGTGCCATAGGCTTCGACCCGCTTGCGCTGGGAACCGAGCCGGAAGTTGTTGAATACCACGATCACCGCGGACAGGTTTTCGCGGGCCATGGTTTCCAGATCGCCGATCTGGAGCATGAAATCGCCGTCGCCGACACAGCCGATCACCGTCTGGTCGGGCCGTGCCAGCTTGGCGCCGAGGGCGAGGCCGAGGGCGCAGCCCATCGCGCCGAGCCGGGTCGATACCAGGTGCGCGCCGGGCGCGGCCACCGGCACCATATAGCCGTAGAATCCGTGATCGCCCGCGCCATGGGTAAAGATCGTCTCCGCCGGCAGGGTCATCAGGGCCTGCACCACTTCCTGCGGCTGCACCTTGCCGTTCTGCGGCGTTGCGTCGAACCACGCCTGCTGCCAGTCGGCGATCCGGGTGGCCAGGCTGTCGGCCCAGTCGCGCCGGGCCGCCGGCACATCGATTGTCCTGCCGTCCAGGACGGCGTTCAGGGCTTCGGCGAAGGACCGGGCATCCGCTGCGATACCCACGGTGACGTTGTGGTTCTCGCCGATCGCGGCACTGTCGATATCGACCTGGACGATCGGCGCCCCGTCGGGCAGCAATGCGCCCCGCGCCGTCTGAAGGTCCGACAGGCGCGAGCCGATGGCGAGAACAAGGTCCGCTTCGCGGATCGCATCGCCGACCGGCTCGTATCCGACGATCCCGGACGGGCCGAGCACCAGCGGATGGGTTTCGGGCATGGCGTGGCGCGACGTCGGCGAATTGACGACCGGCATGTGCAGCCGTTCCGCCAGCTTCACCAGTTCCCGTTCCGCGCCGGAATAAACCGCGCCGCCGCCCACCAGCAGGACGGGACGCTCCGCCCCGGAGAGCAGGTCGGCCGCGGCCGATACTTCTGCCGGGCCGGGATATGTGCGGTGAAGCGGTGCGGCCAGGAGCACCGGTTCCGGCACGTCATCGGTGCCGAGATCGTCCGCGGAAACATCGATGGGGAGGTCGACCTGCGCAATGCCGGGCTTGCCGGAAACCGTTTCGCGCAGCGCGCGGCGCACGGCTTCCACCGCCTGGTCGGGCCTTTCCGCCCGGCGCTGCCATTTCAGCACGTCCCGTAACGGAGTCTGGACGTTCATGGTCTGCCACCAGCCGTTTTCCATGGCGCGGCGTTCCTGGGTCGCGCTGAGCACGAACATCGGCGTGGAATCGAGCGCGGCCGACGCGATGCCGGCACTTGCGGCCAGCAGCCCTGACGCACCGTGCACCATCAGGCAGCCGGGCTTGCCGGTCAGGCGGCCCGTGGCGTCGAGAATGGCGGCGGCGGTCTGTTCGTGACGCACGCCGACATAGCGCATGTCGTTGCGGTCCGCGAGGGTCGCGGCATAGGGCGCCGAGGTCGATCCGATCATGCCGGAAAAATACTCGACGCCAGAGCCGATAAGCTGGTCGAGAACTGCGTGATAGACTTTCATGTTTCGTCCCTTTGATTCTTGTTTTTGGTTCACCCCTTGGGGGGCGTTATGTCCGGCGTCTCGATTTCGAGCCCGGTCAGCGACATTTTCTTCATGGCGGCGCGTTCGAATTCCGGGCGGTGGGGAAATGGCTGGGTCGCGTCATACCCGACCTTGTTCCCGAGGTAGTCGGGAAAGCTGGGGTTCAGCCCGTGGCCGAAAATATCGCGGAACACCATGATTCCCTTGTCGGGGTCGAGCCGCGTGGTCATTGCCCATTCGACATCCGTGGGGTCGTATATATTCACGTCGTCATCGACCACCGTGACCGTTTTCAGCGGCGGAAATGCGGCGAAGGCGGCGAGGACCGCCTGTTTGGCCCAGCCGGCGCGGGTCTGCGCAATCTGCACGACCGCACCGTAGAAACCGCAGCCGCCATGGGTGAAGAACACGTCTTTGACCCCCGGCACCTGAAGTTGGAGCAGGTTCAGCACGTTCGCTTCGCCGAGCAGGCCGACCGAGTTGTGAACTTCCGTGCCCGGCAGGATGGTGTGCATGATCGGGTTTTTCCGCCGGTGGATGCGTCTGACCTTTACCTTGCCGCGGGGCGCGTAGCTTGCATAACAGCCGGTGACTTCGGCGAAGGGGCCTTCCATATGGTCTTCGTCGTGCATCAATTCGCATTCGAGACCGTACATCGCATGGGCGACCAATTCGCATTCCGACAGGTCCGACGCCACCAGTTCCACCGCTTCGCCGTGGAATTCGCTCGCGATGCCGAGTTCGTCCTTTTCCATCGGCGCCGCTTCGGCGGGCGCGGAAGACGCAAAATGAAACCCCGGCCCGATGCCGACATTCAGGGTGAAGGACAGGGGCTTGCCCGTCTTTCGGGCCTTTTCGAGATACAGTTCGAGGTGACGCCCGGAATCGATATTGACCGCCAGCGTGTCCTTGTCGATCACCTGGAAACGCTGGATCGAGGCGTTCCGCACGCCGGTATCCGGGTCCCTGGTGATGACCATGGCGGCGTCGAAATAGGCGCCGCCGTCCTTGGTGGCGTGCACCGGCACCGGCAGTCTGGTGACATCGACCTTCTTCTCGGTCACTTCGCGCACCGGGCCGTCGTCGAGGACGACCGGGGCGACCGGATCGACCTGCCATTTCTTGATATGCGCCGAGACCAGCGCGGGGAGTTCGCGTTCCGGCGTCCGCATCAGGGCGCCCAGCACTTCGCGGGACCAGTAAAGCCCGATCAGTACGGGCGCCGTCTGGCCCTTGACGTTTTCGAACAGGACCGCGCGCGGCCCGCGTTCGAATTCCGCGGCGATCCCGGCAAGGTCGTGGTTGATATCGACTTCGGATTTCACGCGTACCAGGCGGCCCATGGCATCAAGATCGTCGACGATCGCCGCAATGTCTTTCAGATGTTCAAGGCCCATGGCCGATTTCCAATATCAGATGAAAACGGCCGGCGCGAAGGCCGGCCGTTCGGAACGAAGCCCCCGGAGGAGCGTGTTATTCGGCGGCGACCGCCGGCAGTCCCGACAGAGAATCGCTGAGCGCCGCGGCGTCGTAATCGAGATCTTCGAGGTTGCCCGAGAAGTAATCCAGATAGGCCTGCATGTCGAAATGGCCGTGGCCGGACAGGTTGAACAGGATCGTTTCCGATTTGCCTTCTTCCTTGCAGCGCAGCGCCTCGTCGATCGCGGCGCGGACCGCATGGGTGGATTCCGGCGCCGGTACGATGCCTTCGGCCCGGGCGAACTGCACGCCCGCTTCGAAGCAGGGTGTCTGATGATAGGATTTGGCCGACATCAGTCCGAGCGAGAGGGCGTGGCTGACCTGCGGCGCCATGCCGTGATAGCGCAATCCGCCGGCATGGAAGCCCGGGGGCATGAAAGCCGACCCCAGCGTATGCATCTTCACCAGCGGGGTCAGGTGTCCGGTATCGCCGAAATCGTAGGCGAACTGACCGCGCGTCAGGGTCGGGCAGGCCGCCGGTTCGACCGCTATGACGCGAACGTCTTTTCCGCCGCGCAGTTTCTCGCCGATGAACGGGAACGCGATGCCGGCGAAGTTCGAACCGCCCCCCGCGCAGCCGATGACGACGTCCGGGTAGTCGCCGGCCATCTCCATCTGCTTGATCGATTCAAGGCCGACGATCGACTGGTGCATCAGAACGTGGTTGAGGACGCTGCCGAGTGCGTACTTGGTGTCGTCGCGGGTCGCGGCGATCTCGACAGCTTCCGAAATCGCGATACCGAGGCTGCCCGTGGATTCGGGGTTTTTTTCAAGGATCGTGCGGCCGGCATTGGTTTCGGTCGACGGGCTTGCAACGCAGCGCGCGCCGTATGTTTCCATCAGCGCCTTGCGATAGGGCTTCTGATTAAACGAGATCTTGACCATGTAGACATCGACCTGCAGCCCGAACAGCGAGCCTGCAAAGGCCAGCGACGACCCCCACTGGCCGGCGCCGGTTTCGGTCGACAGCTTGGTGATGCCTTCCTGCTTGTTGTAATAGGCCTGCGCGATGGCGGTGTTCGGCTTGTGGCTGCCCGCCGGGCTGACGCCTTCATACTTGTAGTAAATCTTCGCCGGGGTATCGAGCATCGCTTCGAGCCTGCGGGCACGGTACAGCGGCGACGGACGCCATTGGCGATAGATGTCGCGCACCTGTTCGGGAATTTCGATTTCGCGTTCTGCCGACACTTCCTGCTTGATCAGTTCCATGGGGAACAGCGGCGCAAGGTCTTCGGGGCCGATAGGCTGGCCGGTGCCGGGATGCAGCGGCGGCGCCATCGGTTCCGGGAAATCCGCCATGATGTTGTACCAGTGCGTGGGCATCTCGTTTTCATCGAGAAGATATTTGACGGTATCGGACATGCTGATGCCTCCGGTGTTTTGTGTTGTCGTTGATCTGGCCTAAAATTCGCCCATTTCGGCGGGCGCGTAAAGGGCAGGCAGCGACTAAACGCCTAAATCAGAGCCGCCATATCCCGCCGGGTCGCTTCATCCGGCATTTCGCCGGCCGCGGCGGCCAGCAGGTCGGCCATATGGGCGGGATTCGCCGTGCCGGGGATGACACAGGTCACGGCCGGGTGGGATATCACGTATTTGAGACAGAACTGCGCCCAGGTCGTACAACCGAGATCGGCGGCAAGGGACGGTAACGGTTTGCGGTCGAAGCGCGACAGCAGCCCGCCGCCGCCAAAGGGCAGGTTGATCAGGGTGGCAATCCCGTTGGCGGCGCAGAAAGGCAGTATATCGTCCTCGGCGTCGCGTTCGTCGATGGAATAGCAGAACTGCAGGAAATCGACCGGTTCGGCCCGCACGCTGTCCATCAGGTCGTCGAAGGCATGGGGGCGGTAATGGGTATAGCCGGTATAGCGCAGGCGGCCCTCGTCCTTCCAGGCGCGCATGGGCTCGAGATGGGTGCGCCAGTCGACCAGGTTATGCACCTGCATCAGATCGATGGTGCCGGTTCGGAGCAGCCGGAAGGAATCCTCCATCTCGCGGATGCCCTGGCGGCCGCCCTGGGTCCAGACCTTGGTTGCGATAAAGGCCTCGTCGCGGCGTTCCATGTGGGCAAGCAGATCGCCGGTAACGCCTTCGGCGCGGCCATACATCGGCGATGAGTCGACCACCGACGCGCCGGCATCGAGCAGGGTTTCGAGCACCGCACGGCGTTGCGCCCGCTCGGCATTGCCGGTTCCGATATCGAAACCGCGCCAGGTGCCAAGGCCGACGGCGGCGATTTTCTCACCGGAGGAAGGAATTGTTCTTTTCAGCATGGAAGGAACGTTAACGCATCGGTGCCGGGTCTGTCACGGGTGCCCGAACGCCGTCGGGGAACAGGATCCCGAGGGTCCGCCTGGGGAAACGAACCCTCGGAGACTGTCGCGGGAACGGGCGCCGCCCGGACGCGATGCTCATTTCGCGACGAGTTTTTCCCTGATCCCGGGCCAGTTGCGGTCGCTTTTGGATATATTGCCGGGCACGTCCCGCGCCCATCGCTGTTGCACGGATTTCGAGTAATTCAGGTAAAGCTTGCCGTCCACGATCCGCCACGCTTCCGGGTCGATGGGCGCGGTATATCCCTGGGACACCGCCCAGGCGCACCAGCCGCCGTATTGCGGCGCATATTTTTCCGGGTTTGCGGCGAACAGGTCGCGGTTTTCGGCGCTGGCAAAACGCCATTCGGCGTTGTTCCAACTATGGCTGAAGTCGGCCTTTCCGGCGACCGGCTTTGCCTGCGTGAAATAGGCGACGACATCATACCCGCGGATGGCTGCCGATCCGGAGGATCCGCCTTCGAACCATATTTTTCCGGCGGCGGCGGGTTGAAGCGCCGCCCCGCCGGCGAGGACAGCGACGGCGACGGCGGCAAGGGCGAACATGCGGCGGATGAAGGGCGGCACAGGAGAGGCATGCGTTACAGCGGTCATCTGAAATCTCCGTTTAATCTAGAAAGCCAGTGGTTCCGGTTCGAATATCGGGACGTGTCGCGCTCACCGCCAATAACGTTTGCGTTAGAACCCGCGATCTGCCCTAACATGGCCGCATGATCGAACGTCTGAATGCCCTTCTCGGCGATACCGGGCTGTTTGTCCGTGCCGGGTTTCACCCCGAAGCCGCGGACGGCGTTCCGGCGCTGCCCGGCGGTGCGCCGGCAAGGACGGTCGTGCTGGTCGGGAATGCCGGCACCGATATGTGGGATGCCTTTGTCCGGGGCGGCGACCGTAGGGTTCGCGATCCGCTCGATTCCTGGCTGCGGCCGCGGGTCGAAGCGGCGGCCGTGTCGGCGGGCGCTCACCCGGTATTCCCCAATGACGGCCCGCCCTTCGTGCCCGTCCAGGACTGGGCGGCGCGGGCGGAACCGGTCTACCGCTCGCCCATCGGGATCATGATCCATCCGGATTACGGCCTTTGGCACGTCTACCGGGCGGCATTGCTGTTCGCCGACAGGATCGATGTACCCCCCGGCGCGGCTGAGCGCGAAGAGCGGCCAAGCCCGTGCGAAAGCTGTGCGAACAGGCCCTGTCTGACGGTCTGTCCGGCGGATGCGTTTCTGCCGGACCGGTTCGACGCCCCGGCCTGCGCCGCGCATGTCGAAAGTGCGGCGGGGACAAACTGCCGCGAACGCGGATGTCTGGCGCGCCGCGCCTGTCCGGTGGGACGGGAATACCGCTACGGTCGCGAACAACAGGAATTCCACACGGCCGCGATGCTCGCCGCGGTGAAGCGGGGCTACGGCGCGGGTTAGCCCCGGCCCGAGCTTTCGAACCCGGCCCAGGCCATATCGACCGCCTGTTCTATCTCCACGCCGCGCCGCAATTCGTCGTACATCTCGTCGCCGACCATGCGCCACAGGTCGCGGGTCAGCCGCGCGATTGAATCGTAGGCATTGCGGGTGTCGATATGGCCGGGATCGAACCCGTATTCGTCGGCCCAGTCGAGCAGGTCGTCGCAGCTTTCGTATTCCGCGGCGACCGCGCCGAGATATCGGGCGGCGTCTTCGATCTGCGGCGGGCCTTCATTCGGCGGACTGGTGAAGTGAAACTCCATCTCGTGGGTCCGGCCGCGCAATGCGCACTTGAAATGGTCGCAGGCCTCGGGCACTTCCTCGGGATGCAGGTCGGGATTGTCCAATGCAGGTTCGCAGGCGAGGGAAAGTCGGGCGCGGGCGATGAAATTCTCAATATCCATGGCGGCGCAACCTAAACGATTTTCAGAAAATGTGGCCGAAAAAATCGACCTGAAACCGATGCCCGCCCTAGCGCCGCTTCAGCGACAGCCATACATAGCGGACGATCACGATGGGCAGCACGATGGCGGCGCCGATCAGCACATAGTCCCAGGCCCATCCAAAGGCCGAAACCCCCCAAGCATAGACGCGGTTGGCGGCATCCCACAGGCTGTTCCAGAAATCGCCCGGCGTGACCCCGAGCGCCGACAGGGCGACACCGACGATGAGGCACCAGAGCGCGATCTTGAATATCCAGCCGAATGAAAAACGTTGTGCAGCCATGGCGAAGCCCGTTCGATATTCCTCAGTTCCTGCTATACATACCATTCGATGACCCGTCTGACAGTCCCCCCGCCGCACAGCATTTTCGACGTCTGCATGGATGACGGCGCGATCGTGCGACTGCGGCGCCATGGCAACCTGTCCGGCCCGCGCATTATCCTGAGCCACGGCAACGGGCTCGCGATCAACGGGTATTTTCCCTATTGGGCGCTTCTGATGGACGATTTCGAGGTCGTCGTGTTCGATTTCCGCAATTGCGGCGAAAACCCGGTGCATGACGGCGTGCATGGCTACGACCGGTTTATCGCCGACCTGGACCACATCTTCGACGCCATCGACGCCGAATACGGCAAGAAACCCCAGATCGGAGCGTTTCATTCCATGTCGTCGCGCACCAATCTGAAATACGCGCTGGACGGAAACCGGCGGCTCGACGGGCTTGTGGTCTTCGATCCGCCCATGGTGCCGCCGGCGGGACACCCCCTGCACGAGCGGATGGCGGCGGAGGAGCGCGTATTGTGGCGATGGGCGCAGAAGCGTCCCGACGGATTTGCCGGTCCTTCGGAACAGGCCGACCTGTTTATGAAATCGCGGATGTTGTCCGCCTGGGTCGACGGAGCCTATGACCTGATGGCGCGGTCGATCCTGCGCCGCGATGCGGCGACCGGTAAATGGAGGCTCACCTGCTCGGGCGAGCGCGAAGCAGAGATATACCGCCAGAACGCCGCGTTGACCTTCTGGCCCGAAGCCGGCGAATTTCCGATGCCGATTCTCGCCATCGCCAGCGATCCCGACAGCAAAATCCCGTCCGCGCCGGGATATGCCTGCCGCGCCCTGCGCGACGAATGCGGCTGGCCTTATGAATGCGTGTCCGGCACCGGACATTTCATGCAGATACAGAAACCGGCGGTCTGCGCCGGTCTTACCCGGCGGTTTGCGGTCGAAATCGGAATTGCGGACGACGCCTGACCGGCCTGCCCCTTCCCGCAGCCGCGGTCTGTCCTAGAGAATTATCCCGCCGACACCGGCAAGCGGCGCGTCGCCCGCGACGGTCGTGCGGTGGAGCAGGCGGCGCACACCGGCGAGGTCGTAGGGCATTGCCTGGTGCATCATGCAGATGTTGTCGAACATGATCATGTCGCCCGCGCGCCATTTGTGGCGATAGGTGAATTGCGGCCGGGTCGCGAATTCCTCCAGCTCGTCGATCTTCGCCCGTGCTTCTTCGTCGCTCAGGCCTTCGATGCCGGCGGCGTGGGAACCGATAAAAAGGGCGCGGCGGCCGTTTGCGCGTTCGGCGACCAG
>TARA_R110000868_G_scaffold382366_1_pt1 | contig 33824 bp, 34 predicted proteins | sample TARA_R110000868 | Tara Oceans TARA_R110000868 (sample SAMEA4397489) | marine metagenome | biome: Polar Biome; feature: [SRF] surface water layer (ENVO:00010504); material: water (ENVO:00002006), including particulate matter (ENVO:01000060) such as... | depth 5 m | reverse complement strand
TCGTGCTTACCGCTAACACTAAGTTAGATTGCCTTGTTTAATTATTCCCAAGATTGACCAAAATGAGGTTGTGATTCATCGTAGTCATATTTGGTAGTTTCGCGATAAACTTCTCCATAATATTCAGCTGCGTATTTGGACGAATCTGTATAGTAACGCTCATCTTTCATTGAGTCAGAATTGTCTAAAAATGTTTTAGCAGGTTTAGCAGGCTTGGTAGAAATTGCCGAAACAGGGCGCTCTTGACGAACAAAATAGGCTTGTTTCGTCTGAGTTTTTTGAAACTTCTGAGCTGCTTTACGGATAAGAGCGAGACGGTCTGTTGTAGATTGAGCCATGATATAATCCTTTTGTTTCTCTTAATATTAATATAACACATCTAAAAGGCAATGTAAAGCAAATAATGCGTTTTTTTTAATTTATTTTCAAATAAATTCTGTAATATGTACATCACGGTTATCAATAACATAGCTACTGATTTCGCCAAAGGGTTTTTTTCGAATCATTTTAGTGACCCATATCATGGCATCCTCATTGGTATCAAAGTATGCTTTACGCCGTGATGCTTCAAAGTTACGAACAGTTGCTACAAACATTTTTTGAGTCATTTTCATCTTGTTTCCTTTAAGCTGCTGCCATTTTAGGGTTGTAAGAAAAAGCTACGAAACCAACCGGAGCAACTACCATGCAGTGACCTTCTTCGTCAACGATAACATCGCCAACCGACAAAGAGGACATACGAGTCAATCGTTCAATGCTTTCTTCTGGGCCAATATTACCAATCTCAAAAACTTCGTTTTCCGTATTGGCTTCGATGTTAGCAACGTGAGTGTAGTATCCAGCTGCAAAAGCATCATACGCCAAAGAACCCATTTTATGACCAGCAAAATCTATCATCATATCGTTTCTAGCTTTAAAAGCTGGAACGTTCTCATTAGAGTTAATAGCTTTGTATTGAGCGGTTGTGAATTGGATCTGATATATTGCGTATTTCATAGTGTTTCCTTTTTCTTTCTATATAACCTTTATAACACATCTGGAACCAAATGTAAACCCCCAAAATGCAAAAAAACGCAAATAAATGCGTTTTTTTTAATTTAATTTCAAATAAGTTTCATATAAGAAACTTTTAGTTATTAATTGATAAACCAATCCCGAGTAAGACCATTATAATCATTGGGATCTGCAGCACCACCATGGCCAAAATTAAATGTTTCAAATTGTGAAATATTGGTGGTGGTACTGTTGGCTGGCAATTGAGCATCAGCACGAGGTGGGGCCTGATAATCGTAAGGAGTTGGAGTTAACCAAGGTCCTCCTATAGGAGGACCGTTAAGTTGGTTTTTGGCAATCGTGGCCGCTTTTTCTGCGGGGGTTTCTTGATCTAAGATATTTTTTAAAACAAAATCGTTCTGTCTTTGAGCCAATTGTGAATCGTTATATATACCAGGATTTAACCCAAACAAGCCGCCAACCCCGTTAATTATATCGCCTGGTAAATTAATAAGTGAGTCAACGAGCGTTGCCGGCAATGATGCAACTGCTAGAGCCGTACCGGTAAGCGGATCTTGTGCTTGTTGTTGCGCAACTGATGCTACGGTAATCCCAATTGCAGGCGCTTCTAAAATCTTAGCAACAGTTAATAATCCTTTGCCGAATTTTGTATACCAAGGGGTTTTTATTACAGCATCCATAGCGGATTCTAAAAACTTGCCTTGCCTTGCAAGTGATTCCATCCGAGAGTTTAGCGCTGCTCCTCTCAATGGTGAATTTTTAGGACCACCTTTTAAATCTTTAGGATCAAACATATCAGGAGTTAAGCCCTGTGTACCTAAAGGTCTAGTTGTTATAATTACTGGTTTTTTATAATTTGCGCCGCTCATAGAACTTAAAGCTGCTCTTTGGGCTGACGTCAATACAGATCCTGCAACGTTTCTGCCATTTATTACTTCCATAGAACTTATAGCTGCTCTTTGAGCTGCAGTTAAAGCCGTGCCTGATTTAAACGGATTAATTGCTCTAAGGATTGCAGGAGTTTTGTATACTGCAAATGCGGTTATAGCAGCTGCTATTGCACCACCAATCTTCGACATCATGTCTATACCATTATTAGTATCAAAATATTCATCCCAGCCTTTTGCTAACGAATTTGCCCATGTTCCCTCATTACTAGCAGATACTGTTAACCAATCATTTATTGTTTCGTATACCCATCCAGCGGCCGCAAAGATGATTCCAAATCTTTTACCTAGTAGCTTCGCCACCATTATACCATAAACGCCCCATTTAACAGAGTCGCCAATAGCATGTCTGACAGAGTCCTTAGTTTCTTTATCATTACCTAAGAAAGGAATGTCCAAATCTTTAAATGTATTCTCTAAAAGTTTCTCAACCCATTCACCTATTTTTGGCGCTAAGAAAAGTGCTCCAGCTGCTAAAATAGCAGTCCCTGCAGCAAGACCTACCCCATATAAAACAGTTCCGATGCCTGCCATGGCACCAGTTAATACACTACCGAGCATTCCCATAATACCGTCAACACCAAGACCTTTTGAAAGTCCTGAACCAAAACCACTGCCGCTGAATCTACCTTCTTTAGAAACCTTTGCTATTTTCTTTGAATTTTCAAATGCACTTTCTCTATCTCGCATTGATGGTTTTTGTAGTTCAATCAATTTCATTACTGAAGATTTTACATCAGTTAAACCTCGAGTATTTTGCTCGGCATTATCTTGAGCATCAGCTCGTTGTTCTTGTAACTGTTTAACTACATCAGATAGAGTTGCCATAGTATTTTACCTTTGTTGTTGCTTTCGCAATTCTTCTTGTTCTTTTAAATCTTCAACTAGCATTGAAATATAAACTTCCCTCTCCCAAGGTATCATATCGGATATATCAGTTAATGAATATTTATGATTTTGCATTAACTGATAGTTCGTCTTATAAAAATTTACCAGGTTATCATGAGAGAGGTTTATTAAAAAAAATCATTAATTCCTTCTACCACTAGTTTGTTATGATGACCACATTTTGTACAATCAAATTCAATTTCTTTTTCCAATTTAGGAATAGCATTTACAAAAGTCATAATTTTTTCAAACTGATCAGTATTTAAAGAACCTAGAAAGTTTGAAAGTTCAGATTTAGTTTCTTCGTCAAAAGAAATTCTTTCTTCTTCAGTCAATAGACAATCCATACACCCAATAATCATCTCATAAACTTGTTCTGTAGCGCTATCTGATTTTTTTAATAGTTCATTTTTTAACATATGAGTATATCTGGGATATCTCATTTGTAATGTATATTTCTCATCTAACACAATTTTATTATTTACTTCTGGTAGATCAATTTTAATATCATCAAGATTTATTATATATTCATTTGTTTCTTCACATTCAGCGCAATATACACTTAGAGTAGAAGTTTCACCTACAGATTTCCCACGGAGCTGAGTAAACATATATTCAACATCAAACGTCGTGAGTTGGTCAACTTTGACGTCAACAAAACATGCTGTTAATGTATCAGTAATAGAATCAAGGATCTTAGATTGATCTTTTGATTCCATCGCCATTAATAGAATTTTTTGCTCTTTTACTAGAAATGGTCTAAATCTAACCTTTTCATTTGTAGAAGGGATTGTTAAATCATATTTTGGTATATCATTAAATACTGGTAGTGCCATTCATTTCATCCTTAATTATATCAATCTGTTAACAACAGATGTCAATACATCATTTATAGTGTTATTAATATATTTAGATACTGTACTTTCACCTTTAGCCAAAGTAGTGTATTTTGTATAGGCAAATGTCACATTTAATTCTGATACGGTATCATTTGCAGCATTGCTTAATGCACTACCAGTAATACTTATTGGAAAAGCATCCTCAAAATTCATAGTAAAAACATCTTGATTACCGCTAATAAAGTTGAGGTCAATCTCTCCTTGGGCAAAATCAAATGGTCCAATTTTCGGAAGTCTTGACTGAATAGCCGCCGGTAGTTTTGGAATACCTAAAGGAGTTCCATATACAGGTTGACCAAAACCCTTTTTTAACTGTGACACTTTAAGTTGCTTTGCGTATTCGTTTTTATATGAAATTTGATAATTAGAACTTACAGTCCATTCTTGCCAAGTTTCAAAATATTTACGAATACCATAATCATTTAGTAATAGAAAGGTTAGTGTTAGGTCTTCATATATTTGACCATAGGCAATTCTATCACGTCTAATACCAATATCGCGATCATATGTAACAATACCTTTGCCTGGAAGATTGGCTGCGGTACAAAGTATATTTACTTCAGCTGATGTTGCGCCGGGCAATGAAGGAAGCTGAACACGAAATAGATTAGGTTTTGCTGCTCCATCTTTTGCATTCATCAAGCCTTTTATTTCATCAATACTATAACTCATTGATTCATTTTCCTTCTGGAGTCAGTATAGACCTTATTTGCACTTACTTTAGCAAAATCTGAAGTCGGAAGAAATGTAGCAATCTCCCACTCAGGTGCTTGGACGAAAGCAAATTTGCTTCTTACATGATCCGATAGATAGTGTTTTAGGCAGGGTTTAAAATACTTAAACTTAGATGATCTTTGTAATAAGTCATAGGTAACTCCAAACTTGGTAGATTGATTATATGACTTATTATTAGTGATATCTAATAGAGCATCAAGAAACTGCGCTCTTAAAACTGGTGGTAGATAATGAAGATTTAGTCCATAGAAACCACCTTGTGCTGGACCAAGAATAATAGCCAAAGGAAATCTATCATAATATGGTAATGTATCTTTACCTTTTGGATCATAAAAGAACATACACATAGAACCAATAACAGTTCTATTCTTTATAAGGATTTCTTCCTCTTTCATCAACTCACTACGATTGACTTTTTTACCAAGGGCGGCCGCTTTGCTGCGGAACCATTCACGTGACTGTTGAGTCCGTGGTGTTATTCCATTCCGGAATGCTTCATATTCTAGGTTTTTAAATAAATTGCTCATAATCTTATTTATATACTTTTTGGGGTTTACAAACTTAAATTTGTATGGTATAATAAAGAGTAGTTTAGTTGAGGATGGTAGTACACTATTTCTTTTTCTTTGGTTTTCTTAAAGGTTTTAGAGGTGTTATTTTTTTCAAAGGCTTTAAAGGTTTTGTTAAAATGCCTTTTGCTTCTAAAACATGTTCTGTCCAAATTTCAAATGTCCAACCTCTATCTTTTACATATTCTCTTGTTGCTTTCCATTTGTTTTCATTTTTAATATAAGTAAAAGCTTCATTTAAATATCGTTTAGATTTATCTGGTCTTTTGGGAGGCATCGTTTCTTTAGCTGGTTTAATCTCAACTAAAACAGTTCTACCATCTGTATAAACAATCTTGAGATCCATAAAATATCTATGGTATTTTTTGTCGACATCATAAAAATATGGTATTACCACTTCCTCAGAGCACCATTCTTTAACTGAGGGTTCATTTTCGCACCAATTAAAACAGTTTCTTTCCCACATAGAACGATAAACTACCTTAGTGTGATCGCCTTTATACTTTAGGGGGTTTTTAACTTTATACTTACCAGAATATGCCATGAATTCCATTATAAATAATTACAATTACTATTTCTATTTATTAGGATAAAAACATGGCTGTCATGGGCGAAACATTTAATAGGGCGGAACTTTCTCAGAAAACTTGGAGATTTCCTCTTGAGCGCCAGGATGATTATAAAGGTATTATTACATTTAGACCTATTAAATATGATCCACCTGAAGTTAACACCAATGCTTTAAAAGATACATTTAAAAAAATAACCGACGGCGCTGTACAGTTTACTACAGCTGCTATACAGGAAGCACTTAGTGATGTTTTAGATATTGGTAATGGATATCAAGGTGCAACTGCAGAAGAACAATTAATGTCGCAACCAGTATTAAGTCTTAATACAGATAGAAATTTGGATCCTGTTGTATCGGGTGCCACATCAACAGTTGATGTTACCAGAGGTGTTCAATTATATCTACCGCAATCTATTCAATATAATGATATTATTTCATATGAACAATTAGGTTTAGGGGCAATTGGTGGAATTGCAGCTGCTGGTATAAAAAGCGGGGCAGGAGCTGGTTCAGCTTTAACAAGAGGTGCTAATCAAGCTATAACAAGCACCATTGATCTTTTAACAGGTAAATCAATGGATCAGAGAGCTGCTAGATTAGCAGCAGGCAGATTAGCAGAAACTTTACCTATTGGTGAAGCTGGAGCCGGAGCTGTTAAATCTGGCTTTGGTGTTACAATGAATCCGAATACAATTAATTTATTTAAAGCGGTTAATCTAAGAGAATTTTCTTTTACTTTTAAATTAATTGCAAGTACATATAAAGAATCAATTGCAATTGAAAACATTGTTAAATTTTTTAGAGCCACAGCATATCCCGATACTATCAATTTTGATACACAAGGTATTAATGTTCCAATTGGATATGAATTTCCAGATAAATTTTTAATCACTATGTCATATAATAGTAGAGAAGTTGGTCTTAAAATTCTACCGAGTGTTCTTAGAGGTGTGCAAGTAACATATAATCCATCTAGTATGGGTTGGCATAGAGAAGGTCATCCTTCTGAAGTCGATCTTACTTTATCATTCGGTGAAGAAAGAACACTCACTAGAAATGATATTCTGAAAGGTTATTAATAATGTTTTTCACCAATTATCCACAAACCGTATACAAATTTGGTACAGAAAAAACAAATTCTGCTTTCCAGAATATTTCTGTCTATGTTGATCTTATTGATCAAGTAAAAGATAATATTAATTTTTACCAATATTATTATATTCAAGATGGTTATCGTCCAGATACTGTCTCGTATCAGTTATATGGTAGTATAAAACAGTATTGGACTTTATATTTTTTAAATGATAATTTAAGAGAATTTGGCTGGCCTCTTAGTGCTCAAGAAATAAGATTAAAAGCCATTGAGGATTATCCTAATATTGTATTAACAACAAGAGACATTGATACATTATTCACACACTTTCAAATAGGTGAGCTTATAACAGGACAAAGTTCTGGTGCAACGGGCACTATTGTAAAACGTAATTTGGAATTAGGTCAGTTATTTATTAGCCTTAGCGCAGGTTCTCAGACATTTTTATCTGCAGAACTTATAAGAGACAACATCAACCCAGAGTTTCCTCAAACTGTAGAAGTGGTTGGTAGTGCTATAGGTTATAATGCCATACATCATTATGAAGATGAAAGTGGTGTATATACAGATATAGATCCATATTCAACACCAAGCGTTCTACTAACCCCTATTACATACCTTGATAGATATCAAGCTCAAAATGATTTATTAAGAAGTATTAAAATTCTTAAACCAGGAGCAATTGATCAAGTATATAAATCTTATCAAGATGCATTGAGAAGTGTGTAATGGCACCGAAACAACAAACACCTTTTGATTTTTTCATTGAAAAAGCACAGATTTTTTCTGAAAAGTTTATCAATGAACCAAGATTAGATATTAAAAATCTTATTACAGATATTGAAATATTTGAACATCTTGATAAACCATATTTAACTGGAAGCGTTGCATTTTTGGACCAATCGGATATCTATAATATTATAGATTTTTCTGGTGGTGAAAAGTTTGCTTTGGAAATTAGATTGCCTGGAACAGATTCAAAGTCTGTATCAAAAACATTTGTTATTGAAAAAGTTTTAAAGAATATTAAAACTGCAGATAATGGTGCTGTAATAGTATTACATCTAATAGAATTACATGCTTTTGAATCCACTTTACTTAATGTAAATAAAGCATATACAGGCAAACCTTTAGATATTGCTCAAAATATTATAAAAGATAATCTACATCGTGAATTTACCAAAATAGAAAAAGACAACCAATCTCCTATGAGAGTTATTGTTCCAAATATGAGGCCTATTGAGGCCTCAATGTGGATGATTAGACGAGCAACCACAGCAAATGGTCTTCCATATTTTTTCTTTTCTACCTTTGCAAATGATAATCTACATATTATGTCTTTGGAGGATATGTTAAGTGTTCAATACGATACAGGAAAATATAGATATTCACAAGCTGTCACTGCATGGTCAGCCTCAAAAACTATAGAAGAACAGTCTTATATTATCCAATGGTATAGTGCTAGAAACTCTGATGAGATTTCATCTTTAGTTAAAAAAGGCATTGTCGGCGCTAGATATTATTTTTATGATACAATGTTAGGTCGGCCTAATTCTTCTATTGATTTTGATATTGTAAAACAAATTGATCTGTTACTTGGCCAAAGTGCTATTAATCAAGACCAAAATAAAATATCATATAAAGATGGTTATGAATTAAATAATACTCCTCTTAATAAACTCCAATCAAGAATTATAACAAATTTAGTGTCTACTAACGTGTATGATGACTTATATACATATTCCGAAGAACAAGATAATACAAAACATAAACTAAAAATAACATCTAAAGCATTAAGAGCTTTTTTGGTTAGGAATGTTATGGATATAGCACTTCCTGGAAAAAACTTTTTAAATGGGTCATATAGTTCTACTGTTGGTAATCAAATTACTTTATCTTTCTTAAAAAATGATACAGAAACTATGTCATATAGTAATTATGAAGATACTAAGAAAAGTGGCACTTATTTAATTTATCAATTAAAACATAGTTTTAAAAGAGAAAGATATGATGTAATCGCTAGTGTAGTCAAATTAGGTGAAAAAAATGAATGATTTCTATGGCGATAACATTAGTAGATTTTGGTTTGGTCTTGTAAGGAACCATTCGGATCCTTTAAAACTAGGTAGAGTTAAAGTTCGTATTGCCGGTATTCATGGCAATTTTGTTCGTGATGCTGATTTGCCTTGGGCCCAAATTGTTCTTCCTACTACTGAACCAGGGATTAATGGTCTTGGTTCTCCACCACTATTAAAAACTGGCGCACAAGTATTTGGTATTTTCCTTGATGGAAAAGAGTCGCAATTACCTTTAGTATTAGGTTCAGTTCCTAGACTAGCAATGCCACCAGAAAGACAACTACAAACAAGCGGTGGTGACACACAAACTAATGTTACAGCTGTGGCAAGAGGTAATGCTGAAGCAATTGCTAATCCTACCGATGTACCCGGAAGTGCCAATCAAGAAAAAGCCTTTATATATTTTAAAGGTAGATTAGATTTAACTAATGACCAATCTGCTGGAATTGTGGGGAATTTAATGGCAGAATCGGGCCCTAATTTAAATCCGTGGGCATTTAATTCTGAAGGTGGCGGGACAGGAGCACATGGTTTAGCCCAATGGCGAGGCGGCAAGCCTGGGGGTAGATGGTATGCTATGCAACAACTAGCGGCTGCATCCGGTGTAAATATTATTGCAGCAGGACCTGGTGGAGAACCTGCTTATTATCCTTTTAATTTTCAATTAAGTTTTTTATGTGAAGAAATGGAAGGTAATGCATTAAGTAATGAGAGCAATGCATTAAAAAGATTAAAACAGGCCCGAAGATGGGATGAAGCTGCTTATATAATTAGAAAATTTTATGAAAGACCAGATCAAGCAGCACTTGGAGATAGTCCTTATGATGCTCAGAGGGCATCATTTGCTAAAGCAGTAATGGATAAATACGCATAATGGCACTAAATTTACAAATATCTAAAATTGGTATAGACAAATTAAATAATGCAATGGTAGGACTTAAAAATAAGTCTGGTGCCGGAAGTATTAATAGTGCAACAAGGCTTTTAATAGATCAACAAGCCGCAGTATCTACAACAACACTTGGTGCAAAATCTGGAGATATTGTTGGTGGTTTTAAATCTTTAACACAAGAAATAGATACCGCTGACCTTCTTGCTGGCCAGAAAAATGTTGTTTCAAGGGGCATTGCTATTGTTTCTGATAATCCGCCGGGGGTAAATTTAAAAAGAGATATTGTAAGTGTTAATATTGATTTATTAAAAACTCTTACAGGATTGGTTGATGATATAGCACCAGGTATTAATGCTGTTGCTGTAAGCCTAGCCACACCAGAAGCTGTTGGTGCTATATTAGAAAATATTTCCGATAAAAAAGCCAGCGAATTATCTGATGCTATGGGATCAATTGCTCCTACGGCACTTGCGGCACTTGCATCATCAACCGCATTGAAGCAATTGGCTAGTGATGGAAATGCAATCTTTGGTGAATTTTCTGGAAAAATATCAATAGCTATTGGAGGGGTAACAAGTTTCTTAGATAAGGGCTTTGGTCAACCACTAAAAGATTTAATTGAAGCTGTTGGTAGCCCCATCAATTCTGTTGTTACACAACTAACACAAGATTCTGGTAAATTAATTCCTAAAAATATTCAAAAACAATTTACCGGATTGATTGATCAAGCTAATGCCCTTGGTGCTGCAAAATTATTATCAGGTTATTCTGTATATGATGTAGCTACAATGGAAACAGCACTTTCTGGTGTTAGTACAAAAGTTGGCGATCTAGTAAATGGTATTAGTACAGCATTAGATACTCAGTTACCAAAAAGTAATATTTTTGTTAATAATCTCGGCTCGCAAGATAAAAGCTGGAATGGTTCATCAACAACTATTCGTAGTGCAGGTGCAAATGGTTCAGGATATTCTTTTACTAGAATATCAAGACAAGAAGAAATTGAAGCTGAGATAAGAACAGCAACAAGAGAAATTACTGAAGTTGTTATTCATTGGACAGAACATTTTGCAGATCAAGATGTTGGTTCCGAAGAAATACATAAAACGCATAGTAATGGTATTGGATATCATTATGTGATAAGAAAAGATGGAACTATTCAAAGAGGGCGGCCGATAAATATTGAAGGTGAACATGCACCAGCTTTTGGTCATAACAAATATAGTATCGGTTTGGCCATTGTTGGTGGATTTACTTGTAATTCTGGTACGCCAGATCCAGAAAGATATTTGTCTGCGGAAAGTATCAATTCATCTCAACAAAAAGCGTTAGAAGATTTTTTAAGAATGTTCTATAGAGTATTTCCTGGGGGTGAAATATTAGGACATTATCATTGTACAGATAATGATGATATTGATCCCGGCTTTGATGTTGAAACTTATATTAAAGAAACTTTTGGAAAACAAAATGCAACATCTTATGGAGACGGCATAGCGCCACTTAGTAGAAAAGAGTTAATTGATTTAAGATCAAATAAAACTATTTCATCAACAACCGCTTCAACCAAGGCTATTTAAATATGACAACACGCGAAGACAAATATCAAAACAGATTAGCTATAATTGGGGCAGGACAAGAAACACTTGGTGTTGCTAATGATCCTAATATTGATCCAACTGGACAATATCCTAGTCAAGAATATCATAATATTAGTACAGTAAATAGAGCAGCTTATGGCGCTTCTACTAATAATCTGGAAATGGGTAGTAATTTATTTGGGGTAAATGGTGGTTCTGCATCACATTATGGCAAAAATAGAATCATTGCATCTGAATGTGGTCATACAATTGAGATGGATGATACACCAGGCAATCAACGAATCTTAATTAAACATAAAACTGGTAATGGCATAGAATTTAAAACTGATGGTTCAATGGTTATGGTTGCAGGAAATCAAACCATATCTGTCACCAAAGATCAACAGATTGTAATTGAAGGTAATGCTACTATTATATATGGTGGCAATGTTGATATGCAAGTTGGTGGTGATTTTAATTTATCTGTTGGTGGTAGTTATAATGTAAGTGTTGGTGAAAATTTAAAAACTAATGTTGAAGGTTCTATGAGAACCACAGTGGATGATAATGTAGGCCTTACGATTAAAGGTAATAAATCTGAAACAATTCTAAAAACAACCACAACTACAGTACTTGGTGATAATAATATAATTACTAAGGGTGCTGCAAGATATACATCGCAAGGTAATATGCAATTATCATCTGGTGCTAATACTCAAATTAGTGCAAGAGATAAATTTTTCCAAAGCGGTTTTAATATGAATATTGCAGCAACTGATCTATCTGTCTTTGGTGTGAGTGGTACCATCGGTGGCGAAAATATTATTAATTATGGTAAATCTGCAACATATAGTGCTGGTGTTACAGCTCCCACATTTACTGGAGATTTAACAGGTAGAGCAGATACGGCTATAGCAGCAGATACTGCACAACTTTCTGCAGGTGCAACACTAGCTGGCGCCATGTGGGTTTCACCAGTTACTGCTAATAATTGGGAGAATACAGACCAGGCAACAGTAACATCTGCTTTACCTACAGCTTCTTTACTTAATGATTATCTTTTTAATACATCTATTGGGGCAGTTGAAGTTAAGGTAGATATTGGTGATCACTTATTTAAATCAATTAATAAAGCTAATGCGACAGGTGGGCTTGCAAGTAAGGATCTTACTACTGCAGAATATAGAGCGTATCTAAGAAATTCTTACAACGCATCAAATAATAATTTTGTCGGAAGTGCTGTAGCTTCAGGTAAATTATCAGAAAAATATACTAAAACTACACCAGATAATATTGGTAGAATTTCATCAAAAGGTCCTACTGAGATGCGTGGTGAAAATAGAATTGGTGTAGGATTTATATCGGATGCTGATAGTAAATTTAAGCCGCCCCAAGATAACATAAAAGCAACCTTTACCCCAGCAATTATTATTAGTGATGTTGATGATATAACAAACGGTACGAAACTATCTGACGGAGTTACAATTGCTAGCTTTGCTGGTTGTATTGGCCAAAAAGGTAATATTAATCAGTTTACTAAAAGTGAAAAAACACAAATTGCTCGTAATTTACAACCACATGCGGAATTGTTAAAAAGATTTAGAGAGAATAAAGACAAAGAATTTAAAGGTTTGAGACTTGTTGCAGTTGAAGGAATCTATAATCCTACAACAGTTGATTTAGCTGCCTCTGGTTGGAAAGATAGTATTAATTATTATAGATCAAAAGGTCGCGCTATAGTATATGAATTACAAGATGCAAATGGCCAACTGGTCACTTCAAAAATGTTTGATCTTGCTGTTAAATTAAAAAATACTAGCAGCTTTGAAAAGTTAATTCTTGATCATGATGAATTTGATCCATCTGGCAATTTAAATACTCAAATTGTTATTATTACACCAAGCTTTAATGATTCATATACTATTACTGATGGAAAGTTTGTAAAAGATGTTACAACAATGTATAATGGTAAAGTTCAATCAACATCAGATTTGGTTGAAATAGCACCAGAACCTGCTCCTCCACCGGTAAAACCAGCACCGGTAGGAAAAACAAATGATCCATTCATTTCTAAAGTTCCTGCAGATAAAGGAAAAGTATATACTTTCTCAACATGGGACAAAATTATTGAAACTATGTTAAACGGAATTACGCCATTTAAACCCACAAGAGATGCATCAAAACAAAATATATATGCCAGGGCCAATGACCAGGGTGGTAAAATTTATATTTGTATAGGAGACCCAGACACGGCTGAAGGTGATGGTCTGTTCCGCTGGCGCTCATATAACGCTTTCACAATTAAGAATTATGAAAGTACATATGATAGGACCGCACCTACAGCTCTTAAAGAGGTAGATAATACCATAAGACTTGAATAACCATTATAAATAAAAGCAAATAAAGAGAAAAGAATTATGGTCACTAGAGCATTTGCAGTCGAAGATGGCAACTTAAATACCCGTAGTCTTATTACTACGCGTAATAAGTTATTTAGTGATATCGATCTAACTTTTACTGTTAAACCATCTGGTGATTTATATAAGAAAACAGATGCCGCTGCAGTTAAACAAGCTGTAAAAAATATTTTATTAACTAATCAATTTGAAAAACCATTCCAGCCTACTTTTGGTGGCAATTTAAGTGGTTTATTATTTGAATTGGTTGATAATGATACTACTTGGGAAATTGAATCTGTTATTAAACAAGCACTTGCTAGGTTTGAACCAAGAGCTTTGGTAAAAAAAGTTATTACTAATTTAAAATCGGATGCAAATAGTATAGGTATCACTGTAGAATTTCAAGTTGTAAATTTTGAAGAAATTATTACAGTTGAAACAACCATAACGAGGTTAAGATAATATGGTCACTACGATTCAATCAACACAACTTGATTTTGCTACAATAAAAGATAGCCTAAAAACTTATTTGTCTCAAAAAACAGAGTTTTCGGATTATAATTTTGAAGCTTCAGGTTTGTCTAACATTCTTGATGTACTAGCACATAACACACATTATAATGGTTTAATTGCTAACTTTGCTATGAATGAGGCATTTCTTAACACGGCTCAGTTAAGATCATCTGTTGTATCGCATGCCGAATCATTAGGTTATAATCCTCGGTCTATTACTTCTGCTATAGGTTATATTAATATATCAACTACAATTACTGCAGGTGGACGGCCGTCAAGTATTACACTTCCAAGAAATACAAAATTTACTGCAGCAGTTGATGATATTTCATATTCTTTTTATACCTTAGAATCATATACGGCGAATGATGATGGTGCTGGAAACTATACATTTTTAAATGCATCTGGAACATCTTCTATTCCTGTTGTAGAAGGTACACTAAAAGTTAAAACTTTTTATGCTGGTTCAGCAACAGACCGTCAGATTTATGTTATTCCTGATGCCACAATTGATACCAGTTCTGCTCAAATTAATGTTTATCTTTCAAACTCATCTTCATTTTATACGACTTATGGTAAACTTTTTGATGCTATTACAATTGATGCAAATTCTACTCTTTATCAATTAAGAGAAGCCCCTAACGGAAATTATGAACTAATCTTTAGTGATGGTATTACAACGGGTAAAGCGCCAGCAACAGGTAATAAAATTGTATTACAATATCTATCATCTAATGGTAGTATGGCTAATACAGCATCACAATTTACACCAGTATCCACAATCACTGTAGGGGATACAAGTTATAACCTAACTGCTACTACTGTAACATCTGCAGCTGGTGGTAGCAATAAAGAATCAATTGAAGCTATTCGTCATAATGCACCTATCACATTTGCTGCACAACAAAGGCTTGTTACAGCAGATGATTATAAAGCTTTAATTCTTTCAAAATTTAATGTAGTAGATGATTGTATTGCATGGGGCGGTGAAGATAATATACCTCCTGTGTATGGTAAAGTATTTGTAAGTTTAAAATTTCCAGATTATATGTCTGATGATTCCAAAAATATTATTAAAAATAGTATTCAAACAAATCTAATTAAACCATTATCTATTATGACAATTGGTGCTGATTTTGTTGATCCTACTATTACATATGTTGAATGTGAAACTTTCTTTAGATTTAATCCAAATAAAACTAATATAACTTTAAAGACTGCAGAAACAGCTGTTCAAACAATTGTTAATACATATTTTGTTGATTCTTTAAATCAGTTTTCTGAACCATTTAGAAGATCAAATATTTTAACAAAAATTGATAATTATGGTGATGCAATTTTGAATTCAAGAATGGATATTAAACTTCAACAAAGATTCACACCAACATTAGGCACTTCTGGTTCATATAATGTATATTTTCCTATTTCTATTGCTATACCAAACGGCGTAGATTATATTATAACATCGAATAATTTTACATATAATAATAAAATATGTTCTATCCGTAATGTCTTAAATTCAAATGTTTTACAAATTGTTGATTCTGATTCAGTTGTTCAAGTAAATAATATCGGAACTTATAATGCTAATACTGGAACAGTTAACATTACAGGATTTAATCCCACAAGTATTTCTGGTGGACAATCATATATTAGAATATCTATAATTCCTTCAAACCAAAGCACTATTATACCTCTTAGAAACTATATTCTAAATATTGATACGAGCAAATCATTTGCTTCCGGTATTTTGGATTACGGTAAAACACAAGTTGCTCTATAATGACTGATCAAACCCTATTAGATTTAAATCGTAGAAATAGAAATTTTACTACAAGTAAAGTTAAGGAAGTTCTTCCTGAACACTATACTTCGGATTATCCTAATCTTGTAAAGTTTTTAGATTATTACTATGATTGGATGGAAACTGATATAAATCATGGGTTTGATAATACTCTACATAATTTATATAAGCTTAGGGATCTAAGCGAAACCGATCTGGTACTATTAAATCAAATCTTTAAAGAAATTGGCCAAGGTAGTATTTCTGCTGATTACTTTACTGACCCAAGACAGGTTGCTAGTTTACTTTCAAACTTTTATAAAATTAAAGGTTCTTTATATTCGGCCGAGGGATTTTTTAGAGCATTCTATCGCGAACAACCTCAAATAGTTTATCCAAAAAATAGTTTATTCATTGTCGGTGAATCGCAACTTGGTCCAGAATCACTAAAATATATGCAAAACGGTGCACTATATCAAGTTCTTTCTGTTCTTGTTAAATCGGCAACACCTATTGGTAAATGGAGAGACCTTTATAAATCATTTGTACATCCAAGTGGTTTTTATCTTGGTAGTGAAGTTATTGTTGAAGGTTTTACAGATTTAAATATGTATAGTATGCCGCTTGCTATTCTTGATGAGGATGCTGGTACATTTTCTATTGATACATTTACTTCTTTTGCAGAATTTAATACATTTAGTTCTATCACAGCTATATATCCAGATGGTGGTGATGCAGATTCATCAGATGAACGTCTTGATCTAAATGCAATTGTTTCTCTATATCAAACTGTAACTATTGAACAGCTTGATGCAATGTATAATAGTATTCAAGAGGCGACTAGTGCAAATAATCCAAGATTTGATGATGATAGCGCAGTTGGTAATAAAGCAATTAAATTCTCAAATACTGTTGAGACTATGGACGGAAGTATATTTGATAATTTAGATCCGTTGCGCTACATAGATTCAGACGAATATTGATATAAATAGAATTAAGAAATTGTTAAAGGAAGTCACATCTTATGACTAGGCAAAATATTGGAATTGGCGCATCAGCAAATGATGGCTCTGGTGATACACTTCGAGCTGCCGGTACAAAGATTAATGATAACTTTGTAGAACTTTATTTAAAATTGGGTGGAGATAGTGATGCTTTAACAAGTGTCGATATTGGCGTTAACTCTGTTATTTTTGAAGGTTCAGCGGTTGATGATTATGAAACAACTATTACTGTAACAAATCCTACTGCAGATAGAACAATTACTTTTCCAAACGCAGATGGAAATGTTGTCTTAGATAGTGTTACTCAAACTTTATCTAATAAAACATTAACTGGTCCTATTATTACACTACCAAAAATTAATGATACTTCAGCAGATCACCAATATGTATTTGCTGTAAGTGAATTAGCAGCTGATAGAATTGTAACACTTCCTCCATTAACTACTGGTGATACAATTGTATTTAATGATCATACTGCTACACTAACTAATAAAACTCTTACAACACCAGTTGTTACTACAGGCAAGTTTATTACATCACTTAATGATACCAATGGTAACGAATTAATAAAAGTAACAGCAACAGGATCTGCAGTTAATGAAATAACAGTAGTCAATGCTGCAACAGGCAATAGTCCAACTGTTACTGCTAGCGGTGGTGATGCAAATGTTAATCTGACACTTGCAGCTAAAGGCACCGGTTCTGTAGTTATTTCAAAAACTGCTATTAATTCAGAAACTCTTACAGCCAACGGAGCAGCGAGTTTAACTGTAGGTTATACTATATGTAATAAGGGCACTGCCCTGGCTCTCTCACTTGCTAATGGAACGACTGTTGGCGAGACTAAATACTTTACTAATAAAGGCGCAGGTATTGCTACTATAACACCAACTAGTTTTGCGCAAGGTAGTACATTTGCATTAGACCAATATGATGCAGCTACTGTTATTTGGGATGGAACAAATTGGTATGTTGCAGGTCAATATGGCGCAACTATAGCTTAATAGGAAAAAGATATGACTGGTATTATTACTGATAGTTTGAAAAGAGTTCTTTTAGACAATCTTATTGCGGAAGTTGCTACAGGTGCCGCCTCTTATTATCTTGGTATTGGTAATTCAATTGACTGGGATAGTTCAGATACGGCTCCAGACCCAGTAAATACATTAAGAGAAGAACGTAATTTAAGGTTACAATTACAATCTATTAAAACCGCAGAAGATGTTTCATATGTAGTTCCTAGAAATAACTGGGCTGCTGGCACAATCTATAGTGGTTGGGATGATAATACCGTTGGCCAACCAACTCCTTCTTATTTTATTATTACTGAAGATAATGGGGTTTATATGTGCATTAAACAGGGCAGGAATACTACCGGCGCTGCTGTTGCATCAACAGTACAACCTACTGGATCTTCTTCTAATGCATTTTTTACAGCTGATGGTTATATTTGGAAATTCTTATACACATTAAGTGCAGCTAATGCTAATAAATTTTTATCGGCAAACTTTATTCCTATACAATATATTACAGCAACAGATAGTTCTTCTCCAGCAGCAATTGTTGAACAAAAAGGTATTCAAGATGCGGCGGTGGCTGGCCAAATTGCTAATATTAGAATTGTAAATGGTGGTACTGGTTATACGTTAGCGCCAACAGTAACAATTATTGGTGATGGAGATAGTGCTACAGCAACCGCTATTATAAATGGTGGCGCCGTTGTTGATATTAGACTGGATTCAAATGGTTCTGGTGTGCCAAAAATGGGCAGTGGATACTCTAAAGCAAATATTACATTCAGTACAGGAAATGCTACAGCAAGAGCGGCGATGGCCCCAAAAGGTGGCTTTGGATCAAATGCAATTAAAGACTTGAGGGCAAAGGCCGTAATGTTTAATTCTAAACCTTCCGGCAATGAATCTGGTACATTTCTTACAGATAACGAATTCCGTCAAGTTGCTCTTATTAAGAACCCAACTATTACTGCAACAGATTCTGACTTTACACAAGCATCTGGGTTTGTTCTAAATGCATTAAACTTTAGTCTGCCTGTTGGAGCAGCATTTGGTGTTGATAAAACTATTGTGGGTGGTGCATCTGGTGCTAAAGCTTTTGTTGATACATATAATACAATTACAGGAAAGCTTTATTTTCATCAAACAGAAACAAGTGGCTTTGCGGCTTTTCAGAATGGCGAAGCAGTAAGTGAGCTAGATGGTTCTGGTTCTGGCACGTTAGATAGTGCTTCAGTTCCTGGAGTTGCTTCAGGATATATTGATTGGACTTCCGGTGAAGTTCTCTATATAGAAAATCGTGCAGCGATTACACGGTCAGAAGTTCAAACTGAAGATATTAAAATTGTCATTCAAATATAAGATATGGAATAACTAGCAATGGTAAGTACAGTTACAAGCACCACATTTAGTCAAACTTATAGAGATGACTTTAGTGATAGTGATAATTATCACAGAATCCTTTTTAATAGTGGTCGTGCACTACAAGCTAGAGAATTAACTCAGCTTCAGACTATTATTCAAAAAGAAGCAGAAAGACATGCTAGGTTTATATTTAAAGAGGGAGCAGCAGTACATTCTGGTGGTTTGCAAATTAATACTAGATTTGAATTTGCTAAACTTAATACTACCACTTATGCTCTTCCAGATAGTTATTCAAGTTTAATTGGTGAGATATTTACGGGTCTTACATCAACTATTAAAGCCCGTGTTATTGCTATTGAGCCTGCAACTGGCGGTGATCCTGCTACTATTTTTATTGAATATACCGATAACAATTCGACATCTGCTACGTCAGTTCCAGTTCGTTTGACCCCTGGTGAAGTTCTCACCGGCGCAGTAAGCGGTACAAATCTTCAAGTTCAAACTACAAACACTACTGCAAATCCGGCAGTCGGTCGCGGCGCAAGATTATCTGTAAACGAATCAGTTATGTTTACCAATGGACACTTTGTCTTTACACCAAAGCAAAGTATTATTCTTTCTAAGTACAGTGAAACCCCTACAGTTGTTGTTGGTTTCACTGTCATTGAAACAATTGTTACTGCATCAGATGAATCAGCTCTTTATGATAATTCGAATGCAACACCTAACTTAACTGCTCCTGGTGCTGATAGATTTAAGATTACTCTGGCATTAGCATTGCAACCTAATGTAGATGCAAATACAACATTTATTCCGTCATTTGATATTGTTAATGGTGCCATTGCTGCAGCTAAAGTTGCTGGAGAGAATAGCCTCTCAGTTATTCAAGATATTATGGCCACAAGAACATTTGAAGAATCCGGTAGTTATACAGTAAAACCATATATTATAAAAACAAAAAATGCCGATTCTGATCAAAATTTGGCTATTACTATTGGTGCTGGTATTGGTTATATAGAAGGTTATAGACACGAAACTTTTGGTACAAGTAAAATTATAATTGAAAAACCAAGAACAACTGAAACTATTAATAATGATGTAGTTGCTGCAGAATATGGCAATTATATTCTTTCAGATTCTTGCCATGGTATTCCTCAGATTAACACATTTGCTCCAGTTAATTTAAGAGATCAAGGAACCTATGGTGGTTCTACGATTGGTACAGCTCGTATTAGAGCTATTGAACCTGTAGGTAGTGGTTACCGTACATATCTCTTTGATGTTGCTATGACTGGTGCTAATAACTTTAGTGCTGTAAAAAGTATTGGTATATCTACGGCAGATTTTATAAATCTTACTTTAGAAAATAGTGTTGGAGTAATTAAAGATACCGCAAATAATAATCTATTCTTTCCGCTTTCAGGCATAAGACCTTCTGCACTTAGTGATATTTCTTTAACTACTCAAAGAAGATTTGCTGGTACAACAACAGTTTCTGGTACAATACAATTTACTCTTGCAGCATCCGGAGAAACATTTTCTAATTCATCTAATTGGGTTGTTGTTAGAACAGATACCGGAGCATTAGGAGTTGTTGCTATTAGTGCCGGCGGTAATGGTACGGCATCTGTTACATTATCTGGTCTTCCTAATAGCACTGCTGTTGCTCTTGCTGCATATGTTAATAAAGGTTTGGCAACTGTTAAAACTAAAACATTAACAAACGCCACAGCTACCATTACTCCTGAAGTTGATAATAGTGTTGAACTTACAAAAGCGGATATCTATAGAATTAATGCGGTAAGAGATGGATCTGCTTCGGGTAATATTATTACTAGCAGTTATATTCTTGATACCGGACAGCGCGATAACTTCTATGCTGAAGGTAAACTAATTCTTAGAACAGGTTATAGCGCACCATCAGGTGATGTTTATATAGACTATGATTATTTTGTCCATGGTGCTTCTGGTGATTTCTTTGCTGTAAACTCATATACTGGTCAAGTTGAATATGCAAACATTCCGGCTTATAGACAGAGAAATGGACAAACTATTTATTTAAGAGATGTTCTTGATTTTAGATCAAGAAAAGCCGATACTGTAGATGATTTTACAAGTACAGGCGCTGTTCGTCTTGAACTTCCCGCAAATACAGATTTAATTACATCAGATGTTTCTTATTATCACGGCCAAGCATATAGAATTGGACTTAGTAAAGATGGTATCTTCGGAGCTATCCCCGGTGAAAGATCAACATTTCCTGTATATCCAACACTACCATCTGGTATGATGGAACTTTATAGATTGGCAATAAATCCTTATTGTTTATCTGAGAATGATGTAACATTAGAGTATGTTGATAATAGAAGATACACCATGAGAGATATTGGTGATCTTGAAACTCGTATGAATAAAATTGAAGAAATTACAACTCTTAATATGCTAGAACTTGAAACAGCAACCCTTGAAGTATTAGATGATGCTGGTAACAATCGTCTTAAAGTTGGTCTAACTGCAGACAATTTTAAAGATCACTTCCAGAGCCAAAGAGCCTCTATAGAATATAAAGCTTCAACAGATGCATTTAATAGAGAATTAAGACCTTCCTTTGTTTCAAGATCGTCAGAGCTTGTATATGATTCTGCTAGTTCATCTGGTGTTTCATTAATTGGAGATACAGTATATCCTAACTATACTGAGGAACTTTATGTGTCAAATACATCAGTAAGTGACCCTGTTTCTGTTAATGCCTTTAATTTAGGTGTAGCTGTTGGTAGTATTAAAATGTCACCAAGTTCAGATATTTGGTACTCAGATACAAGAACCCCTGATAAAATTATTGATGGTGGTATTAAATTAGATCCACAAAACTCTTCACTTTGGAATGATTGGGGATTTAACTGGAGTGGCCTTGCAGCAAGTGAACTTAAAGTTGGATATTCTCAATCAAAAGGTTCAACATCTGGTAATACAACTACTACTGTAACAAATACAATTGTATCAGATGAAATTGTGGTTACTTCTATGAATGATGTTATTCTTTATGAAACATCTATCCAATATATGAGAAATAGATTTGTCTTTATTAAAGCACAAGGGCTAAGACCTAATACTAGATACTTTCCGTTCTTTGATGGTAAAGATGTTTCCTCTTGGGTCCAAGCTGGTTCTGGTAAATTTAATTACTTTGCTGCATTAGACACAACATCAAATTATTTAGATCCTGGAACTAAATATGCAAATAGCACATCTTATCCAGCTGCACTAGGTGGTGCAACTTCGGAAATATTTAGTGATACTAACGGAACTGTTGAAGCAATTTTCTTTGTACCAGATAGAAATGATATTAACTTCTTAACTGGAACAAGACAACTTGTATTGATAGATATTAGTGTTCTTAATTTTGATGATGCTACATCATATGCATCTGCAGAATTTGTTTCACAAGGCACATTAAATCATTGGCAAGAAACTCTGAAACATACTAGAAAATATAATATTCAAGGTAGTGTGTCAGTATATACAGAACCACAACAAGCAGCATCTACTAACAATACCGACCAAGATTATGATGGTTCCCAGAATGGTGAATGGGGAGTTTCGTACAATTCAAATACGGGGACTTATGCAGTGACTACAGGAAATCAATCATTCCATTCAGCAGTTCAAGAAGCTGCAGCGGGGAATGCGTCCCAACAAGCCATTGCCGACGCCTATGACACACATTAATGGCTAGATACTTTAGATTAAGAATGTTTTTTAGAAAGAATAAAAATGGCTAATATAATTGAAAGAATTCAACCGATTGCACAGACTTTTCTTGTCAATAAACCGGCCGGAATTTATTTAACTAAACTTGGCCTTTTCTTTTCAGCAAAAGCCTCTGATGATGATTATCCTATTCAGGTTCATATCAGACCCACGATAAATGGTGTTCCTGATAATAATATTATTATTGAGAATAGTATTGTATTTAAAGGAGCTTCATCAATATCAGTTTCTGCTGATGCTTCTTTAGAAACTACATTTACATTTGAAGAACCAGTATATCTTGAAGGTGAAAAATCATATGCTATTGTGGTTCAATCAAATGCCGCTGCTGATGCATATCAACTCTATACTTCTAAATTGGGCAACTTTGTTCTTGGTTCAACTACTAAGAGAATTCAAACGGATCCATATGCTGGTGTTTTCTTTAAATCAGCAAACGGTAACACCTTTGAACCAGATCAAACTCGCGATATGACTTTCAAACTATATAAAGCAAGATTCACTAATAGGTTTGCTGATATTAGACTTGTTGCAGCCCCACCACCTGCTCGACTTCTTGACTCAGATCCTTTCTTATTTACGGGGTCTGATGCAACTCTCAAAGTAAAACATTATAACCATGGTTTCCAAGTAAATGATACAGTAACACTTTCTTCAGATTCGTCTGGTATTAGTACATCATCAATACTTAATGGTGTATTTGGTAGTAGTATTCTTGGCGCAAGAACTATTACTGGAATTGATGGTACCGGATATATATTTGAAATGGATAGTACTGCAGACTCATCAGTGTTTGGTGGAGGCGGTGGTATTTTAGCTACACAACAATATATTATTGATAGTTTTAAACCTAATATTGAAATTCAACAACCTTTAAATACTGCATATGGTATGACAGGTAACTTTACAACATCAAAATCTTTTGCAGGATCTGAAACGGCATATGGGCAATCTTCATTAACATTGGTTAAAAATAGAGAAAATTTGAATTTTAAAAATCCACATGTTATTGCATCTACGGTTAGAGATACTGCATTAGGCAGATCATCTTTATATTTGGATGTTAGAGTTGCCTCCGGTGATAGTGATGTTATGCCTGTTGTAGATTTACAACGTGCATCAATTGTTTCTATTCACAATTTAATTGATAAACAAGACTCCTCAGCAACAGTCGGATATAATGTTCCATTAAATTGGGTATCTGAAACAGATCCTTATTTTGGTTCGAGTCTTGCTAAACACATAACAGTTCCTATTATATTAGCAGAACCAGCTATTGGTCTTAAAATTCTTGTTGATGTAAATAAACCAGCTGGTGCAGACTTTGATGTCTATTATAGAACACTCGAAACTGGTGGTGATACTCCTATTGTTGATATATCATGGACAGCCGCTTCTAAATTAGAGCCATCTTCAAACCACAATAACTTACCTTCAGATACTGACGCAAATGTGTTTAGGGAATATAGATATACTATTGGTGGTGATTATATTGGAAGTTTGGTACCATTTAGTTCTTATCAAATAAAAGTTGTTATGTATTCTACAAGATCAACATATGTTCCTAGATTCAAAGCATTAAGAACCATTGCATTGGGTACCTAATATGAATTTGATTAAAGTAGATGGTCATGCTGGGCTTGCAAGAGATAAAAATACCGGTGCTATTTTAAATATAAATAGTAATGAAATTGATAGAATTAAAGAACTGAGACGAAATCAAAGGGAACTTAAAAAATCCCAAGAGCAAGAGATTAACCAGCTTAAAAGTGATGTATCTGATATTAAAATGATGTTAAGCAAACTTATAGAGAAGTTATAACATGTCACTAATTAATGTTGATTTATCTGACACAATTGTTAGTTGGAGAAATAAAACCAACCAACTTGCGATTAATCTTGGTGATATTACTTTATTAACAGATTCGGCTTCAAGTATTATTGCTGGAATTAATGTATTAACTGCTTTACAAAGTAGTGCAGATAGTGATATACTAGCATTAACAACGGCTGTTTATGGTGATAGTGGTGGTATATTAGATTTATCTGCACTAAATACAACAGATAAAACTTCTATTATTTCTGCTATTAATGAAGTTGATAGAAGGCTTATAGATATATATGATGCTTCTGGCACATTATTGAATACATAGAGGAAATATAATATGGTAGCTCCATTAAAACTAAATGCAACCGGCGGCGATCTAAAAGAAATGACCACAACCGAAGAGCAGTTTCTTGCTTATCAAGCTGGGCTTCAACTTGCTGCTATGGGCACGGCCGATCAATCAGCTTTAAGAGCTGATGCAACCGGAACAAATATTGGATCATATGCAAATACATTTTACAATGAAGCTGTAGGTACTCATCCAGGCTCAAGCATTTCTATTGGTACAACTACTACTTCTGTTTATCAGACTACATCTGGTGTCGCAAGTGAGACTGGCCTTACTAGACCATGCAAGTTTACTGGTGCGGGTACAAGATTAGATGAAATGGATGATACCGGTTTTAATGAAGTTGTTGATAGAATAATTGGTATTATTGCTGTTAATGAATATCCAGGAACATATAGACTCGGTTCTTCTTTGCCTAGTGCAGATTATGATATACATCTTGCGTCAATATTTACTGATACCCGCACAGACGGCGGTAGTGTTGCGTATAATATATACCAAAGGCAGTCAATAACTGCACCTACTACAGTGAGACCTATTAGATTAGATGGTGTTGACGGCAATGTTAAAGAAATGTCTGATGCCGAAATTAAACTTACATTTGGCCAGCGTGGAAAAACTCGTATTATATCTGCAGCCAATTTTGTTGGTGCTTATCAATTAAGATCCTCTGGTAGTGGTGCTCCAAGTGATCCTGGTACCTGGGTTGCTAGAGGTACTGCTACAGATACAAGAAACACTGCGGCTGACGCAAATTATGCAGCAACTTACTCCGCTGACTATAGTGCAGACTATACTGCAAATTATGAGAATCCTAGGGCGACAGACTATCTTAACAACTATATTGGATATTATACTACAAACTTTACCGGCACATCGGTCAATCCGGACGGTGTAAGCTATTTATCTTTTAGCTCTGGTAATTTTCCGGCCTTTAGCTTTGGCCAAATTTATTGGTACCAAGCGACATTTACTGGTTACTATGCAGGACCAGCTTATTATGCCGGTGACTATGTAGGTGACTATGCTGGTAATTATGCTGGTAACTTTATTGGGAACTATTTGGGGAATTATTTAGGAAACTATGTGGGCAACTATACAGGTAACTATGAAGGTAACTATGATGGGCTGACAATAGGTGCTGGAACTGGTACTATTGAAACTTATACACTATATATGAGAACTGCTTAATTATTAATAATGGAGATGACTAATGACTAGTAGAACATGGGCTAGTAATTCTTTTTGGACAAATGCTGATAAAAACAGAATTACTACTATTTTAACAACAACTGATGATGATGAAAAAATTACAACACAACAGCTGACTGTTAATAGATTTGATTTAGACGGTAATGATAATCCAGATTTTAAAGAGATTATTGATACGATTAGCGAAGATACAATCAATGAAAATACAGAAATTAGAAGGGTAATAAAAGAAAACGAACAACAGGTTGAAGAACAAAAAAAAGCTGAATTTCAAAAATCTAATGAATTACAAAAGCTTTTTGAAGCAAAAATTCAAGCATTTGAAATTGAAACTATTAAAAATTCAACAAATAGAATTTTTAAATCCAAATTGCGTAAAGCACAAAATATTATTGAAGTTAACATCTATTCTATGATGATTGTAATGGAAGAATTAAATAATGCAGAAGCAAAATCCGACTAAAGGATTTTTAATAGTAGCATCATATACTATTAATTTTTATAGATTTGCAATAAACTTAGCAGAATCTATTAGGGATTATTATCCAGAAGCTAAAATTTGTCTGGTCACAGAAAAACAATATTGTGATGGTAGGGAAAGTGTCGCAGATGACGTAATATATTGTGGTGGTGGTTATAGAGAAAAACTTTGGGCTTTAAGTAGAACACCATATGATATTACTTGTTATATAGATGCTGATGCTGAAATTAGACATAATGATATTACAAAAGTATTTGATCAACTAAAAGATAATGATATGTTGTTTGTTGATATCAAAGAAAAATATTCAAAAATATTTAAAATTGTATCTTGGCCCGGCGGGAAAATGAAACTTTTTGGTGGAATTGTATTATATGATATAAGAAACCCTTTGGTTAAAAGCTTTATGGAAGATTGGTATAAGTATTATATTAAACAAAGAGAAAGAACATGGTGGCCAGATCGACATGAAAATGGTAGTCCAAATTATGATCTACATCCACAAGATATGGCAATATGGGATCAATTTACTCTATGGTGGCTTTCAGAAAAAAACACAGATTATAAAAACTTAAAAATAGGTATATTTGATGAATCGGAAAGATGGAATTATTATTCATCTTATGATATACATTTTAATATAGAAGTTGAACCTATTGTTTATCATCTGTCATGTGTAGCAAATAAAGGTTGGAATAATAAAAATGAATGATAGTGAAGTAATGTTACCTGTAAAAATACTTAATAAAGAAATTTTACAAATTTTAAATGAGTTTAAAGATTGTTGGTACACTGATATCGAAAGATTGAAAAAAACTGTGAAATTTGATAATCCAAGTGAAAATCGGGATGAGTGGATAAGTGATAAGAAGTTTCATCAAATTTATAGTCTATATGATGGCCATGATGGATATCCAGAAAAATTAAAAGGTTATAATTTTAGAAATCATCCAGGAAAGCGAAATATTGCTTTCTCAGGTGATCCTTATTTTTCTCAACAGTATATAGCATTAAATGCAAAGCTTCAGATATTATTAGCAACAAAAGCAAATGCTTTATGTGTTGCATATCCTCCAGGAGGGTTCATTAGTTGGCATAATAATGCCAACTATTCAGCATATAATTTAATCTTTACCTGGTCTGAAACTGGAGATGGATATTGGAGACACTACGATCCAAATAAAAAAGAGATTGTGACTATTCAAGATGTTCCTGGCTGGCAATGTAAAGCTTCTTATTTTGGTTCTTACCGTGATAATTTGGATGATGTAGTATATCATATGGCTTCAACAGATTGCTGGCGTATGACACTTTCTTATGTCTTTGATACAGTAAATGAACAATTTTGGAAAGATATGATTGAGGAAATTGAAATTGAATGATTGATATTTGTATTACCCACTTTGGTACCAAATACAATTCAAGATATATCACTAATTTAGAAAATGGAATCTCCAGAAATTATTCTGGAGATTTTAATTTAATTATAAAGACTGATTGTCCTAACGGACATTGGGATAAAATTTCATTCTTTGAGTGTGATAAACCAAGAATTATTATGGATATAGATTTTATAATCAATGGTAATTTAGATGATCTAATTGACTATGACATACCTCTAAATCACATTGGTGCGTTTACCAGATGGTGGAGGAACGGTGGTTGTAAGATAAATGGGGGTTTCTATAAGATTAATCCTAGTATAAACCATTTAGCAGCCTATGACAAATTTTATGCAAATCCTGAATTTTGGATTAATCATTATGGAAATTTAGTAGGAACTAAAGGTATGGGAGAACAGAACTTTGTTGAAGATTCAATGTATTATATTGATGAATTGCCGGGCCAATGGTTAGGAATATATACAGAAGGTTCTAAAAGATACCAACAAAATATCTTGAATAAATACTATGATAGATATAACATACCTTTAATGACACAGAATAAATTTGGAAAAGAAATTAAATTAATTCATTTTATTTATGATGATAATATGATTGAAGATAAACCGCAATGGGTGCAGGATCTTTGGAATATAATGTAGTATGCGTTAAGTGGGGTGATAAGTTTTCACCAGAACATGTGAATAGACTTTATAGAATGGCAAAGAAGAATATCTCTCTGCCATTTAATTTTTATTGTTGGACTGAAAATACTACTGGACTATATGACGAGATTAATGTTGTACCATTAGATGATACACTAGACTTAAAAGCTTGGTGGTGGAAACTTACACTGTTTAAAGGAAACAATTTTAAAGGAATTAATTTATACTTAGACCTTGATGTAGTAATACAAAAAAATATAGATAATTTATTTAAAGAAGCTGTGCATAATAAACTTACTTTGATTGATAGAAGTGATGAAAATATTCTTGAAAACTCTATAGATAGAGAATTTAATAATAAAATAACAACAGCTATGTATAATTCTTCTATTATGGTCTGGTATAATAATGAAAATGTGGATTTGTATAATAAGTTTGTTTCTAATATAAACTTATATACTAACTTATATTTGGGCATTGATAGATTTTTTACTTATGAAATATTAAATTCTAAATTTGTTGGATTAAATGAAAAATACTATTACTGGAGAATACAAGTTAGTGATGCTTCATACAAATACATAAATATAAAGACAACAACTGGTTCTGAAGATAGGGCAATTTTTTTTAATAAGAATAAATCAATTTGCGTATTTAATGGTTGCCATGAGGATGTATTTTATCAAAATATGGAAGAATTTTTGTTATAAATAAGAGAAAGAATATATAACTGAATAGGTCTCTGCTTATGGCGCAATACGAAGAAATTGAAATAGATCAAGGGTCGGATGTAGCAATTGAGATACATCTGGAAAATTCGTCGACCAGAGCGGCAAAAGACCTAACTAATTATAATGTTTTAGCTAAAATGAAAAAAAGTTATAATAGTGATAGTGCTGATACTATCACTTTTTTATCTATAGTATCAAGTCCTTCAACAGCTGGCATTTTAAATCTTTCTTTAACTAATACTCAAACCGATAGTTTAAAACCCGGTAGATATTTTTATGATGTAGAAATAGATTTTTTGGATAGTGATAATGTTACAATAATTGAAAGAGTATTAGAAGGTAGAATAACCGTAACCCCATCGATTACAAGGTGATTTGTTGATATGGAAACAATAGTCAAAAAAGTCATCGTTGGTTCGCCAATTCGCAGTATAGTCCAGACAGAGGGCCAACTGGCTTTATTGTTAGATGTAAATGTTCAAGATAAAGCACAAGGATATCTACTTTCTTATGATTCTGCATCCGAAAAATGGATAGCATCTGATGGTTTACCGGCAGTAAATGTTGTACCAGGAACTTATGGTTCAACAACACAAATTCCAGTATTTACAGTATTAGCCGATGGTAGACTTGATTCTGCCGGTACAGTAACAGTTGCTGGTGTTACAGGTTTTGGCTTTGATTCAGCATCAGGCAAATTAACTATTAATACTGCTGATGGTTCAAACTTTGAAACTGTAGTAACATTAGATCCTTATACAACTAGTACACTAGATGAAGGTAGTAATTTATACTATACTGATAATCGTGTAAATACAAAGTGGCTTGATATAGCCGGAAACTTAACAACAAGTCTAATACCAGAATCAGATGCTGTTTATGATTTAGGTACTCCAGATAAACAATGGCGTTCACTTTATGTGAGTGGTACCACAATTTATCTTGGTAATCTAAGTTTATCTGATAGTAGTTCAACTTTTGTAGTTAAAGATAGTGATGGTAATGTTTCACCAATAAGTTTTGCAGGTAATACAACATCTGATCTTGCTGAAGGTGATAATCTTTATTATACTACATTAAGAGCTGATTCAGATGCAAGATATGCAATATCTGGTAATACTGGTATTACATACAATCCATTAACTGGTATAATTGATATTACTAATACTGGTGTTACTGCTACAACATATGGTTCTACTTCTCAAATTCCGGTTATTACTATTAATGCGCAAGGACAGATTGATTCTGCTGGAACTATTGCAGTTGCTACAAATCTTAATATCACTGCCGATACTGGTAGTAAAGAACTTTCTCTTTTAACAGACACTTTAAATTTTAGCGGTGGTTCTGGATTATCTTCAATTATAACTAATAACGAAGTACAATTCAATCTTGATAGCAGCCTCTATTTAAATAATATTATTGCATCTGGAAATGCTAATATTACTGGTAATATTACTATTGGCGGTAATCTTACTGTTAGCGGTTCACAAACAATAATTAATACAGAAGTATTAAATGTTGTAGATAATATGATATACTTAAATTCTGGTGAATCTGCAGGATCTCCTGTTCTTACTCCAATTGATATTGGTTGGCAAGGTGGATATACTGATTCGGGTGGTTTTGCCCATGCTGGTATGTTTAGAGACCATGATACTAAAAAGTTTAAAGTGTACCAAGGTTACACACCAGATGCTGGTACGACTATAGATGTTAACCATGCATCATTTGAATATGCAGGATTTAAAGCTGGAACTTTAGAAGGAAAATATCTTGGGTTTGATTCCGATGTATTTTTTAGAATTAGTAGTGCGGATAGTGCAATAAGCTTTCTTTATGATAGTAGTGGATTCATTTTGACTCTTAGAAAAGCAACCACTGTTGATGCTGGTGTTGCTTTTTATGCAAATGATCAGTTTGGTGTTGACGTCAACGGTGGTGTAACAATAGCAGCAGTTGACGGCGGTGAATATTAATTTATTATAAATAGAAACACTAGTGATTTTTATCACTTTTAAACACCTTTGTTAAGGAATAACAATGACTACCACAGCAATTACGCTTAAAAAATCATCAGTCGCCGGAAAGATTCCTGGCGATTCAGATTTATCTTATGGCGAATTGGCAATTAACTACTATGATGGTACATTATATTATAAAAATTCCTCAAATGAAATAAAACTTTTTGGTGACTCTGACAGAAATGCTGCGTTACTTAATACAAGTATAAGCAGTGTTCTACCTCTATCTGGAGGTACTATGTCGGGCGAGCTTCTTATGGGAGGCTTTAAAATAACTAACCTAGGTGCTGCCGTTGATCAGAACGATGCAGTTACTAAAGGATATGTTGATATAGCTATTGCCGATGGTGTATCAAATGTAAACTTCCCAGAAGGCGATTATGGTACGACAGATTCAGCTGGAACAGATCCTTTTGGCATAGCAATTGGTGCTGTTTATGAAAGCCTCGGGCCCGTTGGATCAATAATAAATATTGAACTTGGTTCAGATTCAAGTGTATAAGGAATTAAAATAAGATGCCCACAGTAGTACAGTTTAGACGAGGCACAACAGCACAGAATAATGTATTTACTGGGGCTGCTGGCGAAATTTCATATGATAATCAAGTTAATAATCTTAGAGTTCATGATGGCACAACAGCAGGTGGTTTCCCTACTGTTACATATACCGGAACTCAAACAATATCTAATAAAACATTCGGATCAACTATATTAGTTAGTGACTCGGATAGTTATGATTTAGGTACAAATACTGAAAGATTTAGAGGCGCATATGTCGGCACTCTTTATTCCAAAGACGGTATCATAAAAGCAACCCCATCAGGTGTTACAGTTGATTCTGCATCAGCTGTAGTAGTTGCTAGTTATGCTGCAGGTTCTTTACCTACAACTATTGAATATCAAATTATTGCGAATAATCCAATTACTAGTGAAACAATGATTTCTAAAGTAGCGGCCGCTTATAATGGTGGTAGTATTGTAGCATCTACTGAATATGGTGTTGTGCACACCGGTGATAGTGATTTAGGATCCTTAACGGTTGAACATACATCTGGTGATATCAGATTGTTGTTTACTAGGCGCCCTGCAAATAATATTGTTGTTAAAACACACCAAACAATAATAACATAACCACCGGGGAGAGTGAACCGTGGCAGATAAAAATTTCATAGTCAAAAATGGCCTTACAGTCAAAGGTGTAGCAACCCTCGAAGGTGCTGTTAATATTACTGGCACTTTAAGTACCGGTGGTGCAGAATACGCAACACAAGCTTATGTCCAATCTCAGATTGAGACAAAAGATAATACAGATGAGATTACTGAAGGTAGTTCAAATCTTTATTATACATCAGCCCGTGCTGATTCTGATGCCAAGAATGCAATCAGTCTAACCGATGCCGGTGGGGATGGTTCATTTACATATAATGCAGGAACTGGTGTATTAACATACACTGGACCAAGTGCATCAGAAGTAAGAGCCCATCTTGTTGGCGATACCGGAATTACATATGATTCTGCAGCTGGTACAATTGCTATTACAAATACCGGGGTGAGTGCTGCAACCTATGGCTCTGCTTCTCAGGTACCTGTCTTTACAGTTAATGCCCAAGGGCAAATTGATTCTGCTGGTTCAGTCGCAGTTGCTGGAGTTGCTACTTTTGGTTATAATACTGGTAACGGTGTATTAACAATTGGAACTGCAGACGGCGGGAGCTATACTGCAACTGTTGATCTACAACCATTTTCTACAACAAACTTAGTTGAAGGTAACAATCTTTATTATACAACCGTTAGAGCAGATTCTGATGCTAAAAATGCAATTGCTGTTACAGATGCTGGTGGTGACGGAAGTTTAGCATATAATGCAGGAACTGGTGTTATAACATATACAGGACCAAGTGCATCAGAAGTAAGAGCACACATTTCAGCAAGTACTGGTGTTACTGTTACAGATGGTGCAATTGCAATTGGTCAAGCTGTAGGCACAACAAGTGATGTTACTTTTGCTAAAATTACAGGTGACTCTGCTTCCTTAGACGGC